>ENA-OPTA01000853-OPTA01000853.1-human-gut-metagenome-genome-assembly--contig:-NODE-853-length-19679-cov-2.935385_pt1 | contig 19679 bp, 17 predicted proteins | sample MGYA00241813_ERZ501917 | MGnify/ENA primary metagenome ERZ501917 (study PRJEB25962, sample SAMEA2042408) | human gut metagenome | biome: human gut; feature: human-associated habitat; material: faeces...
TTTTTCCTTGTCACCGACAAAATCATGCGCAAAAATCCGCACAGAAAAAGATACGTAACAAGCTCTGAGATTGGTTTCTGATACAGCACCTGCGCTTCCGAAAAACCGAAGCGCAGGTGCTTTTTTCATGGGAATGTCTCCGGCGGGTGCAGATTAGCCCTCGTTCAGCATTCTTGTTACGATCTCCTTGACAATGCCCGGATTAGCCTTGCCCTTGGAAGCCTTCATGCACTGGCCAACTAGATAGCCCAGCGCATTGGTCTTGCCATTCTTATAGTCATTCACAGACTTTTCGTTCTGTGCCAGAACGTCCTTTGCCAGCTGTTCCAGGAAGCCGGTGTCCGAATTCTGCTTCATACCCTTTTCCTCGATGACAGCCACCGGATCCTTGTTCTCTTCGACAATCACAGCGAATACCTTCTTTGCCGAAGCGTTGGAGATGACGCTCTTTTCCACCTGCTCTACCAGTGCAGTCAGGTGCTCCGGTGTCAGTGCAGTTTCCTCAATGCGCTTGCCGGTCTCGTTGGTGTACTTTGCGATGTCCGAGAGAATCCAGTTGCTAATGCTCTTGGGCTTGCAGGTGCCGATGGCAACGCAGGCATCGAACAGCGTCGAACGGGACACATCCTCAGCGATCAGGGTTGCATCAGTCTGGGACAGTCCGAAGTCAAAGACGTACCGCTGAAGCTTCACGTTCGGCAGCTCCGGAATGCTCTCTTTCAGTGCCTGGATCTTCTCTTCCGGCACAACGATGGTCAGCAGATCCGGCTCCGGGAAATACCGGTAGTCCTGTGCGTCCTCCTTGGAACGCATTACAATGCTCATGCCCTTGGCATCGTCCCAGCGGCGTGTTTCCTGTGCAATGGTACCGCCGGCTTCCAGAATCTCGATCTGGCGCTTTGCCTCGTACTCAATGCCGCGAACAGCAGCACTGAAGCTGTTGACGTTCTTCATCTCGCAGCGTGTGCCGAACTCAGCCGCACCTTTTTCCCGTACAGAGACGTTGACGTCGCAGCGGATGGAGCCCTCCTGCATCTTACAGTCAGAGATGTTCAGGTACTGCAAGATAGACTTGATGGTTTCCAGGTATGCCTTTGCCTCGGCGCTGCTCCGGATGTCCGGCTCGGAAACAATCTCGATCAGCGGAACACCGCAGCGGTTCAGATCCACCAAAGAGCCTGCAAACGCCTCATCGTGCAGCAGCTTTCCGGCATCCTCCTCAATGTGGATTCTGGTGACGCCAATGCGCTTCATCTCGCCGTCTACCATGACATCCAGATAGCCCTTTCCGCAAAGGGGCACTTCTGCCTGCGAGATCTGGTATGCCTTGGGCAGGTCGGGATAGAAGTAGTTCTTTCTGTCCTGCTTGCATACACCGTTGATCTGGCAGTGCATGGCGTGTCCCATCTTGATGGCGTATTCTACGACCTTTTCATTCAGCGTCGGCAGCGTGCCAGGCATACCCATGCAGACCGGGCAAACCTGCGAGTTGACCTCCAGGCCAAAGGCGTTGCGGCAGTTGCAGTAAATCTTGGACTTTGTATTCAATTCTGCGTGGACTTCCAGGCCCACAACGATCTCATAATCTTTCATCAGTGTTATTCCTCCCCGCTCAGAGTGTTTCCGGAATCAGCCGGAATCCGCCGCAAATCTGTTCATAGCCATATGCAGCGTTCAGAATGGTCTGCTCTGCGAACTTGTTGCCGATCAGCTGCATGCCGAGCGGCAGTCCTGATGCAGACTTGCCGCAGGGGACGCTGACTGCCGGCAGACCTGCGATATTGACGGTTACGGTGCAGACATCGCTGTAGTACATCTTCAGCGGATCGCCGATGTTTTCGCCGATCTTGAACGCCGCAGACGGTGCGGTCGGTGTGATGATGACATCACAGCTCTGGAATGCATCTGCAAATTCCTGTGCGATCCGGCGCTGTACCAGCTTTGCCTTCTTATAGTACGCATCGTAGAAGCCGGAGCTGAGTACGAATGTTCCAAGCATAATGCGGCGCTTTACCTCGTCGCCGAAGCCCTCGCTTCTGGTCTTTTCGTACATATCGGTTAGACCGTCATAATTCTTAGCACGATAGCCGTACTTCACACCGTCAAACCGTGCCAGATTGGAGGATGCCTCCGCAGATGCGATGATGTAGTAGGTGTTGATAGCGTATTCTGTGCTGGGCAGAGAGATCTCCTTGACCTCTGCACCGCTCTGTTCCAGTTGACGGATGGCATTCCAAACGGCTTCCTTGACATCGGCATCCACGCCCTCGCCGAAGTACTCCTTCGGGACACCAATGCGCAGACCCTGTACATTGCCGTTTAGGTTATCATACAGGTTGGTATAGGTACGGTAAGCGGAGGTTGCGTCCATGTTGTCGTGCCCCTGAATCAGGCTTTGCAGCAGTGCCACGTCCTTGACGGACTTTCCGAACGGTCCGATCTGATCCAGCGAGGAGGCAAATGCCACCAGACCGTAACGGGAAACGCTGCCATAGGTGGGCTTCAGACCAACGACGCCGCACAGTGAAGCCGGCTGCCGGATGGATCCGCCAGTATCCGAACCCAGTGTCAGGATTGCCTCGCCCGCTGCCACAGCTGCTGCGCTGCCGCCGGAGGAACCGCCCGGAACGCAGTCCAGATTGTGGGGATTATGAGTCTTGTGGAAATAAGAGGTCTCCGTGGAGGAACCCATGGCGAACTCGTCCATGTTCATCTTGCCGGTGATGACCATGCCGGCATCCCGAATCGGCTGCATGATGGTTGCATCAAAGGGCGGCACATAGTTTTCCAGCATCCTGGAGGAACAGGTGGTGCGGATTCCTTTGGTGGAGATATTGTCTTTGATACCGATGGGAATACCTGCCAGCGGATGCAGTTCCTTTCCGGCGGCTCTGGCATCGTCCACTGCCTTTGCCTGCTCCAGACAATCCTCACAGCGAGTGACATATGCCTCTACATTCGGCTCTACAGCATCGATGCGGGACAGTACATCCTGTGTCAGCTCCACAGCGCTGCACGCTTTGGTTTGCAGCATTTCAGACAGTTCTGCCGCATTTTTTTCAAAAAGCTTCATCTCGATCTTTTCCTCCTATGTTATTCTACCGTCTTCGGTACGACCAGACAGCCGGACTGTACCTCCGGCGCATTTGCCAGCATCTCTTCCCGGCGGAACTTGTGTTCCACAGCCACGTCCTCACGGAGCTTCATGGGGTGCTCTGCGTCCAGTGTCAGCTCATCCTCCACGTCCGGCAGACGGTCTACCATATCCACAATGGCAGCCATATCGGTTTAAAACTTTTCCAGCTTGTCCGGCGAGATCTGAAGCCGTGAAAGCTTTGCGATATGTGCGATATCAATTTTCATTTTGTTTCGTTCCTTTCTTGGAGTTTTTGGCGGAATTCCTCTTCGCTGAGAACAGGGATTCCAAGTTCATTTGCCTTGTCCAGCTTGCTTCCGGCAGCCTCTCCGGCAACAACATACGTGGTCTTTTTGGACACGCTGCCGCTGACCTTTCCGCCGTAGCGCAAGATCTGTTCCTTCGCCTCGCTCCGCTTCATGGCGGAGAGTGTTCCCGTGAGGACAAAGGTCATGCCGGCAAAGCGGGTGTCCTCCACCACGGCGCCCTGATACGTCATATTGCATCCGGCCTCCCGCAGGTGCTGGATGAGCTGGCGCATGTGCGGTTCCTGCAAGGCGGAAACCACGCTCTCCGCCATGACTTCGCCGAAGCCATCGATTTCCTGAATCTCCGCCGCCGTTGCCGACAGCAGGGCATCCATAGAGGGAAATCGCTCGCAGAGCAGCTTCGCCGCACGGGAGCCAATACCCCGAATGCCCAGCGCAAAGATCAGCCGGTCGAGAGAGTTGGCACGGGAGGCATCGATTGCCCTGATCAGGTTGTCCGCCGATTTCTCCGCCACACGATCCAGCTCCACCAGCTGCGTCGCAGTCAGGCGGTACAGATCTGCCACCGAGTGCAGCAGCCCGCCGTTCTGGAGCGCCGCCAGATTCTGCGGTCCCAGTCCGTCGATGTTCATGGCGTCCTTGGACACAAAGTGGATCATCCGCTTCATAAGCTGCGCCGGACAATCCGGATTGGGACAGCGCAGCGCAGCCTCCTCCGGATCCCGCACCGCAGGCGTGTGGCAGACCGGACAGCATTCCGGCAGCTGGTACGGCGCAGCATCCCCGGCGTGCTTCACGCTTCGCAGCACCTCCGGAATGATCTCTCCGGCTTTCCGCACCACAATGGTGTCGCCCAGCCGGATGTCCCGCTCGAAGATAAAGTCCTGATTGTGGAGCGTGGCACGGGAGACGGCGGTTCCGGCGAGCTGGATAGGGTCGAAAATCGCCACCGGCGTGATGACACCCGTTCTGCCCACACTGAGCTGAATCTCCCGCAGAACGGTTTCCTTTTCCTCCGGCGGGAACTTAAAAGCAGCTGCCCACTTGGGCACTTTGGAAGTCGCCCCCATTTCCTCCCGCTGGGCAAAGGAGTCCACCTTGACCACAACGCCGTCAGTGTCGTAGGCGTAGCCGTCCCGTGCAGCGCCGATCTTCTCGATCTCTGTCTGCACCTGCGCTGCAGTCTGGCAGCGCCCGCTCCGTGGAATCACGGTAGGGAAGCCTAACGACTCCAGATAGCGGAGGGAATCCAGATGATTCTGGGGATAGTCGCCGTCCGCCTGTTGGATGTTGAAAATCCAGATGTCCAGACTGCGCTGTGCTGTGACGGCAGCGTCTTTCTGCCGGAGAGAGCCGGCGGCGGCATTTCGGGGATTCTTTGCCGGTGTCTCCCCGTTCTGTTCCTGCTGCTCCACCAGTGCGGCAAAGCTGGCACGGGGCATATACACCTCCCCACGCACCTCCAGAAACGGCGGTGCGCCATGGAGCTGCCGGGGAATGTTGGCAATGGTGCGGAGATTCGCTGTGACATCCTCCCCTACGAAGCCATCCCCACGAGTCGAGCCACGGGTAAATACGCCGTTGGTATATTCCAGCGACACAGACAGTCCGTCGATTTTCGGTTCTACGATAAATTCCGGCTGCGGAACTGCCTCCTGACAGCGCTGAAGAAACGCATCCATCTCTGCAAACGAGAAAACGTCCTGAAGGCTCATCATCTGCACGGTATGCTGCACCTTGTCAAAAGTACGGGAGACACCGCCGCCCACATGATGAGTCGGGGAATCCGGCGCAGTGAACTGCGGATACTGCTGTTCCAGCGTCTCCAGCTCCCGCATCCGCATGTCATACTCATAGTCCGACACGGACGGATTGTCCTGCATATAATACTGTTCGTTATAGGTTTCCAGAAGTTTCCGGAGTTCTGAGATCCGCTGTTTTGCTGTGATTTCATCCATAATTCTGTTCTCCTTGTTGTGGCAGCCGGCGTATACTGCCGGCACACTTCTTTTATTATACCACAAACCAACGGCATATGCTAGACCTTTTACAATTTTTTCATCTTTTTTCTTGCGTTTTTTCCGTTTCTCTTTCTGTCCGCTCTGTTCCGTCAAATTCCAGATAGGATTCCGGCACTGTCCCCACGATCACCGTTTCCGACAGCAGACAGGTATAGGTCACCTCCGCCGTTGTCCGGGAAAACGGAATGGCTGCCTGCATCTCCGCTGTCACCTCTGCCCGAATGGTATGGCAGGTCTGGTTGATGCCGGCGGACGCCAGCTCGCTCACCAGCTTTACCGATGCTGTTCCGATGGGCATCAGGCGCACCGAGATCTCCGGTCCCTTTCCGGCAAAGAGCCACACGCCGGTGGCAGTTCCCAGAGAGACGGTCAGCTCCGCATCCCGGCACCGGGTGAGGTGTTCCTGCACACTTTGCAGCATCGCCGATTGCAGCCGGTTGACCTGCTCGGTCATGGTCTCCACAGCGGTGACATTGCCGGAATCGTCATAGAGCAGCGTTGCAAAATCGCTGTACTGGTACGGGTGCCGGGACAGCACCTCCCCCACGCTATCCGCCAGCACCTGTGTGGCGTAGCGTTTGGTCTCCGACGCACAGACCGCCTCCAAGTTCGGACGAACGGCTCGGTCGGTGCGCAGCAGGAGAAAGAGCAGAAGTGCCGCAGCCAGAAGAAAGAGAACGAGGGAACGAACGCAGGCACGGCGCTGGGCATAGACCTGTTTTCTCATACATAGCTCCTTCCGGACACATCAAACGGGCGACAGTTCTGCCGCCCGTTTTCCAAAGTGGACATGCTCCCGAAGCACCGTTTCCGGCGCTTACGATGTACTGTCCTCGTTCTGCTGTACGGTCTCTCCGCAATGGCAGGATTCGCCCTTGGCGCTGCCGGAAAGTGTTGCCGGTGTGAACTCCTCCGCCGGAAACCGAATCTTATCGAACACAGCACAGGGGGATTCCGTGTCCGCATGGCATTCCTCAGCGGGAATGGTGTACTCATACGTGGGCACCAGAATCGTCACCGGACGGAACAGCTCCACCACAGAGAACAGCCCCAGTGTCATGATGACCGTCCGCACCGGCGCTGCGCCATCCGGCCCGCAGACAGAGCCGATGCGTGCTTCCAGTGCGATCGGCTCGACCACCTGCACGGCTGCCGTGGGGAGATTGATGGTTTCGCAGCAGGCATTGGTGTCGCCGATCTGTTCGCCACTGCTGAAAAACGTCTTGGTGTTGCTTTCTCCACCGTACAGAATGACGTTCTTACTGGTGTACGCCGTTCCGGTCAGCAATACCGGACTGCTGCACGACCGCTCGTATGCCATCAGCTCCACCCGAAACGTATACGTCAGATCAATGGAGTAAAAGCCGCGGTTAAACGGCACCGGCTCGATGTTCATACAGATGTCTGACACCCGCACGCACCGGCTCTTTACCATTGTGACGTTGGCAGGAAGTTCTCCGCCGTCCATTAAAATTTGCACATTGGAAAAGCAGTCACGATCACTGCAGCTGTCAAACACCCGATTCACTTTCACGGGAACAGTGTCTGCGCACTGCTCCGGCATAGGATGGTATTGGCTCATAAAAAGACCTCCTCATAAGCTGTTGCAAGCCCACCAGCTGATCTGATAGCGGCTTCTCTACAGTTTATGAGGAGGCTCCTGAAAATGTGACTGCTTGGGAAAATTTTTCTGTGCTTACGAATTGTGATCCACGTTCTTGAAGGTCTTGAGGTTGCCGATCTTCTGGCTGCGTTCCTCCAGAACGGCTTCCACCTCCGACCACGGCAAGCCCTGCTGTGCGCACAGTACCATGATGTGATACATCAGGTCTGCAATTTCGTTCTTAAGTTCGTCGTTGTCGTTGTTCTTGGCAGCGATGATGGTTTCCGAACACTCTTCACCGCACTTCTTCAGGATCTTGTCCTGTCCCTTGGAGAACAGATAGCAGGTGTAGGACTTCTGGGATTCTACATCCACCTCTCCGTTTTCATACATTGCCTTCCGGCTCATGACAACCTCATACAGTTCTTCCAATGCGTTCATTTTGTCTTGTCCTCCTGATACATTTTATTAAAAAAGCAGCTGTAAGATCCGGTGTGACATGCCACACCAGTCTGTCTGACATTCAAAAGCAGCGTGTCGTTATCACAGTCGCTGTATATAGAAACCACCTTTTGCAGATGGCCGCTGGTGGCGCCTTTGTTCCAGAGTTCCTGACGGGAACGGCTCCAATACCAGGTATAGCCGGTTTCCAGCGTCTTGCGCAAGCTCTCCTTGTTCATATATGCCAGCATCAGCACGGTCTTTGTGTCTACATCAAAGGCAATCGCCGGGATCAGCTCGCCCTTCTGGAAATAGACATCCAGGTTGTTGATATCAATTTCAACCATGTGATTCTCCTTCTTATTTTTGAAATTTCTTTTTGAGTGCACGCTCCACCGGAAACAGGGTCAGCAGTAGTTCTGCGGTCTGTACGCTGACAGCAACAGCTGCCAGGAGCGCCGCCGTCTTTTTTGAGACAAACCGCAGACTGATACAGGATGCCGCAGAAACAACCAGCATTGCTGCGCCGAAAAGCATCCAGAGTCTGCCGCAATACTGATTTGCAAATTTCCAGCTCTCCTCATTTTGCATGGAGCGTTCTGTACGGTATCCGACCCATGAGTTGATCTTTTTGGGCGCATGATACCGCATTGCCCATCCGGCAGCCAGCTGAACAGCTGGAATCAAGAGCAGGCAAAAGACAAGAAAACGCATAGTCACACTTCCTTTGCCCTTTTACCGCATGGGAATTCCCTTGGCACGGCAGTCTGCCTTGACTTCCTGCACGGTCAGCTCCCGGAAATGGAACAGAGACGCAGCCAGTGCCGCAGAGCAGCCGGTCTCCAGAAAAGCATCTGCAAAATCAGACAGCTTTCCGGCACCGCCGCTGGCGATGACCGGAATCTGCACCGCATCGCAAACAGCTTTCAGCATGGGCAGATCGAATCCGCCACGCACACCATCTGTGTCGATGGAGTTCAAGCAAATCTCGCCGGCGCCCAGCTGTTCGCACTGCTTCACCCAGTCGATGAGATCCAGATGCATGTCCACACGTGCGCCGTTGATGAACACCGTCCACTTGTTTTCGCCGATTTTCTTGGCATCGACGCCCACGCAGATGCACTGGCAACCGAAGATGTCGGCGCCGTCCTTGATGAGCTGGGGGTTCTGAACAGCCTGGGAATTGACGGAAACCTTATCTGCACCGGCACGGAGCGTCTCCCGAATATCGTCTACGGTCTTGATGCCGCCGCCCACGGTCAGCGGTACGAAAACCTTTTTCGCCGTCTCCCGTACCACGTCCAGCATGACACCTCTGCCCTCATAGGAAGCAGTGATGTCGTAAAACACGATCTCGTCTGCGCCCTGCTGATTGTAAGCATAGGCACACTCCACCGGATCGCCGACATCTTTGATTCCCTCAAAGTTTACGCCCTTTACCACCTTGCCGTTGCGCACATCCAGACAAGGAATGATTCGTTTTGCCAACATATGCGTTACACTCCTTCCGCCAGAGCAATGGCCTCTCTCAAGTCCAGTGTCCCCTTATAAATCGACTTGCCGCAGATCGTCCCGTAAAGTCCCAGTTCCTTGCAGCCACGGATGTCCTCGATGGTGTGAACACCGCCGCTGGCGATGATGCTGCACTTGCCCTCGGTGGCATCCCGCAGCGCTTTCAGCTGTTCCAGATTCACGCCGGACAGTGTACCGTCCTTGGCGATATCTGTGACAATGAAGTACTCCACGCCCACGGCGATCATCTCTTTCGCCAGTGTGATATAGTCGGTATCCGATTCTTCCAGCCAGCCCTCTGTGGCAACCATGCCGTTTTTCGCATCAATGCCCACAGCGATGTGCCGGCTGCCGAACTTCTGCACCGCATCCTTGACCAGCTGCGGATTTTTCAGCGCTGCTGAACCGAGAATCACTCGCTCCACACCGCTCTTCAAGTAGGTGTCGATGGTCTCCAGATTCCGGATACCGCCGCCGACCTCTACCTTCAAACCGGTTTTTGCTGCCACGTCCTCATAGATATGCTGGTTGACCGGTTTGCCCTCTTTGGCACCGTCCAGATCTACCATGTGAATCCAGGAGGCACCGGCTGCTTCGAAGCCCTTTGCCGTTTCCATGTAATCTGCGGCAACCTTTTCCACGGTGGAAAAATCGCCCTTGAACAGGCGGACACAGTTGCCGTCCTTGATATCAATTGCCGGTAAAATAATCATCCGATCAGCCCTCCGAAGTTCCGCAGAATTTGCAGTCCGATCTCGCCGCTCTTTTCCGGATGGAACTGTGCGCCGTAGACCGTCTTTCCGTCATACACCATTGCCGGAATCTTTGCCGTGCCGTATTCCACATAGGCGGCCAGATATTCGTCCGGCACAATTGCCTGATAGGAGTGGACGAAGTACACGTAGGATTCCTCCGGCAGATTCCGGAGAATGGGACAGTCGTGCTGCATTTCCAGCTTATTCCAGCCCATATGGGGAATGACCATGCCGGGCGCTTCGATTTTTTCCACCTTGCCGGGAACCAGTCCCAGACCGTCGCATTCTTCGAATTCATAGCCCTTTTCAAAGATGAGCTGCATGCCGAGGCAGATGCCCAGAAACGGCTTTTTGCGGGACTCCTCCCGAATCACGCCGGTGAGTCCGCTGTCGTGCAGCATCTGCATGGCGCTGGGGAAAGCTCCCACACCGGGGAGAATCAATGCATCTGCATTCCGGATGGCCTCCGGATCTGCCGTCAGAGCAGCGGGAAGTCCCAGATAATCCAGCGCATTCTTGACGCTGAAAATGTTGCCTGCGCCGTAGTCGATAATTGCGATCATCTTACAGCACTCCTTTCGTGGATAAGGTTTTGCCGGCTTCCAGCGGCGTCACGGCGGTTTTCAGTGCGTGCGCCACGGCTTTGAATGCGGCTTCGCATTTGTGGTGGTCGTTCACGCCGTACATCATATTGACATGGAGGGTAATTCCGGCATTGAATGCAAAGGCACGGAAAAATTCCTCCGTCAGGCAGGCATCATACTGTCCGATCATGGCATTGGTGAACGTCCCCTGAAATACCAGAAACGGGCGGTTGCTGATGTCCAGGCTGCAAAACGCCAGCGCTTCGTCCATGGGAATGAAGGCGCTGCCGTAGCGGGTGATGCCGGACTTGTCCCCCAGCGTCTCCCCCAGCGCCTTACCCAGAACAATTCCGGTGTCCTCGACCGTATGGTGACCGTCCACATAGAGGTCACCCTTAACGGCAATGTCCATGCTGATGCCGCTGTGAACAGACAGTGCTGTCAGCATATGGTCAAAAAAGCCGATGCCGGTATCGATGTTGGCGGTTCCCATGTTGTCCAGTTTTACGGCGATTTTTATGTCTGTCTCTTTGGTCTTTCGTGCAAGTTGTGCTTGCCGCATATGGATTCCTCCCTATACTTTTTAGTCATCATTGTCAAAGAAAGCATCATCAATCTGTTTGAACTCATATATTGTTTCAATATGAACACCGAGATTATATTCAATCATTAAATGTATTAGCATATCGCCATCTACTAAAACGATTTTTTGATTAGCAAGTTGAATTGCTTCATTTGAGTATTTCGCTGTCGTAATAAACAAACCTTTAGAAGCACCTTTTCCAACTAATGCACCTAAAAACTTTTGGATTTCTGGTCTGCTGACTGTAGAATCTAGCTTCCATTGTTTGGCTTGCACATAAATTGTATCAAACCCAAATTTATCTGCTTTTATTGAACCGTCAATGCCAGCATCGCCCGATTTTTTTGTAACACTAGGTTCTCCATATCCCATCTTCTCCAACAACTGAACAACTAATTTTTCAAAATCATAAGGAGACATTTTTAAAACTTTTTGCATCAAGTTAATAGCAAGACTTTCATTAAGTTGGCGACTAATAGTATCTAACTGTTCTTGAGGATCTTGCAAACTTAATTCAGGAGATTCGCTATCATTGCAAGTGGAGTTGTCCATAGAATTAGCTATTGATTTTTGCTCTTTTTCTCCTTTGAATTGGCGAAAAGATTCAAATTGTGTAAGATATTCGAGAGTTATATTTTGTACTCCATTTTTTGCAGCTTGTTTCCCTAATGTTGTGATTATATATTTTGATCGGCTTGGACTTTCAATAAGACCTGCATTCTTTAGGTATATCTCTGCCCATGCAATTCTATTGCTGTATTTGTATTGTCCACTAGTTAATCTTTCTTGTAGTTCTTCTTCTGTTATGGAATAATAACTCACACAATAATTACGAATATCTTTTGTAGAATGTTCTTTTTCATCTAATAGGCATTCCATAACAGGAGCAAAAAATTCAAAATATTTTGGAATTGCCATTACTTTTCTTCATCCTCAAACCGCACCGTAATTGCATTGGCGTGTGCGGTCAGCCCCTCCTTATTGGCGATCAGCACAATGTCATCCTTGGCTTCCCGCAGAGCATCTCTGGTATAGTAGGTATAGCTAGAACGCTTGGTAAAGCTCTGCACGCCCAGCGGCGAGAAGAACCGTGCCGTTCCGCTGGTGGGCAGAACGTGGTTCGGGCCGGCATAGTAGTCGCCCAGCGGTTCAGAGGCATATGCGCCCAGGAACAGCGAACCAACATTGTCCAGTGCGCCCAGCAATTCCATGGGGTTCTCCATGAGCACTTCCAGATGCTCCGGTGCCACCATGTTTGCCAGCTGCGCTGCCTCTTCCCGGCTGTTGCACAGCAGCACTGCGCCGTACTCATTCATAGACTTCTCGATGATCTCTTTTCTGGAGAGATACTGCACCTGACGGTTGACCTCTGCCTGTACCTTTTCTGCCAGCTCCGGACAGGTGGTCACCAGAATGGCAGATGCCATCACGTCGTGCTCCGCCTGGGACATCAGGTCGGCAGCCACATACTTCGGATCAGCAGTTTCATCTGCCAGCACCATTACTTCGCTGGGGCCCGCGATCATATCAATGTCCACAACACCGTACAGCAGCTTCTTCGCAGTAGCAACGAAGATGTTTCCGGGGCCGACGATCTTATCCACCTTCGGGATCTCCTCTGTGCCGTATGCCAGCGCTGCGATTGCCTGCGCACCGCCGGAGAGGAACACACGGTCTACCCCGCACAGTCCGGCAGCCACCAGAATATCTGGATTGGGTGTGCCGTCTTTGCAGGGCGGTGTTACCATAATGATTTCTTTCACGCCGGCGATCTTTGCCGGAACAGCATTCATGATGACGCTGGACGGGTAAGCTGCCGTACCGCCCGGCACGTACAGACCAACACGCTCCAGACCTCGAACCCGCTGTCCAAGAATAACACCGTTGGGCAGGGCGTTAATGAAGCCCTCCTGCACCTGACGCTGGTGGAAGTCACGGACGTTCTCGATGGCGTTGAGCATCGCACTGACGAACTCGCCGTCCGCATTGGTCAAGGCATCATTGATGACATCCCGTGGCACCTCGTAGTACTCCGGCAGGCTGCCATCGAATTTCAGCGTGTAATTCTTGACCGCCTCGTCACCGCCAGCCTTGACTGTGCGGATGATCTCGCTGACGGTTTCTGTGACACGCTGGTTGGTCTCGCCGGTGCGCTGATCCAGACTGGTGAAGAACGCATCCCGTTCCTCCTGATTGCTGGCGTTAATGGTTTTCATTGTAATCATGACAGAGCCTCCTCAATTTTCTGAATCAAAGCTTCGATTTCGGACTGTCGCAGTTTCAGGCTAACGGTATTGGCAATGAGCCGTGCGGAGATGGGCACAACGTCCTCCACGACCTCCAAACCGTTCTCCCGCAGCGTCACGCCGGTTTCCACGATGTCCACGATGCCGTCTGCCAGACCCAGCAGCGGTGCCAGCTCCACAGAACCCTCAATCTTGACAATGTCCACGTCCATGCCCTTGCTCTCAAAGAAACGGCGTGCCACATTGGGGTACTTGGTGGCAATGCACTTCACGCCGAATCCGCTGTAGAAGTCGCTGCCCTTTTTGGTGGCAAGCGCAAACTTGCAGCGTCCGAATCCCAGATCGACCAGTTCAAAAAACTTGCCCTGCATCTCAATAATGGTATCTTTTCCCACAACGCCCATGTCGCAGACGCCGTGCTCCACGTAAGTGATAACATCGTTTGCTTTTGCCAGAACGACTTCCAGATTGGCATCCGGAATCGGCAGAATCAGCCGCCGGCCCTTTTCCCGAACTGCCGTACAGTCATAGCCCAGCTTCTCCAACAGACTGACTGTATCCTTTTCCAGTCTGCCCTTGGTCAGGGCAATTCTCAGCGGTTTTGCCATTTATTCTACCTCCGTAACTTCTTCATCCACGATGACAATTTTTCCGATGTTCCGTTCCCGTGCGTACTCCCGCACCAATTCCAGCTGGTCAAAGAAGCCGTATTCTACGACCATACCCTTTTTCCGGAGCTGCTCTGCCACGGAAACCGCTTTCATCTCGTATCCCTGTTCCGCATAGATCACAGCGTCTGCGGAGGGTACCGGAATCTCCCCGTTCTGGCGGACAATGTTGGAAACAGCGTCCACGTTGACTGCGAAGCCGGTTGCCGGAATGTCATAGCCAAAATCTGCCAGCAGCTTGTTATACCGTCCGCCGGAAAGCACCTCTTCGCCATAGCCCTCCAGATAGCCCTTGATGATGACGCCGGTGTAATAATCCGCATTGTTGACCATACCCAGATCGACCGTCAGCCGGCCTGTTCCGATGACCTTGGAAATATCCTGATACAGCTTCTTCAGATCAGTAAGAATCTCGTCAATGCGCTGGCTGGAATACAGCTGCGAAGCCTTGTCGAAAACCTCTTCTCCGCCGAACAGCGCCGGCAGTTTTTTCAGAGCCGCAGCGATCTTGCTGTCCCCCATGGTATCCAGCACATCGTTCAGCGCCGGATAGTTCTTGGTTTCGATGAGATAGCGGATGTTCTCCCGTTCCTCCGGTGTCGCATTCAGTTCCCGCATCAGTTCCTTGAACACGCCGGCATCTCCCAGTTCCAGCGAAAAGCTGCCGTCGCTGCACGCAGCCAGCACATCAATAGCGGTGGTCACCATCTCCACGTCTGCCATATAGGATGATGTGCCCAGCAGCTCAATGCCCATCTGCATGATCTCATCGCTTCTGCCCTTCAGCGCCGGTTCGAACCGGTATACCGTCTGGTTATAATACAGGCGCAGCGGAAGCGCTGCATCCCGCAGACGGGTCGCCACAACTCTGGCAATGGGCGTGGTGGAATCCGGACGCATCACCAGCAGACGGCCCTTGCTGTCCGTCAGTTTATACAGACGCTCCGGCGGGTAATGGGTGGACTCCGTCTGGAACACATCGAAAAATTCCAGACTGGGGGTAATCAGCTCCGAATAGCCCTTGCTGCGGAAAATCCCGTGCAGCTGGTTTTCTACTTTCCGGCGCACCAGACACTCTTCAAACAAAAAATCCTTTGTTCCCTCCGGGGTAATCAGATTATATTTCTTCATATGTTCCTCCTCGTTCGCTTTACCGTACTAACATAATACTATAGTAGCACAATATAATATTGATGTCAAGTCCCTCTGATTTAAAAGAGTGTCATCTGGCTGGATTTCGGCAGATTGCCCAAAGCGTTCATCTGCTCCAGCGTTTCAATTATTGTTTTTGACGCACCGCTCTTGGACTGGAATTCCTCGATGGACATAAAGTCCCGTTTCTGCGCTGTTTCATAGAGATTCTGTGCAGCCGCTGCGCCGATGCCGGGGATTGCACTGAACGGAATGCGCACCTTGCCGTCCTGCACCAGATAGCGGCTGGCGTGGGATTTGTAGAGGTCGATGGGCAGAAATTCGCAGCCGCGGCTGAGCATCTCGTTGACGATCAGCAGGGTGTCCAGCAGATCGGACTCCTTCTTGCTGCGCTCGTTGCCCTTTTCCTTGAGCGCATCGATCTTGGCACGCACGGCATCCTTTCCCTGCAATGCCAGCACCGCATCGAAGTCATCCCCTCGGGTGCTGAAATACACGGCGTAGTATGCCAGCGGATAGTACAGCTTGAACCAGCCCAGCTTAATGGCTGGCGTAACATAGGCGGCAGCGTGCGCTTTTGGGAACATATACTTGATTTTCAGACAGCTGTCAATGTACCACTGCGGAACATTGTGGTCCTTCAGCATCTGGATGCGCTCCGGCGTAAAGGTCTTGGGCGCTTTGCCCTTACGGGTATCCTCCATGATCTGGAACGCCTGTTTCGGCTCAACGCCCTTGTGCAGCAGATAGGTCATGATGCTGTCACGGGTTCCGATGACATCAGAAATGGTGCAGGTGCCGTTGTCGATGAGATCCTTGGCGTTGCCCAGCCATACGTCCGTTCCGTGGGACAGACCGGAAACCTGCAAAAAGTCGCTGAACTTCTTGGGCTTGGAATCCAGCAGCATCTGGATGGTAAAGCCCGTACCCATTTCCGGAATTCCCAGACTGCCGGTCTTGCAGTAGATCTCTTCCGGCGTAACGCCCAGCACCGAGGCATCCGTACACATTTGAATGACCTTGGGATCTGTGGTGGGAACGTCGTGGATGGAGAGTCCGGTCGCCTCCTCCAAGTGCTTATACATGGTGGGGACAACGTGTCCCAGTTCGTCCAGTTTCAGGATGGTATCGTGCAGAGAGTGGAAGTCGAAGTGGGTAGTCAGGATGTCCGACTCCGCATCGTCCGCCGGATGCTGCACCGGCGTGAAGTCATAGACATCGTAGTCGCTGGGGACAACGACCATACCGCCGGGGTGCTGACCGGTGGTTCGTTTGATGCCGGTGCAGCCAATGGCAAGGCGGTTGATCTCCGTGGGACTGTACTCCAAGCCCCGCTCTTCCAGATACTTTTTGACATAGCCGTAAGCCGTCTTGTCGGCAACGGCGGCGATGGTTCCCGCCTTGAACACGTTGTCCCGTCCGAACAGCTCCTCCGTGTAACGATGGGCGGAGGACTGGTACTCGCCGGAGAAGTTCAGGTCGATATCCGGTTCCTTATCGCCGTAGAAGCCCAGGAAGGTCTCGAAGGGGATGTCGTGTCCATCCACCAGCATCCGGGTGCCGCACTGGGGGCAGTTTTTGTCCGGCAGGTCAAAGCCATCATCCACGCTGCCGTCGGTGATAAACTCGCTGTGCTTGCACTTGGGGCAGCGGTAGTGGGGCGGCAGGCTGTTTACCTCCGAAATGCCGGAGAAGTGCGCCACAGCGGAGGAGCCGACAGAGCCACGGCTGCCCACTTGATAGCCGCCCGCATTGGAGTAGGCCACCAGCTTGACCGCAATGACGTACAGAACCGCGTAGCCGTGGCCGCAGATGGAGTCCAGTTCCTTTTGCAGCCGCTTTTCCACGATCTCGGGCAAGGGGTCTCCGTAATCCCGCTTGGCGTGCTCCCACGTGGCATCGCGGAGCTGCTGCTCTGCGCCCTCGATGCTGGGCGGGTAGGTGCCCCGGGGGATGGCGCGCACGTTGTTGTCGATCATGGCGGCGATCTTGCGGGGGTTCTTCACCACAACCTCGTAGGCTTTTTCCTTGGGCAGATAGTAGAACTGCGCCAGCATATCCTGCGTGGTGCGGAAGAACAGCGGCGGCTGGTTGTCGGCATCCTTAAAGCCGTTGCCAGCCTGCAATACGGCACGGTAGATCGCATCCTCCGGCTCGGTAAAGTGCACGTCGCCGGTGGCAATGACCGGCTTGTGCAGATCCTCGCCCAGCTTGATGACGGTGCGGTTGAATTCCTTAATCCGCTCCTCGCTGTCCACCTTGCCATCCCGCACCATATAGGCGTTGTTGCCCAGCGGCTGGATCTCAAGGATATCGTAGTAAGCGGCGATTTTTTTCAGTTCCTCGTAGCTGGTGCCGTCCACGATGGCGCGGTACAGCTCGCCCGCTTCACAGGCGCTGGTGAGCAGCAGGCCGTCCCGGTACTTGTTCAGCAGGCTGCGGGGCACACGGGGCTTTTTGAAGAAGTAGTTGACGTGTGCTTCACTGACGATCTTGTACAAGTTTTTCAGGCCCATCTGGTTTTTGACCAGAATGATGAGGTGATAGTATTTCTTTTTCAGCACCTCGCGGTTGCCGCCAAGGCCGGTGTTGATCTCGCTGACCTTCGTCACCTCTTTTTCCGCTAAGTCGTTCAGCATCACGCAGAAGATGCGTCCCAGTGCAGCGGAGTCCTCGCAGGCGCGGTGCGCCTCGTAGGCGGGCAGTTCCAGATGCTTATTGATGGTGCCCTGCTTATAATTGTGCAGGCCCGGGTACATAGTCTGCGCCATGGTCAGGGTGTCGATATAGGTAGGCTCCAGCTTGATGCCGCTGCGCTTGGCTGCTGCCCGCAGAAAGCGCATATCAAAGGCGTGGACGTTGTGTCCCACCAGAATGCGGTCGCCCGCAAAGGCAAGAAAAGCTTCCAGCGCTTCCTTTTCACCGGGCGCATCCGCCACCATCTCGTTGGTGATGCCGGTCAGCTCGGTGATCTTGGGGGTGATGGGCTTACCGGGCTTGACGAAGGTATCGAACTCCTCCACCACCTCGCCGTTGCGGATGATGACCGCGCCAATCTCGGTAAGGTACTCTACCCCGGGGTCAAGACCGGTGGTCTCGGTGTCAAACACGCAGAACTCGCCGTCCAGCGGCTGATCCTTTACGCCGTAAACGCAGGGCACCATGTCGTCCACAAAATAGGCTTCGCAGCCGTAGATGAGCTTGAAATCCGGGTCGCTCTTGTGGATGTCATCCGCCGCCAGCATGGCTTCGGGGTAGCCTTGGCAGACACCGTGGTCGGTGATGGCAATGGCCGGGTGGCCCATCCGGTGCGCCAGCCGGACGATCCCGCCGGGATCGCAGAAGGCGTCCATGCTGGACAGCTTGGTATGCAGGTGCAGCTCCACCCGCTTGACCGGGGCATGATCTTCCCGCTTCTTGCGCTCGACGAAGAGGACATCGTAGGGGTAGACGATGTAGTCATGCTCGTATTTGTCGTAGGAGCAGTCGCCCCGGACGATGACGGTGGTGCCCTTGGAGATGGACTCCCACTTGGAGCAGTCCTCCCCTTCCTGCGCGCGGATCTTCAGGTTGATGGAGCCGGTGTAATCGGTGATGGAAACGGTATAGATCTTGCGGTAGTTGCCCTTGACCTCGGTGAAGAAGACATCGCCCCAGATCATGCACTTGCCGCCCTCGCCGCCGAGGTCCTTCAGCGGCGTCAGGTTCTTGGGGGTGAACATCTTGCCGTGGAAGATGGTCACGGGCTTGTCGGTCAGATCGAGGCCCTCCACCTTGATGGACGGGGCCGTATTCTTCTTCTCGAACTTGACCACCGGCGGCGCGATCTTCCGCTCCAATTTCTCTTCCATCTGGCGCTGTTCGGCCTCGCCCACCGCGCTTTGCAGGGTCACCTTGGGTTTGACGCCGGTGTGGGCCGCGACCCGCTCGGCCAGCAGCCGCTCGAACTCCATCTCCTGCAAAAACTTGGTGCCGTGGCAGACGCCGATGGTGATGTTCTGGCCGGTGATCTGGATGGTGCAGCGATCCAGAAAGCCGTTGATGGGCACGCCGTCCCGCTTCATCTCCTCCATCAGCTCCCGCAGGGCGGCTTCGTCCAGCGTCGCGTAGCCGAACAGGTTCTGGATGCGCAGTTCAAAGCCCTCATAATCCGGCTGCAGGGATGCCAGCAGCCGGGCACAGAGATTTTTGTCCAGCGGCGCACCGCTGCGCAGGGTAAAGATGACCTGCCGCTCCTGCCGCAGCATCTGGGCGTGCTCGACAACGACGCGCCCAAAACAGGACGCAAAGTCCGGGTCCGCCATGAACTGCGGCCATAGCTGGGATACGAGTGGTGTCACAATGGTACTCCTTTTTTACTCGAAAAACGGCTGTGCTCCGTCTCGGTGTGAAACGGGCAACAGCCGTCTGCAATTCAGCCGAGATCCCCCGTCTTGAAGACGTGGGAACCCTCGTCATAGAACTTCTTCGTCAGATCTTGTAGATCTCATCCATGAATTGATCGAGGATATTATCGCCGGTCAGCTTCTTGATGGGCTCGCCGTGGATGAACAGCACCGCCTCGCCCTTGCCGCCGGCAATGCCGATGTCTGCTTCGCGGGCTTCACCGGGGCCGTTGACCACGCAGCCCATCACGGCCACCTTGATGGATTTTTTGCAGCCCTGCAGCCGCTTTTCCACCTCATTGGCGATTTCGGTGCAGGGATACA
>ENA-OPTA01000856-OPTA01000856.1-human-gut-metagenome-genome-assembly--contig:-NODE-856-length-19645-cov-7.426187_pt1 | contig 19645 bp, 32 predicted proteins | sample MGYA00241813_ERZ501917 | MGnify/ENA primary metagenome ERZ501917 (study PRJEB25962, sample SAMEA2042408) | human gut metagenome | biome: human gut; feature: human-associated habitat; material: faeces...
CCCGTTGAAGGTTATAAGAATGTTTAGTAATGAAAATTTCCATACCCTGCATCTTGTCTATACCGGCATTGACAGAACCTTGTCCTTTCTCTACTGGATAAATCTTGATACCTCCATTATGGATTTCCTGAATGAGTCGCGGGTCCGCACTGTCGGCAATCACTCTCAGATTCCAAGGCCGCAAGGTTTTTATAATATCCCCAGATAATAATCCAGTTCTATAATCTATTTCATCCAGATACAGTGCATTGTCTATGATACCGCACCGGATAGCTGCTGTAGGATCATTGGTATAACCGAAATCCAGCCCGATAGCCACTTTCTTGCACCACATTGGGAACTCATCCACGATACCCCATTTCTTGAACACGGCACCCTCGGCCACGTCTGCCCATCGTCCGATAACCACATGAGCGTATTTTTCCGGATTCTTCTCTTTCATCTCCTTGACTTCTCTCAGAAACTCAGGAGAAAGGTTCTCGATATTGTCGAAGTACGTCGTATGGATGTGAAGAACATTGGGATGAGTTGAGATTTGAACCTGAACACCGTCAATCTCCACCAGTCGGTGAGTGTTCTCAATGTATTTCTTGTAGATGAAATGGTTCGAATCGCAGGGATTCATAATGATAATTATCCGGTTCTGGATTCCCTTCTTACGGATGGAGAGCATGATCTTGTCAAACTCTTCCTCACTGGTCCATTCCTCCGCTTCATCGCAGACAAATGTCGTGATACCCTGAATGGATTTCAGCTTAGCCGTCTGATTTCCGGAAGAAGTCTTGATGCCTCGGAACATGATACGACTGCCAGTCATCCGGTTTACGATGTCCGTCTTGGTGGTCTTGAAATACTTCGTGGTGCCGTCCAGTTCTATCTTTTCCATCATTTCCGGAATAATGGACATGCCGGCAGATACCATCGTGTAACGGGTGTATAGAATCTGGTGGACAATCTTCTCCACCGGAGTCATTTCGAATGTCAATCGCTCAATGAAGGTAGAAGCGTTGAAAGACTTTCCCGATCCACGGCCACCAGTGATGAGAATAATGAATTTCTCATTGTCGGTGTATAACGGATGATATATTTCTTGAGGAACAATCATTTCAGCTTGTCTTTAATCCATGAGTCAATAGGAATTCCGTGGTCAATATCCTTTGGAATATCGGCGTCCTCGTCCTGCCGGCGTTCAACCTTACGCCATTCTTCATCGTGGTGATAAAGCCAGACGGACATGGCCTGAAGGTTGGGAGCCAGCTCGCTTTCACTAACCTGAAGTTCTTCTTCACCGGTCAGATTCCCTTCCTGGTCTTTTAGCTTCCTGACCACAGTACTCTTGGTCTTGATACCTCCCAAAGCCATAGCAAGGAACTTCGCACGCACAGCAGCGGTGATGGTTGCACGCCCGCGCGCTAACACTTCGCTTAATTCGCAGTGCTCACTCTTCTTCTCACTGAATGTCTGGGGACACAATCCTAAAGCAAAAGCGATTTCTTTGTCCGTGAATCCCTTCTTGGCATACGTTTCCACCTGAGAGAGAAAATCCTCACTCTTGTAGTCAAATTTGGGCTTTCGTCCTGTATGTTTGCTTTTTTGAGATTCACTTTTCATAACCAAATCATCCGTTATTGTTACCCATATAAATACGGCGAGAAACAGGCTTATTGCCATAAACATCAATTCCTCTCTTTGAGAAATAACTGTCTATTCTCGCTGCATATCTTTCCATTATAGACCTCGTTCTGTCTCTTATACTCCTTTGCCTATCTGTACCAAGCCCGTATTGCATTCCAGCGTTATACATTATTCGTCTTGACTGTTGATACAACTGGCTATAAGTTTTCCTTCTAACTCGGCATCCCTCCTTGTTTTAATTTCTCATTCAATTCTTTCTACCTGTTCATCGAATACCTCACCCTTGATGAACTTGGAATATGGATCATATCCAAATCTTTCACAAAAAGCTGCCTTAGCTTCAAACGTATCGAAGGAAAGCATGAGATAAGCGTCCATATCCTGTGCCTGCTTCTGGGCTGCATCTTTCACCTGCTGCTTGACTTCCTTCATGTGGGCCACCTTCTCGGCTCTTTCCATCTGCTTGGCGGCTTTCTCGGCTTCTTTCTGCTCCGTTACTGGAGCCATCATATCCTCCAAAGCTTCCGCGATGGAACTTTCTTCTTCTGTCTGTAGGAGGAAATCACAGCCAATAATATTCAGATCGGCGGCAGTCAGACCTGCATCCTGGTAATCAATGTCCGGAACTAATCGAGCCAAAGCGTCATAGTCCCAAGATCCTTGTGCGTTTGGGTTGTTCATCAGGATATTCAACTCTTTCTCCTGCTTCTCATCCACGTCAATGACATCTACACGGATTCTATAATCGTTGTTTGGGAACTTCTGAAGTTCATCCATAACCGTCAGGCGCTGGTGGCCGGACACAACGGTAAAGCCGGTCCGCTTGTTGACAACGATTCCGCCGACAAGTCCGAACTTCTTGATACCCCGCTTTAACGTCTTTCGGGATTCTTCAGATAGTTTCCTGGGATTATAATCTGCGAAGTGAATGGCGGAACGGTTAAGTTCCACCGATTCACTCTTTATGTATTTGCTCAGTTCCATACCTATTGCTTGTGTTTATGTTCCCAAAGAATTCTCTCAGCCATCGGGAACACCTTGTAAATTCTCTGTAAATCCTGCGGGTAGTTCTTCTCCAGCCATAACATACAATCCAGATTGAATCCTACACCTGAACTCGCCTTCAGCGAATACCTGACAGGCTCCGGCAGCCCGTTCTGCTTCATGTAGGACAGGATGTCTTTCTGCGTCCAGTCTGCTAAAGGGTAGCACATACCATTGTTCTCGTACCCGTTGGCTTCATAGCCTTTCAGCATCAGGCGGCGGTTCATGCCGTCGGCCTTCTTCATGCCCAAGAACGCGTAGTAAAGTCCGTATCTTAGCTGCATGGCCTTCACCACATCGGCCAGTTTTAAAAGTTTTACTTTCGGGTTTGGCACACAATACAAACCACCTCGAAGAATATAGGTAAGGTTCCAATGGGGCACCTGAACAAACTCTATCCTCGGATATTTGGCTTTTGCCCATCCAATCCATCTTTCGATGTGCTCTAATCCTTTGACAAAGTACATGAATACACAGATTATCCTTTCAAACTTAGGATAGATCATATCCAGTAAGACCAAAGAATCCTTACCCAAGGACAGAAACAGCAAAACCCCGTCAGTCTTCTGTCTGACGAGGTCAATATAGCTGTATGTCCTTTCTTGCAGTGTCATTATCCGCCACTCATGCCAAGTCCAGTGCGGACGTTATAATACTGCTGCCGGCGGGTAATGTATCTCCCACCCTGTGAAGTTCTACCGGTGTTAGGGTCTGTCAATCCAGTGCGGCCCCCACGGTAGTTACTCGTTGAGAATGTACTTCTGTTTGTTCTGACTCAACAACAAGTTTTAAAGGGTTAAACATGCTTTTCTATCACTCTGCCAAGGTCATAAACGACCTGTGCGGCCAGGTATATCTCACCTTGATAGGTGTATTCAATAAAGTTGTGATTCTCATCTTCGAACAGTTCGATCTTTGCCCCTTTGACTTCTACCAGTGCACTGGCCCTGTCTTTATTGTAGCCTACAAAGAACTGGATAGCATCGTAATACTTAGGCTGCAAAACCCCGTCTTTCTCGACACAATACCCATCAGCGTCAAGCTGGCAGTATTTCTTCTGGGTTGTAGGCCTGATTTCTCTGAATTCTTGTGTTTTCTTGCCCGACAAGATTTCGTCAAAGAACTTCTGTTTGATGATAAGCGTAAGTATTTCCATAATCGTGTAAATTTTAAATGTTAGTTGCGGGGGTGGTAATCGAAACCACGACCTTCACCAAGTCAAAGTGACGAGCTGACCTCTGCTCTACCCCGCGATGGTATCTATACAAAGATACCCCATTATGAAGACAATTCTAAACAACAATTCAACGCATACGAAACAATTTGCTAATTGTTTGCTAATAAATCAGGATCGTGTTTATTGATGATGCTTTCAACTATCATTTTTGCTTGTTCTATGCCGGATTTATATCCTCTGGCATAATCAGTTCTTGTAGACAAGTAGCTGGTATCATTACCCAGCCACTCGATTATTTCTTGCAGGATTTCTTTCTCTTTCATAGCCACTATAAATTAGTCGTAATAACCACAAGCATAACAATAACCTTCAGCATAAGTCTGTAATGCTATCTCGTCTTGAATATATTCATCCAGCGCCATGTTTGCATCTTCCATGGTTTCATACACAGAAGAACGCTCGACTACTTCACCGTTTATAAGGCATTTAAAATAAGTACCATATTCATCATTACACTTAGATAAAACCTCACATTCACGGATTTTATTGTTGTCGTAATCAATTATATATTTTCTCATAACCATCTCAAATTAGAATAATATATACCGTTCAATTTCGTATAATCACCATACAGCTTTACTTTGCCTTTGTACATCATGGCGAACTTAGAACTGCCAGCGGCAGCCATCATCATGGATTCTGTCACTTTTGATTCATATCCGTATTTCATTACAAGGGGATAAACTTGCCTTCTGAAGAAGATTTCGCTGTCTGTCATATCATTTACTGACTGAATAGGCAAAACGCCGTTATGGGCAAAATAAACGCCATTCTCGACAAACGGGTGACAGTTCTTTCTGCATTTAGAACCGTGTGTCGCCAGTCTCATGTGAATGATACATTCTTCTTCAATGTCAACCTCTGAAAGATGGGTCAGAAACTTTTGATAATTCATTGACTTGTATCTGTGCTTAGAAGAGACAAAACCGTAACCGTCATGATTAATTCTCTGAACTTTATTTAAGGTGTCCAGCGTTGGCATCTGGACACCTTTGGGTTTATATATTATACAACACATATCTGATTGATATTAACCGTGTGAGGCTCATGCAAGAACCTCAGCACGTGATTTGAAGAATGATTTTTCTTTCGCTGTCAAGAAAGGTATCTCGTCGATTGAAGTAATCTCTGAACTTAGTACGTTCTTCTTAGACCACGCTACCAGCTTAGCACAGAAATTCACCCAATTAGAGATTTTCTCAAAGTCTGTAGACCCTTGATGCTGTCTGAACTCGATAGTTTGATGGCGGGCGTAAGAACAGGCATTCACTTTATAGTATCTGTTACCATTCATAATGTTTAGAACATCATGCTTTGTCATACATAAATCAAAGTTCTTGCCTTGAAGAGTTCTGCACCACTGGCTGTTGTTCGCTCGTCTTGACCGTGCCATGAAAGTATCAATTACTCTCTCTAACTTCTGATAGTTCTTGAATACGTTGATATAGGCTTCGTCAGACAGATTTGCAGCACCTATATGAACATGTAAGCCAGTAGATATATTCACTTGTGCACCTGCCTCATTTAAGGCTTTACAGCAGTTCTCGAGGCTTTTCATACCTGCCTTACCAGTAAGAACCGGTGAAACACATTCTATAGGATTTTCACCTCTAATAGAAGAATCAGATACAAACTTATAGTAGTGGTTGTTGTCTGTGTGGTTGTAGCCCTCATAGCGAAAAGGCATTTCATTTCTTGTAGCACATTCACGCATAAGGTTTGCAGCTACCAGGCATTCAATCTCAACGCCAAAAGTAAACTTGTGCGTTTCTCTGATAGTCTTAGGCAGTTCAGACATAAGAAGTTCAACTTCGTACTTTCTCAAACCTAATTTCACGAAAGCTGCTTTCTTTGCTGACTTAGAACCTTTCATGTTCTTGATTTCTTCTACTTGTTCTTTTAATGTCTTCATAATCGTGTGTATTGAAAATTGATAATCGTGTTGATATGCAGGGCTTTTGCCCTGCTTGTTGTTTATAAAGTTGTTTCTACTACCTTGTGAAGTTTTTTAATATCGTATGCACCTGTACTGCAACCCATATTTGACGCTGATGTAACAGCGAACTCAAGTGCTGCCATAACGTCTAAACTTGCATCTATAGCTTCATTCTTAGCTTTCTCATACTCACGTGCATTAACTGTTGTTTCTTGAACCTTTTCAGCTTCTTGCACTCTTTTAAGAGATTCATTGATGATTCTGATTTGAGCCTTGATTTCTTTGATGTACTCACTACTAATTGTTTTCATAATCGTATGTGTTTAAATTGTTATTACTTCTTGTCTGATGATGCAAATATAAACCTATTTTCTTTATTGTATAATAAAAAGAAAAGAAAATAAGCTTATTTAATACATTTTAATAAACCTATTTTCTTTATTACACAAATCCCTATTATTTTTGTACAAAACAAAAGATTTATGGGTACAGATAATGAAATATTCAAACTAAGAATTAAGGATATTCTTTCGGATAAGAATATGACTTCTAAAGAACTTGCTGAAAAAATGGGGAAAGCCCCACAATATATAAGTAATATAATAAATGGAGGAAAAGGAGCTTCTATATCTACATTAATAGAAGTTGCAAAAGCTCTTAACATTGAATTTAGAGATTTATTTGCTACAACAAAGATTTCCACTAACAGCGAAGTCAACGGTTACGTGAAAGTGAAAGGAACTCTTTACGAGGTTCACTCATTTGATGATTTGAGAAAGTTGTTGGAGTTAAATGTTTAATCAATAAAACCAAAGCCAAATGAAGAAAATATTATTTATGTTACCTATGATGGTAACACTCTTTTTATTTACATCATGCTCCAAAGATGAAGGAAGTGAATCTCAAACGTTCTTTGTAAATGTTTATACACAGGCAAAATCAATCTATGATGATGGAAATACAGAAAAGAAATTGGGTGAAGATGCAAATGTGTATTTATTTAAATCAGACGGAGGAAAAATAGACACTCAAAAAAGTGCCGAATCTATAGCAAATTCAAGTGTACTTACATATACAGACGGAACTACATCAAAACAAGCAGAATATAAGATTACTAACAATCCAGGAGTTTTTAACTTCGAGAATATAAGCAATGGCCAATATGTATTGTGGGTTGAATATAATTTCGGATATGGAGTAACATATCATTCATCTAAAAATATTAACGTAAACAATGATTATAGAGGGAAAACAGAAGAAAAAATATTTACAACATCAATTGCAGATAAAGGTTTTTATAGATACCAAAATTGGTAATTATTAAGATGTCCTGTCATTCAATTAATAATAACCTGTTGTTTTAAATATAATGGCAGGCCGTTTGATGTTAAATGATATAGAACTTTATTCCAGCCCCGTTCCTTATGGTTCGGGGCTTATTATATAAAATAAAAACAGAGAAAGGAGAATAAATATGGAAGCAGATACATTAGTTAATGTCATTACTGTTATTTTGGCAGTAGGAAACTTTATTTGCCTTTACAGTATATCTCGAAAGAAAGCTTATAATGAAGAAAAAGGAAAGAACCTTGCCACAAAGGAGGATATAGATGAAATTACAGAAATCATAGAATCGGTAAAAAATGAAATCTCGTTTGAATCTCAGAGAAAACATACTTTTATAGAGCAAAGGACCAATAGATTTGTCAATGTTTTATATTTAGTAGAATTACTTCAAATGTACAGTAACCAACTATCATGTTATTTGTATGATAAACATGCTACAGAGAAACTATCAAAAATTACAAATGATATAAATTCCACAATGTTAAATTTAACCCATGACATTAGACTAATAAAAATAACTATTGGGAAGAATAGTGGTATAACTCAACAAATTGATAATATATTAGAAAGCTCAAAAGAATACACTAACTTTTTGGTCTATATTGCAAAGAATGCCATAAACAGCCTTACAGACTGGAAAATATTCTTTGATTTGGCAAATGAAGATAAAACGAACAAAATATTATCTGTTTTGGCTTCAAAGAGTATGAATGACCTTAATAACATAAGGCAAACATACAATAATACTATTAAAAATAAAGAAAATAAATTGTATAATGATATTACAGAATATTTATCTGTTCTAAAACAGTTGTATGATCAGGACTTTTATTTAAAATTTGACTTTGTTGATATACCTGAGCAAAAGCCGGAAGCATAACGCTCCGGCTTTTTTACTTGATTAGTTCTTTTACTAATTACCCATCATTAAGTCCCATGTAAGTACGTTTTGAAACTTGTGTATTCCAACTGGTTCCATTTCTATTGAAGTTTCCAAGATACCTGCCTGCAATCCTATTTACAAGATTATTAGGATTGTCAAAGTTACTTCCATAACGCTGTTGAGCTAATCTGTCGGCTTGTCGAGCTATTTCCCAACCTGATTTTGTTCTTCTTCTGACTCGGCCTTTAAAATTTAAATTTGTTAGACATAAAAATTCAAACAAAGGGACTTTATCCCCATTAAAAACATTCTGTTACTTGATCAGTTCTTTGACTTTCAACCTTTCTAAAATCTGAGTGTAAAGATACTCTATATCCTGCCTGAAATCCTTATACTGCTGGTAGATAAAGGAAACATCGGCGATATTGTTCGAAATTACACATGGAGAGACATCGGGGAACACACCGGAAATTTCTGCCCGGATACCGTTCGGCAGTCTACCTCCGGCAAGTACGCTGGGTGCAAAAAGGAACAGAACGATAAAGAGAAACTTCTTCCGCTGGGTGACACTCTCAGGATTGGGCGGACAGTCCATCCCAGCTAACAGTTCCCTGAACCAGCCGTAAATCTCCGGAATAAGCGACAGATCAGTCAGCACCGGCAATGAAAGCTCCTGCTCTCTTTCCGATAATCTTGATTTCTGTTCACGTATAGATTTCAACTCCACGATTGATGAAAATTCTTTTGTCATAACACGATAGTTTTAGAATGAATTAGTATATTTGCATCATAATCGTGTGTGGGAGTTGGCTTCTAATCGTGTGGGCTGGCTCCCTTTTTTCATTATATTAAGTGATATGCGTTCAGGATGGCAAAAACGTAGATGATGACCGTAACTAGACTATCCAGGAATATCGCCCATGCTCCCAGCTTTTGGATCTGACTAAAACTCATGGCCAGGATAACGAGGAAACATATCCATTGACTTGAAAACAATCCCATCCCCAGCAATAGAAGCCCGACGGTATCCATAAGCAGCGCAACATAAAGCCACGGATGCGCCATCAGATACCATCTTTTTGATGTCTTATCCAGCTTCTGGAATACTTTCACATGTCGGTATAGGGTTTTACTTCTAAACAGCTTCGCAAGCTCATACAGGGATTGCAGAATAATTAAGGCGTAGAATATGTGTTTCATGGTCAGTAGCTTTTATCCCCATGCTTATATGGGCGTAGTTCATTGTATTTCATCTTATGTTCAATGTGCCCAAAAATATCAATGTCTTTTTGTACGCAGAAAACCAATATTTCAATTAAAGACACTCGAAGAAAACTGCCGAATGAATGGGTATCAATGTAATCTGTATCTGTTATGTTACATACCATCGAGAAAACAGATTCTGTGAAAGTCCAATCGAAGAATCCTTCAGAACATTTCAATTCATCAGAATTGACCTCACCCAAATCCACATTCCTAAGTCCGGCCAAATCCAGCAGCCGGATGCATGCATCAGAAAGTTCGTCCTCCACACTATCTTTAAGATAATATTCAAACATATCACGATAGGCTTTATCATAGTTTTCTCCATACAGCTTCATCTCGTGTATGTAGTAATCCATTTCCTGATTGAACTTTTTGGTATCTGCATGTCTTCCCTTTCGGTCAGCTTCCACCGCTTCCATCAGTTCGGATATGACCAGACAGAGGAAATGTTCATCACTTAGATTTTCTTCATGCCATCCGTGGGCTACTGCACACTGGTAGGCTTTATCTCTTAATTTGTTTAAGTTCATAATAATTTGGTTTTAATAACTCACATATTTATCACTCTGTGATTTAGATTGATTCAACTTAGATTCGTGATAGAATTCAAGTTGTTTTTATAATCCACTGATTATCAATGTACATAAAAAGTGTCCTTTTTTATTTGAAAGCTGATTTGTAGTTTCGCAGAAGCAGAAGCCAATCTCGCTTTTCGGGTGAAGTGTACCATGTCGGTAGACTGATATAATCGGAAGCGAGATTAATTATGAATTTCAAAAATTTACTCATGCAAGCTTCTGTAAAGGTATTGTACTTTATGTATCAGGAACAACTTAACGGTTATCCAATAATCAAACTATTGAAAGATTTGTACGACCTCATTTCATACTTGATTGAATAATAAGAATCCTATTTCCCAATGATTCTTATTGATTTTAATTGGCTGAAAATAAAATACCCGGTAACTGCTTTGTGGCGGTTATCGGGTATTCACGAAGCACTGACAAGGGCTGTCAGTGTAATCTTAAACTCTATAAATATTAACTAACGTACTAATCTAATTGGTAACTTAAAGCCGCAAAATGATTTCTCCAAATTTAAGGAAGGATCTCCAGGCTTATTTTCATCATAGTCAATATAAACAGAATTTTTTTTATCTCCATCTTTACTTAATAGCCATAAATATACAAATTGTTTCTCTTCTTTTTTCGTAGAACTAAAATATCCAGTAAATAAGAAAGAAATAACCTTTCCATTTGGTCCCACACAATCTATTGTATGTTTATCATATCTACCAATCCATTGACAATATTTTTCCAATTCCTTCCATTGTTCAATACTTGGAAGGGAATGTTCTTTCGCCTCCATATATGGTAAATAACGGACTTTTCCTTCGGTATCTTTCAAATAATCAGATGCCCACAAAGTTCCGCTCGGCAAGCCAAGGTCAACAAATTCCACATCATTATATTCTATTTGAGCATTTTCTTTTCCACTCTTATAACCATCCTTGTATCCATCTATATACGCCTGGGCAATGGCCTTTGTTATAGCTTCATTTGCTTTCCCCTCAGCATAAGAGTTTGCTATTTCCTGAATATCCATGTTAGTTCAAATTATCATAGTTCATACTTGTTACAAACTTCGTAAGTTTAATTTAAAAGAACAAATTAAAAGAGAGAATTTTTAGTCGGCTTTCAGATATTCCCAAAAACCAAGTTTCCCTTTCACATTTATAATCGGCTTGTCAAACAGAACCGCATCTTTCAGCACCCAGTTCCAGCAACCTTTCTCTGCCCAGACTGACGAATGGTTCTGAATGCAATCGGCTATTACCACGCTGCCGATGATGGCAGACTGTGGGAGTTCCTCATTATCTCCGTAAAGTTTATTCTTGTGCGGAATTACTTTCTTAAACTGCGTTTCTGTTAGTGCACTCCATCCCTCCTTGACTATAGTCTTTGCAGCATGTATAAGTATCCTCTGACCTAAATACTTCTGAGGGCACTTCCATGTCCTGTTCTCGATGTCTTTGATACCGTGAGCGATTAGGCTCGCCCACGGCTGTTTGATGGATAACGCTTTCATACCTTCTTTGTTTTCTTCAATTCTGCAATCAAAGAATCAGCAAACTCAACAGCATTTAAAGCCATAAGACCGTACTTTTGAGTTAACATTTTAGAGTCTATCATGTGAAGCATAGCTTCCTTTGCAATTTCGTATCTGCGCTGTTCCCAATCCGTATTTTCCCAATCAGTAATGGTAAGATATATAGCAGGAACGTAAGACATAACACCATCTAATTCACAAAGATAACACATACCGTATGGTGCGTTAAGCACACCATCAGCATCTGCTTCCATGCCTTTGATAATGGTTACTTCTGTTCCTTCTTCTATTTCAGTTCTATTAAATTCCCATGATACTTTTAGTTTTGCTTTCATAACTTTTCCTTTTTGTAATAATCTACAATCGTTTTATTCAATGCTTCGATAAGATTAAATGTCAGTGTAACTGGCATTTCACTCGTATTCATCTTCTTGATAAACACCTGACCGTTTCTGTATTCAAGAACGGTATCAAGTTCTATTATTTTGCTTTCTCCATCCATGGCTAATCCTCCAATCTTTTACTAAATGGTTTTGCTTGTTTGAAATTAAGGCAGGCTATAGACTTATTAGAAGTCATGTAAATAGATTTACTTCCTTTATTGCAATATGCTGTTTTATGACATACCTTATTCCGGAGTTTATAATATTCTTCACAATCAACACATCTTTTCATTTTTGTATATCCTTTCCACCTATCCCAGCAGCAACCACATGACTGCCAGGAACAGGTAATACAATTTCGTTTTCATTGATTATTTTTCCTTTTTTCAACTAATAATTCTAACCTCTTCTCACATTCAGCACATTCAAGTTTTTTACGCTCCAGCTTCTCCCGAAACTTAACCAGTTCCTCGTCCGTGTCCTCATTAAAGAATATGTTGTTCTGACGGTTGTGCTCGATATACTCATTCATCCTGCGTTCTGCTTTTGTTATCTGGGCTTTTGCAGAAATCAGTTTAGAGAGGCATGAACTCACTTCAAGCGATTCTCCTGAACGATTGTCGTAGTAGTAAAAAGAAGGATATACATCATTCCTCGGATACTGGCATTGCAATCTGGCTACCCTCCATCTGATTACCCACATCCTTCTTTCGTACACTTCACGCGGAAGGTCGTATGTATATAGGGTGACAGATTGATGACCGTAACCATAGCAGATGCTGATTTGCACCCAATTCTCGATTTTCAGCTCCTTTTCAGCTTTGGCCAAATCCTTTGCGAACTGATAATAATCACTCAAACTTTCCTGCTTTCCCATATCATTCAAATTTTAATTCAAGTTGTCTACTCGGTTCTTTATATCCAGGATTTGAAAATAAGAAAGCCTTTCTTAGTGCCTCTGAGATTCTTTCACGCATAGCCTTTGATGCATGATTCTTGTCCGATTCGCTGTTGATAAGCAAGCATCTTTCAAGGCTGCCATTGATAGGTTTCTCGTCGAGGAACAAGCTGTATTCTGTGAATATCCGGTTCTGACGTTTACCTTCCTTTTCTTCTTCATCAGTCTGGTACCGCTCAAATACGGTGTCTTGAATTGTTCTCAGACACCTTTGTCCACGCTCACTCCTGCATCCAAGCATTTCGTTTTCAAACATGACCGACAAAGCACGCTTCTTACGGACATTGCCTATTCTGGCCCATCCATAATAGACTTTCAGCTTTCCCATATCACGCAACCTTTCGTTTTCTGATTATCTCCTTACAGATGGCCTCACAAAGCACGCGGGCCATGTTCACCTCCACGGCGTTGCCGATAAACTTCTTCTGGTCTGACTGTGGCCCAATCAGTATATAGTCTTCCGGGAATCCCATTATCTTCTTGAGTTCTGCTATCCGTAGCATACGCATCTTGATGTCTATGATACCATATAAGGCCATGAACTCCTTAATCTTGATTGTCATCGGACTGTCCTCGCGTGTAACCTGTATGCCGATACATCCTTCAACTTCCACCAAATAAGGCGGCATTTTGTCCATGCGGGCTATAAGCGTGAAACAAGGATTGTTTACTGAACCTCCGGTACTGGCAAACTGAGGATTCATTAAGTAATGCCATTTGCGGTTAGCCGTGATGGTCTGTGAAGGTTGCTCGATGCTGCTTCCTACATTGGAGAAAGCCGTATTCATCATCCATGGTTTGCAGCTTACCATATTGAATTTTGGCACCGTGGTTACTGTACCAACTGGCTGCTCAATGGATGTCGGTTTCCCAGTACCGTATTGATTATCTATGAAAACAGAGTTAATCAATGCCAGCCTATCTTTTGTTGTTACTGTTGGCGCAGGCTGTTCTACCGAATGATTATACCCGTTCCCGTAATAGGCCGATACGAAAGCATGATGGTCTTTGCAGGTGATCGTTTCTTTAGGGCCTACCACAGATATGTTTTGCCCGCTGAAATGTTTGGAGAGAAAAGAAACCTGAACCTTCGCAAATCGGTTTGCTGTTGTCAGTACGCCACAAGGCTCGTCTATTGACTTGGCCGTATCTTGTGGTCTTGCTGTGTTGTATCGTGATATGAAAGCCTCCTTCCCCCCGGCCACAAACTTAATCAGTCCGGCATAGATGCGTTCAAGAGTCTTTTCGGCCAGTGGTTTCTTTCGCCAGAAGATGCTTTCGCCTTCATCTGAAAAATCCAGCACATCCTTGACAGGTTTCCATTTCTCCAACTTCCCAAACATATCTGACTTTCCGTCCTTGCAGTGCGTAGGTTCGGGAAATACAATCGGTAAACCACGCTTAGCAAAAATACCGAAAAAGCGTTTTCGTGTAGTATAGGCCCCATAATCAGCCGCGTTCAGGATTCTCCAATCAAAATCATAACCATAGCGTTTGACATTACGTTTCCACTTTTCATAACAACGGCCCTTATCCTTGCTGATAGGATGTCCATGTTCGTCCATATCTCCCCAGCTCATAAACTCTTCTACGTTCTCTATCTGGATGTAGTCAGGATCAATAGCTTCGATGTAACGGAAAAGATGCTCAGCCAGTGTACGGCTATCTGCATCCCGGGGCTGACCACCTTTGGCCTTACTGAAATTCGTACATTCAAGGCTGGCCCACAACACAACCAGAGCTTCCGGATAAATTTTCTTCATTCGTTCCACATGAGCGACCAAAGGGGACAATTCCAGTGTTCTGATGTCCTCTGTGAAGTGCAGCGCATCCGGATGGTTGGCCGCATGGCTGGCGATGGCGTTTGCATCATGGTTTACACATGCTATCACTTTAGCACACTGTTCATCTGCGTAGCGTGCGTTTTCTACTCCGGTACTGGTTCCACCGGCACCGCAGAAAAGGTCTATATAGAGTAACTTTATCATATCAGTTCCATCTTTGAGGCCGGTTATTGATTCTTTCTAAATACGCGGCTATCTTCTTTTCCACATCCTCACCGTTACGGACGAAAATCCTCGTATGAGTCTTGTCACCGGGGATAGTAACATACTTTCCATGTTTCTCCAGTTCCCGATGTTGAGCGATTTTCAATTCAGTCCCAGACGGATTCTTTTCCAAATCCACTTTACGTGGAAGAATTGGATCATTTTCTGTTATCATTTTGCACCTCCTCGTCTTTGTTCATTATTCTATCAATTCTTTTCTTTTCGAGCCATTTAGCCCCCTTCTGGAATCCCTCCTTAAACGACTTATCGCAAGCCTGACAAATAAGCGTTTCAGGATTATAGGTCAAAGGGCATTTTTGGCACATCTGGCTGAGTCCGTTCGCCTTGCCTGCCGCAGCCTTGCAACCTCCCATGAGAGATTTCGGTTTCGGCCTTTCCTTCAAATCAGCCCAAATACGTATCATATTGTCGAAATTTTCAAGGTCGCTAAACATATCATCACCAGTGTTGGTTTTCTTGATTATCCCTGAAAATTCCTTGAAGTAGACATTGGCTGCCTTATAATACTCCCTCTGCATATACACTATCTTGTCAGTCATCAGCCCGGCTTTCTTGAAACTGTCCTCTGCTTCAGATAATAGGTCGTTAGCCTCGCAGGAAAGAAGCTGAATCATGCTTATTATGCGTTCTAGCCTCGGAAGTATTCCTGCTTCTTTTGCCTTCTGTATGAGTTCCTCTGTTTCGGCTTCTTCTATATCCTTAACCAGTTGCTCAATCTCGACGTGGATAGCCTTCGCCTCCGGACTGTTGCCCTTCTTCCTCTCTTCCTTGTAGGAGTTCTTCAGTATATCCAGCTTTCTCAATAGCAGTTCTTTTTGCATATTACACAGATTTATCAGATTGTTCTATTTTTCTTATGATTAAATACTTTGGTTCACCTTTGCGAAGATTGCTGAGGGTTTCTTCGTTTACCTCTGCCTCGGTTAACCCATTGACTGTAGTATATTGGGGTATTTTATATTTGTCACGTAATTTTCTGATCAGATTCCAATCACGTGTAACCCAGTAGATCGTGATCTTCATTTTCGTAGGCTTTCACCGCTGAATAGTACGGTTCTGGTTATAGCTCTCAAACGGTCGATAGTTCTCTCACCGTACTTTTCCCTCAGTTCGTCAATCGAAAGATTAGTTGTCAGGATAAGAAGTTTTCCCTTCTTCTCAGCCTCGTCTGCCAATTCAGCGAAAGCAAGCCTTTTTTCGCCGTATTTCACACTTAAATTCTCTGTCCCTATATCATCAACGTAGATGATGTGTTTTTGCTTCACAACGTCCAGATCAGCGTTCATCTGCTGTGCATCGTAGCAGCTTACCACCTTCCGGCAATAATGATTCAGGATCAGAGGAAGAATTCTTCCGCAAATAAGGGTCTTTCCTCTTCCACAATTGCCGAAGCACAACAGCCCGCGACCTCCATTGCCGGCCAGCCAGCTTGCAACCTCTTCATATTCCGGAAGCCATCTGGCATTTTCCCCCGTGAAGTATTTTATACCTGCCCAAAGGACTTTTTTCGCATCCGGGATGGAAAACTCCACCGTGTTCGGTACAGGTGAGAAACCGGTGTCCCTTAGTCTTTCGATTGTTTGTCTGAAATCTATCTGTTCCATATTACCATCCTTTGTCTTTGTATTTTTCTGTAGAATTATCTTTCAGGACTACGCCTATATCAGTTTTTGATGGTATTTTCTCACGACTGGCCCATGTCGCCAATCTTTTTGAAAGTTCCCACGTTTTTTCCAGCTCGTAGCGCATCTTGGTTTCTGACTTGTTAAGTTCACTCCAGTAATCGAAGAAGGCGCGAATCATTCCCTTCGGATACTGGCCAACATAAGGAACCAATAATTGGTAGAAGGATTCTTTCCGGGAGAGAGTAGCGGCTTTAGCCGCGTCTTTCTTTGCTACTACGTCAGTAGTAGTTTCTTTAATAATATTCTTCTCCTTTATTTGCTTTGTGTCACCCGTGTGTCGTTTTTCCGGCTCTTTGGAAGGCTGTGTCACTTGCTGTGTTGATACTTGTGTCATTAGCTGTGTCACTTGCGAACGTAAATTATTGATTTCCTGAATAATATTTGTGTTACTCATTGTGTCGTTGCTTGTGTCACTTGCTGTGTCATTAGGATTTCCGTTGTAGTCATTGTATTTTACCAAGGTTATGATATTCATTCCCTGATCTTTTGAAAGAGTTATCATGTTCTCTCTTCTTAGAAAAGCAAGAAACGTCCGTACTCGTCTTTCAGTCCAGCGCCAACGCTTTGATAAAAATCTTATGGATGCAGGATACTGTCCTCTTGTATAAGAGACTTCTCGACCTCCGATACTCTCCATACGGGGCGTTACCTCAAATCGTGCTGACTGAATCAGGTCAAGCCACGCTTCGCAACTGCTAAAAGTCCGGGCCTCATTCCACATATCATTCGAGAAGAACTTGCGGCTTAGTTTTATATATCCTTCCATAATCTTAAAATCTTACGTTAGTCAACTGCTTGTTATTAGAGTACACAGCCCATTTACCATTGCCTCCATCTACAAGACGAAGATCCTTCACTTCTCCAAATCGCTTTTTGTTTCCGCAAAGATCTACGATCCATCCGGCCTCCTTGCTCGAATGCGGACGGATGGCGCGGCCAACTATCTGGTACCATAGGGCTAATGACATGGTAGGACGTGCCATAACAATGGTGTCTAACTCAGGATAGTCAAATCCGGTTGTTAGTACACCCACATTGGCTACCACCGGAATCTCTCCGGCTTTGAACGCTTCAAGAATACGCTCACGCTCTTTCTTCGGCGTCTCACCCGAAACGATGGCCGTTCCGGGAATAGACCAGGTAAGGCGTTCAGCTTCCTTTAGAAAACGGGTAAACACTAATATACCTTTACGCTTAACCCCGCTTTTCGGGTTCATAAGCCTTTGCACAATACTTACCAGAAACCCGTAGAAGTCGATACGTTCATACTCCTTTACGACAGACTTATCCGTGTAGTCGGCTCCGGTCGTGTTCACCTTCAGGTTAAGTTCGTTCCATCCTAAAGGGTTCATTTCATAATAATTCAGCTTTGACAGATAACCCATATCCAATAGAGTAGAGATTTGAACCTGATAAATCACCTCAGAGAACACGCATGGGCGTGTACGTGTGATGAACTTTAACATGCTGCCGAAATCCCTGCTTGATGAAAGACGGTAAGGCGTAGCTGTGAGTCCAAGCACCTTACACTTTAGCATAGAAAGGAATGATTTATACATTCCTTCTTTCGGGTTAACCAGATGACATTCGTCTATAATAATATTCCTGAAATGCTGAAAGAGTTCCGGATGATTAACCACACTGCCAATCGTGGCGAAGGTGATTCTTGAAATCTCTTTCCGTCCAAATGATGCGGAATATATGGAACAGTCCAGAATACCATACGAACAGAGCTTCAGATAGTTCTGTTCGAGTATTTCCTTACTTGGTTGAAATACCAGTGTATGCCCTTCAAGGCGGCTAGCAATATCGGCTATTACCAGACTCTTCCCTGCCCCAGTGGGCAGCACCATGATGGCATTATTCTTCTTGGCCTTGTTGGCAAAGAAACTGACCGCTGCATCACTGGCCTTTTGTTGATAGTCTCGTAGCTTGTACATATTTTTCATTATCTTTTACGATAAACGGCTCGTCTTCACTCAAACGGCTTAGAAAAGAAAGAATGATATGTGCTTGTCCTTTTGTTGTTCCAATAGGAGAGAAAGAACCGTCTTCATTCTTCATCATCATTACAAAAGTACCTGGTTGTAATTCGTTCATAAGCCTTTCTCCTTACTCAGTTTGTCCCCCAAAGCCTTGTAATACTTTGTGAGTTCGATTAACTCAAAGTCAGTCCATTTCTTTGTTTGTCCGGCTTTCCATGCCAGCTTGTCGAAACGCTGCTGACCGATTTTTGCCTTCAGGTTCTTTTCATATTGTATCAGATGATCTGCACTGAATCGGTTGCACGCCCGGCACTCGGCATGGGCGTTGTCCTCGTCAAAGCGTGTGGCCATGTGGCGGCGTGAATGGAAGTGCCCGCAATCTGCTTGTGCGTATGGCTTTATCTGACCACACGAGATACAGCGGAAATACCCGTTCGGCATACAATCACGAAGCCGGATATAGCGGCTGAAAACTTTATCGAGTTTGGCCACTAAATCCGGCTTCTTCTTTACTTTGATACCTGCCTTGTCAAATAACGGCAAAGGCTTTTCTTTCTTCTTTGGTTTACGTCGTATATAGTATGGCATCACTTGAATCTCCATTCTTTCATGTAGTCAATGTTTTCAGGAAATCCCTCTACCGATTTAGGACTGAGGAATATTTTATCACTTTCTAATTTTGGACCTCCCCATTCAGTTGGTGGACAATTCTCGTATTCTTCTTTAGAAACCTCACTTACACTAAAGCGTGGTTGGAATCCATATCCTTGTACGCTTTCTCCTAAGAGATTACCGAATTTCTGTAATGCCCATTCGAAAGCCACTTCTTTTTGAAAGTAATGTTCAGAGAAAACTGCCACATATATTTTATGTTGAAAATATCCTGTTTCTGTTAAATCAGGATGGCATCTGACACAGAAATACTTAATACGTGAAAGTATTTTTTCAACAAATTTCTCGTGCTTTTCGCAATCTTCTTTTGTCAAGAACTCTTTTCCATCATTTGCGATGTAAACGATTTTAGTTACTTTTTTCGTTTCCATATTCTTTGTCTTTGAGATTATTTGTGGACGCAACGGGAATCGAACCCGCCCAACCATCACGGTTT
>ENA-OPTA01000878-OPTA01000878.1-human-gut-metagenome-genome-assembly--contig:-NODE-878-length-19444-cov-2.892413_pt1 | contig 19444 bp, 10 predicted proteins | sample MGYA00241813_ERZ501917 | MGnify/ENA primary metagenome ERZ501917 (study PRJEB25962, sample SAMEA2042408) | human gut metagenome | biome: human gut; feature: human-associated habitat; material: faeces...
GACACACAAGACTGGACAGCCTGTACTGGTAGGTACAGTTAACATTGCTGTTTCAGAAGAGCTTAGTTCTCTTTTAGCCAAGAAAGAAATCAAACACAGTGTACTCAATGCTAAGTTCCACAAATTCGAAGCAGAGATTATTTCTCATGCTGGAGAAAAGGGAGCAGTAACTATTGCTACCAACATGGCTGGTCGTGGTACTGATATTAAGCTTGGAGAAGGAGTTACTGAATTAGGTGGTTTGAAGATTATCGGTACAGAACGCCATGAAAGTAGACGTATTGACAATCAGTTACGTGGTCGTGCAGGTCGTCAGGGTGACCCAGGTGAATCCAAGTTTTATCTGTCTCTCGAAGACGATTTAATGAGACTCTTTGGTTCCGAAAAGATGATGAAAGTCTACAAAGCACTCAAAGTTCCAGAAGGACATGAAATTCAGGATAAGTCTGTATCAAAACAGATTGAAAAGGCACAGAAGAGAATTGAGAGCAATAACTTTGGAATCAGACGTAACTTACTTGATTACGACAAGGTAAACAATGAACAGCGAGAAGAGATTTACAAAGAAAGACGAAGAGTTCTTGATGGCGAAAGCATGCGAGACGTTATCTACAAAATGATTAATGATGTTGTTAAGGATGACGTGGAAATGGTTGCAGGTATTAAACCTTTAGCCCAGCTTGACTTAAACCAGCTTAATCTTACACTTCGTAGTGAGATTCCTTTAGTCAAGATTACTCTCTCCGACGAGGAGAAGAAAAAGAACGACAAGAGAGCATTCATTGAGAGACTTCAGAAAGAAGCCTTAGAAGTCTACCACAAGAAAGAGAAAGAGTTCAATGAATTCACAAAGGTAAATCGTCCAGATGATGTAGAACTTGGGGAAGAAGACGCAGCTCTTTACAATGATGGAATCAGAGAAGTTGAAAGAGTTATTCTTCTTAAAGTAATCGACAGCAAATGGATGAATCACATCGACAACATGGAGCAGCTTAGAGAAAGCATTGGACTTCAGGCATACGCACAGAAAGACCCAGTAGTTCAGTACAAGTTCATTGGATACAATATGTTCAAAGAGATGGCAAAGAATGTTCGACATGAAACTATCAATGCCATGATGCATGTACAGATTGAAAGAAAAGAAGAAACAAAGCCACAGATGGTGACACAGGCACCAACAAGTGAACGACTGATTCAGCATGGTCCTTATAAGAGAGCTACACCTAAGATTGGTCGTAATGACAAGTGCCCTTGTGGTAGTGGTAAGAAATACAAAAACTGTTGTGGAAGAGCAGCAAGCTAATGGTAGAAGTGAAGCGAGCTTTAGCCACGTAAAATAAACACAGAGTCCAGAAGTACATTAAGCTACTGATAGAAGTACATTAGGCCACAAGAGATCCGGAGACTTTAGCCCAGCACTTTAGATCAAGGGAATTAAGGTCTCCGGATTTTTGCATTTCTGCTTTAATTGTAACAAGTCCGAAATCACGACAAGAGATGAGTATCTTGTGATTTAGCCAAGCAGACTAAAGTATTGTATTTTAGTTCAGTAATGTGTATACTTTAAGTAGGAGGTGTTATTATGAACATAAATACACAAGCAACTATTCCAGTTACAGAACTTGGAAATTTTTCGAAATTAGCAAATATCATCAAAGAGTTTGGAAAAGCTATTGTAATTCAAGATGATAAACCTATTTATACTATTAACTCCATTACAGTTGATGATACAAGTGAGTATATTTCTGATGAAGAATTTTATGCATATGCTGATAAACTTTTAAAAAAAGATGCGGAGGTATATAAACAATTAGCAAAATAAGAAGATTACAATATTCACAAATTATTAATGCACATTCCAATTTAATTAAAATGTATGGTGGAATTGATGGCATCAGGGATAATAATATGTTAAATTCTGCTTTGCAATCACCATTTCAAACTTGGGGTGGAAAAGATTTATATGAAACTTTAGAAGAAAAAGCAGCACACCGGTGCTATAGTATTGTAAAAAATCATCCTATGCTAGATGGTAATAAGAGGTTAGGAGCTTTTTCATTAGTGTCATTTTTAGAACTTAATAAGTATTTATTACTATATAGTGCTGATGATTTAATAGATTTAATTTATGGAATTGCAAATAATTCTTTAACTATTGATGATTTAATTTCTTGGATTAAATCACACAAAAAAGAAAAAATGAATTTATTTTAACTTACAGAACCTAGAAGTATCAAAGCCTCTAGGTTCTTTTGCTATTTGGCTTTAGCCCAGGAGTTTCTGCTTTAGCCAAGTGACTGCTTTAACATAGATTATTACTATCTTCAGATCAAGGTCTTTTGTGAAGCAGGGATTTAGCCAAGAACTTGTTGGCGCCAGCCACCCCTCCAAAGCGAGCGCAGCGAGCAAGCCGTCGACTGAAGGCGCGAAGCGCCGGAGGGAGACATAATAATTCCACTCCTCCTCACTTTTCCTAACATCATCTGCATTAGTAATAATTAATCACAAAGGAGGTATTCTAATGCTTAATTTCGAAGAATACAAAAATAAACTTTTACAAGATCCAGAATTAAAAAAAGAGTGGGATGCATTAGATCCGGAATTTCAAAAAATAAGAAAAGCATACCACGAATATCAAAATGATCCAGATTTTCATTTTATCAATGGACAAGCTATTATTGCCAAAGACGACGAATGGAGAAATGAAACCGAATGGGATGATATTGCTAAAGAAAAAGGTATTTCACTTGAATGAGTAATATTAATCAATAATCAATAATAATCAGAATCCAGAAGTACCAGAGCTTTTGGATTCTTTTTGGTTAAAGCAGATAAGAATTAGAAATAACTATACTATTAAAGCGATTCTAAAACACCAGTATTAATTCAATAACCAACAATAACTTGTCCGCTTTAGCCAAGCATGCTAAAATGAAGTAAAATCAATAGTAGGTTTTGTTATGTTAAAGATTTGGTATAGAAGTGGTAACATTAAGGCTTTAGCCAAGTACCCAATTCATTAAAGCTTTAGCCAAGATTTTAAATCTTTAGCTATACAAAAAAGCTCATTCTTAGACGATTGTAAAACCAAGTTCATAGAGTTGTAAATTATAAAAATTTAGAATTACAGGTAAACAAAAACTTGTAATTCATTGGCTACCTTCTTTAGTAAAACTAAAAGATTTTTAGAATTCAGTAGTGTCAAAGCTACTGAATTCTTTTGGCTAATCCACTTTAGCTTGGAACAAGTTCGAAATTACGAAAGAAATGAGAAGCTTGTGATTTAGCCAAGAGACATTAGGAAATTCTTTAACCGCACAAATCTCAAAATACAAATCTTGACCGCTTTAGCCAAGTGTGTTACGCTACAAATAGTTAATTACGAAATGAATTCAGTGTTAAGAGGATTCTGTTTTAAAGTGATTGACGAGGATAGAGTGGTTAGTGCACAGTACGCACTAAAAGAAAACTGGGAGTTGTAGTCTCCCGGTTTTTCTATGCAAATCTCTAAAAAATTATCTGTGAAAGATACGTAATTCCAACATCCTTCAGTCTTCTGTGACCTCTTGAAAACCAAATAGGTATGTCAGAAATGGAAGCGTACCAAAAAGAGAGTAACACATTTGTCAGATTGTGTTGAAAGATTTGTACGGTTAAAGAATTTCCTAATGTTGACTAACAACGATAAGTGTGCTACACTAAGGATAGCTTAAGCGAAACCTTGGTTAAAGTGGAATCATTTAAGCTTGAAAGTAATCATAGCCATTTGGCAAACGAAAACCCGGAAGTCAGCACACTTCCGGGTTTTCTAGCTTTTTAAAGAAAAAGCTTAAACTACGTTATTTTCTTCCGTCTAGCCATTTACATATGTAATGTACAGCTATTCCAGACAGAATGGTTTTTACGAAAGTAATCATTTCTGCCATTTGGTTCACCTCCCATCTGCGGAAGGTTTCACGCAATTTTAGTATAGCACATTTGTCGTATTGTGTCGAGAAGATTAGAGTCTCTAAGTGTCATAACTTCCGGATTCTTTTGGTTAAAACTAAGGGAGCGAGTATAGTTTTAACCACAAAAGAAGACTATCTAAAAATGGTCTTCTTAAGATTATCGTATTACGATAACGACAACAATGTATTCTTTTTCGGTGCAATCAGTTTTGTGACAATGTTTGCACCCGTTTTAAACAACTTAAACATAAAACTCGGTGCAAGCAGTTTTGTGATAATGCTTGCACCGTTTTAAACAATTTAAGTGTAAAACTCGCTCCCTTCTTTTAAAATTGTAATCGAGAACATAAGAGTTTTTCGACATTCGATGACTCTAATGGATAGTAGATTTACAATAGAGTAAAAGCTGTAGTTGGTAACTAAGACGACGTTGACAAATTCTTTCTCTTAGGAAGTTTAAGGGTCAGAGCTTAGAGATTCTTTTGGTTAATCATTGTTAAAGTGCTTTAACCTAGTACTATTAAAGTGCTAGAACTGAGATGGAAGTACTGTTAGAGGTGAACCAAGGCCTTAGCCAAGAACAGTAGACAGTAACTTGACTGCTTTAACCAAGTGTGCTGCACTAAGGACAGTTTAAAGATCCGATTTAGCCAAGGTTCTTTTAAACTGAGAGAACTGTAACTGTGATGACATTTTCTCATCACAAAAGAAAACCCAGAATGGTGGTGTCTCCTGGGTTTTTGATTTTAAAAAAGAAAATCTAACCTTGATGCCATTTCTGTAATGCTGTATGAATTAAACACAGTAACAATAAAAACTGTAACTGCGTCTGGCATTAGGTTCATCTTCTTTTAATCTTCTGTGCCTCATGAAAACCAAAAAGATGTAGCACATTTGGTTAAGACAGTCAAGACATGATAAGCTTTAGCCAAAAACAAGTCCGAAATTATGATAAGGACGAGGTACTTGTGATTTAGCTAAGAACTTTATTTTAATAGAATGGAGATATTGCAATGTATAGTTTTGAGGAATATAAAAATGAACTTTTACAAAATCCTGAATTAAAAAAAAGGAGTGGGATGCTTTAGATCCTGAATTTAATGAAATACGTAGAATTATGAAAGCAAAGGATTTAGCCCAGTCAAGTCTACCAAAAACATTGACTTGAAAATAAATTAAACTTTTGAATTTGCACTAAAAGAAAAAAGTAGGGATTGCCGTCGCAATCCCTGTGGAGACCCTTCCTCTGTAAGTAAAGGTTAGTAGGCAAAGTGAGCTTGTCTTACTTTTTTTGCGTTGCGTAAAACGCTACTTGTAGAGCTTGCTATTTGCAAACTATTGCATTACCACAATTGAGGAAATCAAAAATTAACTAGTATTAATTTGACTCCAGAACAGAATCAGAGAATTTCACTCTATTAGCGACTCGGCTCTGGAAGGTCTAGGTATCATTTTAAGGATTGTTTTTAAAACCATGATACCGCCTCCCTTCCGCACACCGTAGTGTACTAAGCAAGGTTTTTAGCGAATCTTACCTTGTTATAGTATAACAAATTTTCTTAATAGAGTCAAGATTCAATCTAGAGTGATTGAAAATTTCTTTTAGTGTAAATTCAAGAGTTTAATTTAAAGAATATTTTAATCAGTAGTTAACGATTTAGTCCAGACAAGTAAGACTGCCAAGACAAGGCAAGCATAGCCATTAGCAGCAGCACTTTAGCCAAGAACAAAAAGGCAGTCAAGGCGGAGCAGAACCGAGATGGAAGTACTGATAAGTACGAATCTAGGTTTTTAACCCAGAACTCTATTTTAATAGGAAGTAATCCACACTTTACCGTACTGATTAAGTGTGTTAAAATGGAAATTGTAAAACCTACTTTTAAAGAGAGGTAATTATAAAATTTAAAATCAAGGAGGAGAAGAGATGCTCCTTCATCTATCAAAAAGAAAGAGGTGTTTAAAATGAAAAAAACAAGAAAGAAAGGTATTAGAAGTTTAGCTATTCTCTTGGCTTTGATCTTAGCTATTGGCTTTAGCCCAGTAACTAACGTGGAAGCGAAAGCTGCTCCTAGACTTAACTACAAGAAAGTAACTTTAGTACAGGGAAAGAAAAAGAGACTTAAAGTTAGAAATCTTAGTAGAAGGAGAAGAAGAAAGGTAAAATGGTATTCTACTAGAAAGTCAGTAGCTACGGTTAACCGAAAAGGTGTAGTAAAAGCTAAAAGAAAAGGTAAAGCTTACATCGTAGCCAAAGTAGGTAGGAAAAAGTACCGCTGTAGAGTAATCGTTAAGAAAAAAGTTAGAAGGAAGAAGAAATCCAACAAGAAAGTAAAGATTAACAAGAGTACAAAGAGACAGCTTCCATACGATGCGAAGGATTTTGCTTTCTCTCCAGAAAAAAGTTATGCAGCAGGAACATCTTTAGATTTCTTTACGACGTTAGTTGATTCTTATGGAAAAGATTTTAGTAGCACATCAAATTCTATTAGAACAAAGTATTGGAGATGGTGTTCTTCAAACAGAAGTGTACTTTCTTTTAATAGTAAAGGAATTGCTTCTTTTAGAAAAGCAGGTACAGCTAGAGTTTATGCTAAAGTTTTAACTAAATCTGGTAAATGGTCAAAAACCCGTGAAGTGTCTATCAAAGTTTTCGAAGGTGGAAGTGTTAAATTCTCATACACATTAGGACTCGAAGATTCACCGTTTGGTGGAGAAGAGTACCCAGTTTGGGATTTCTACAAGCACAATACCTACAATACAACAATTCCTAAATTTAATGTAATTACATTAAAGGTTAAAAACAATTCTTCAAAAACAATTAAACTTGAGCACGATTTACGAGTTGGTACAAGTACATCGCAACCTGAAGTTGTTTGGTTTGAAACAGTTGATAAGAAAGATGTTTGGATTTCAGCAAACAGCGAACAAACTGTAAAATTCTACAGTTGCTACGCTAATGGAAGTTTTGATCAGAAAGTTTACAACAACTACATAATTGATAAAGAAGTATTAACTGATTGTACTTTTTCCTACTATTTTGGAAATCAGTGGGTTGGTGCAGAAAATAAGTACGGATCATCAGCATGGAAATTTTATTAAATAATCATAAGAACCCAGAGTGTAAAAGCCCTGGGTTCTTTTTGCTTTAACAGATTGCTTTCACATTTAGGTTACTTTAGCTAAGTCAATTCACGCTAGTTGGTTTAGCCAAGGTAATCCGAAATAAGAGATCAAAGTGTCACAGCTTTGGTCTTTTTTAATTGCTCAGTACTTTAGCCAAAGAGCTATTTAGCTTAGTAAAACTAAAATACTAAAACACGCAATTAAGAAAGGGGTGTTGCCTATCAACACGAGACCTCCTCCATTTTCTAAAAATCCTATCCAAAATACGAATGAGAGGAGAGAAAAGAAAATGGTTAGGAAAATAATTAACAAGGCAATTTCTGCCGTAACTACTACGCTGTTGGCTTTTACAACTTTAGCCTCAGCTATTCCAGTAACTACCTATGCCGCTGCAGCAAAAGATTCAATTCAGAAAAGTAAGCACCATGTGACTTCAACAAAAGATACTGCAACAGCAGGTTATGGAACTTTTGATTTTAGTTCAAACTCAGCTAAGTTTGATTTTAGTGTTGATTCTAAAAGCGATAAGCTTACAAAAACACCAAAAGCCGGAAACAAAGATAAATGGATTTGGCAGGAACAGGATGAAGAAAAAGGCGGACTTACTGGACTTGGAGCTGCTTACATAGCTAAACTTACCGAAGATAGTAGTTTTAGTGTATGGTACAAGAATGTACCAAAAGTAGTTAAAGGAAACAAAGTTGGTAACTACGATGTAAAAGTCACTTACGATAACGCCAGAGGTGCTGTTAGTGATGCAGATGGTAAAGACATTGCAATCTTTGATGGACAGCTCGGAGCTGTAAGATTCAGAGGTTACAAGCATATTAGGTGTACAATTTATGTCTACAAGCATGGTACATCAACTTTAATTTCTGGTTCCGATGATAAGCTTCATTTCCGATTTATCGATATCGACTGTAATCAGGCAGTAGAAAGTATGTGTCCAGGTCGTACTGATTGGTTTATGCTAGGAGACCACATTAGATGGTCAGGAGAAGCAAGATGTAAGGAAATCGGAGCTGATCAAGGAAATACAGTAACCTTTAGTGGTTATGGTGGTGAAAAAGCTGGTAAAGACATTACTGATAATGCTATTCAGTTTGAAAATAGTAAGGATCCAAAACAAAAAAAGGCTTACAAGGAAGCACGTAGACATACTTGGTCACTAGGTTTTACACCTATTGCAAGCTCTCCGTTTACTTACAGAGTACGCTACTTCTCTGGCGGTGGTGACGGAATTGGAACACAGAAGAATGGAGCTTTCTTTAGCTTCGATGGAGGATTAACACTTCCTACTATAGAAGATCCACCAGATGCTAAGTTAAGCATTGACAAAGTCTCAGACAAGTACACTCACAAAGTAGGGGACAATTGGGACTACACAATTAAAGTCAAAAATGTTACTGACGAATCTCAGGCTGTAACAGCAGAAAATGTTGAAATTACAGATACAATTCCATCTGGATTAAAAGTTAATTCTGTTACAACTTCAAAAGGAACTGCTACACATTCTGGAAACAAAGTTACAGTTAATATAGGAGATTTAGCCCAGGACGCTACCGTAACGGTAAAAGTTAATGTCACAGCTCTCGAAAATGCTAATGGTACACGACCATACAATAAAGCAAAAGCCGAAGCCGACAATTCAAACGACGTTTGGGATGACGATGGTAACTACATTAATTCCGCTAATGTCCAGGTGGACAAGGTGGTAGACAAGTACGAGTACGCAGTAGGAGACAAGGCTAACTTTACTGTTAAGGTAAAGAACACCAAAGGAATCGCTACTAATGTAACAGTGGCAGACACACTTCCTTCGGGAATGAAGTTAGACTACGACTCCGTCAAAATCAGTGGAGTACCTGCTAACGTCTCTGTACCAGTAGCACCTAAAGATGTAACCAACCAGCTTAACAAAACTCTCTTTGAGAAATCAGAGACCAAAACTATCACAGCTACCAAATCCAAGAGTGGTGATAACGGATGGGCTTACAAGATTAATTACTTGCCAGCCAACGCAACTGCTACCATTACATTCTCTGCCACAGCCGCAGAAGCAGGAAATGGTAAGGAACAGCAGAATGTAGTTACAGCTACAGGAGATAACTTTAGCAAAGCTGAAGACGACGCAGAGTACTATGTGAACACACCTAAGCTCTCACTCAGTAAGAAGTATGTTAACCCATACAAAGACGAGAAGAAAGACAATCGTTGTGATAACGAGTTCAGAGTCTTTGAGAAGGAAACTGGTTACGAAAAGGTTCAGTACGAAGTTTTAGCCAAGAACACTGCTCCAGCAGGAACAGTTGCTAAAGACGTAGTAGTAGAAGACGTAACACTCCCAGAAGGTCTCGCACTCAACTACGATTCCATTGAAATCTCAGAAGTGAGCGACAGCGGAACTAAAACCTTTAGCAAAGCCAGTGGTGGAAATGGAAACACAATTAAGTACCACGTAGCAGGCACAGCAGATGTTACTAACAAACTCAACCCAGAACACTACAACGAGACACAGGACAAAACACCTGTAATCACAGTAGAAAAGAAGGGTAATGGTTTTGTAGTCAAAGATAGTCTCATGGCAGGAGGAGCAAGCCTCAAGATTAGCTACAATGCCAATGCACTTGAGAATGACAAAGTAGACGTTAATGGTTCTGAGATTAGAAACGAAGCCACAGCAACCGCAAGCAATTTAGCCAAGGTTGATGGCAAAGTTCCAACCATCAAGGCCGACACTACTGTCTACATTAACTCACCACGTCTTAAGATCGAAAAGAAAGCAGACTCCGGAGATTACGAAGTTGGTGACAACGTTAGCTACACAATTAACGTAGTAAACACACACAAGGGAACAATCGCACGTAACCTTGTTTACACAGATGAACTTAAGACAAAAGGCGTACAGATCCTCACAGGCACAATCGCACTGTATGATACAGAAGGCTATGAGCTTCGTGAAGGCGGTACTTTAGCCGGGGAAGTTGACTACAAGAAACAGGCAAAGACAGATGGCTTTACTCTTACTACTCGTAAACATTTAGTAGTGGATGGCAATTACGATAAGTACGATTTAGCCCAGGGAAAGAACCCTGAGACTCAGAATTCTTGGAACCCGTCTTATGTCAACACAAAGAAAGAAACTCTCATGTCAATTAAGTACGACATGAAGATTACTGACAAAGCTCTCGCAGGCAAGGATATTCTGAATGTGGCAACAGCAGTCTCTGATGAAGCCCTCAAGGTAACTACAGACGAGACCGTTAAACCAAAAGGTCCAGAACCTACTCCAGAGAAGTCCGTTGACAGAACTAATCCAGCAGTAGGAGAAGATGTGACCTTCACACTTCGCTTCACAAACAACAATGCAGGAACAGTTGCAAAAGACGTTAAGATCAAAGACTTCATGAACGAGTCCAACATGGTTAAGATTCGTGAAGACAGTCTTAAGGTAACTCTTGACAACAAGGACATTACTAAAGAGTGTAAGATTACTTACAACGACAGTAAAGATGGATTCGAGATCGAGACCGGTAAAGATTTAGCCCAGTCACAGGCAATCATAGTTAGCTACAAGGCAGAAGTACTTCTCGCAGCAGCCGGAAAGGATTTAGTTAACACAACAGGAGTTAACTGCACAAACAATCCTGAGTGGAAGTATGCGGAAACACCTTTTAACCCAGTAGACCCAACACCTGACTTAAAGATCGAGAAGAAGTCCGACAAGACAAACTACTCTGTAGGAGACAAAGGTCACTACACTGTTAAAGTTACACAGACAGCCGACAACGCTACTGCACGTAACGTAGTAATCGAAGATGCCTTCGACAATGAGAAAGCTATTCTTGACACCAAAACAATTAAGCTTACAGACAGCAAAGGCAAAGACATTACTAAAGAAGTCACAATCGAGGGCACTCAGTCTGGCTACAAGATTGAGACTGGTAAGAATTTAGCCCAGAACGAATTCTTCACAGTAACCTACGATGTTCTGTTCACTGATCAGACCCTCGGTGGTGAAGAAGTAACCAACGTGGCTAAGACACATGCCGACAATGTCCCAGAAAAGACAACAACTGTAACCGTTAAGATTGAGAAGCCAGAACTGGAAGTTACAAAGACTTCTGACAAAAAGGTTTATTCCTATGAAGACACAGCACACTACACCGTTAAGACCGAAGAAGTCAAAGAGAACGCTACAGCGTACAACGTTGTAATCGATGACCAGTTACAGGTTAGCGGGGCTAAAGTTTTAGCCGAGACCATCAAGATTAGTGATAAGGACGGCAAAGATTTTACAGACAAGTGTGAGATCGAGTGCAAAGGAACTGGTTACACAATCAAGACTAAGAGAGATTTAACCAAGGGAGAAACCTTCACAGTTAACTATGATGTAGTATTCGAAGACAGATCTCTCATTGACAACTACGTACCTAACGTAGTTAAAGTAACTGCTGACAACGCCTCCGCACAAACAGAGAACGAAGTCACACCTAAGACAGTTAAGACAGAAGACGGTGCTGAGTACCAGATTCTGAAATCCTGCCAGCCAGCTAGTGGTAGTGTTGTAAATGTTGGTGACGAGATTGAGTACACCATTACAGTTAACAACACAGGCAAGAAAGATCTTAAGGATGTTAAGATTAAGGATGCTATTCCTACTCACACACAGTATGTAAGTGGTGGCACTTTAACCAAGGCAGACGACAAAGACACTGTAGTCTTCAAGGTAGACGAAATCAAAGCTGGTGCTAAGGCAGACGTTACCTTCAAAGTAAAGGTAATTGATGAAGGACTTTGTGAAATCGTCAATGTTGGATACGTTAAGGCTAACACTGCTAGCGGTGCTTTAGCCCCGTCTGACTCCTCAGAGAAGAAGGACGACTCTACAACAGAATCTAAAGACGAGAACAGCTCAGAGTCTACAACAGAGGATTCCACTTCCACACCATCCGACTCTTCAGAATCTACTACAGAGAAGAAAGATGATGGATGGGCAGATGCAACAACAGGAGTAGAACTCGACACAACTGAAGCGACAACCGAAGCTCCTTCCAGCGAAGCTACAACAACGACTAAAGATGAAGCTAGTGAAGCAACAACAGCGGCTAAAGATGAAGCCAGCGAAGCTACAACAACATCTAAGGACGACACCACTTCTACAGACAAGAGCGATTCTAAGTCCGATTCCAATGGTTCAATCCTTGACAAAATCAAAGACACTCTTAACGGAGCAAAGGACACAATCACAGGAAACGATCCAGAATTCTCTGGTGATGATTTCTATGCTACCAACCAGGTTGTACACTTTGTACCATACAGAGTGCAGGTAATTGCACCTGAGTTAGCTATCAATAAAACTTCAGATAAGAAGGAATACACAGTTGGCGAAACAGGTCATTACAACGTAGAAGTAGTACAGACTAAAGACGACGCTGTTGCTAAAAACATCCATGTTATTGATAAACTGGACAAAGTTGGTGCAGAGATCCAGAAAGACAGCATCAAGGTTTACGATGGTGAAGGAAAGTTAGTCACAGGAGATTGCACAATTAAGTGTGATGGACAGAGCTATGACATTCAGTCTAAGGTAGCTTTAGCCAAGGGACAGACCATGAAGATTAAGTACGATGTACTCTTCAAGTCCTCAGACTTAAGCGGCCAGAAAGTACTTAACTCTGCTAAAGCACAGGCAAGCAATCAGAAGAATCCAGAAGACTGGGTAGAAGATAACAATGAAGTTTCTTTAGACAAGCCAAAACTTGCTATTAAGAAATCTTCCAATAGAGTTACCTTTAAACCAGGAGAAACTGGAGAATACACCATCACAGTTACAAACAAATCTACAACAGCTACAGCTAAGAACGTAGTTGTTAAAGACAACTTTAACAAAGATGGAGTTAAAATTCAGAAGAGTTCTATCAAGATCGAGAATGACGGTAAGGTAGTTAAGGGAGCAGAAATCGAAGCTAAGGACAATTCTTTTGTCATCAAGACTAAACAGGATTTAGCCCCGAACGCTGACATGGTAATTACCTACAAAGCTAAGTTCTCCAAGAAAGGAACTTACAAGAACACAGCGGTAGCAACGTCTGACAACACTGACCCAGTTAAAGCGAACAACAAAGTTAAAGTAACTAAGACTGGAGTTAGTCCAAAGAACGTTACACCTAAGAACGTAATCAAAACAGTAACAAAAGGAACTAAAGATGTTAAGACAGGAGATGTTCTTGGTTTAGCAGTTCTGGTAGTTCTTGTAGCTGGAATTGGTTACTTAGGATTCGTTGTTGTAAAACGTAAGAAATCCAAATAATTAAAATTGAGTGACTTCGGTCACTAGTAAATCATTCAGGCCGATTTAGTCAAGCACACTGTACCATCTTCAGATCTGACCGAATGTAATGAGGGATTGTCAAAGGTATGGTGTGCTCTCGGGGAAGAAATCCCTGATCTAAAGTACTCTGAACCCTAACAGGTAAGGAGACTTTAATAAAAGTAATTTTGATACAAGTAATTCGGGCTGATTTAGCCCAGCACTACTGTCCTTCATCGGCGGTAGTGCTTTAGCAAATCACGCAGGCTAGGGAGACATAGCTTTAGTTTGTAATTTAAAAATGAATTTCAATTAAAGAAAAGAAAGGAAATTTGATATGAAAAAACATAATTTGATGGGGAAATTCCTCACAGCTACTTTAGTGGCTTCCATGGCAATCAGCCCAGCAACGGTATTTGCTGCAACAAACCAGACATATAAATATAATAATAATGTAAATTATAAACAAATGTATGATGGTTATAAACAAAAATATGGGGATTATATGAATCAGTTTTTTAAAGCTCCAGAAAATGTAGATGCTTATTTCGACCACGGCTTTCCTATTGATATAAATGAATTATGTGTAACTTTCAAGAAAGTTGATTATGCTAAATCATATGACGTTATGGTCAGTAAAGATAATAACTTCAAAGTGACAAAAACATACACTACAGACAAGAATTCACTTAGGGTAAAAGCAGCTAATGATGATTTTATTACACCACATTGGCATGGAAGATATGTGAAAGTTCGTGCTAATTATGGATACGGAATGCATAGTAAATGGAGCGAACCAGAAATGGTCGGATGTGGCAAATTACATCTAGATCAAGATTTTGATAATGTTCCAGAATAAGTTTAATCACCCAAGCACTCAGGCTAAATTAGCTAAGCTAGATTAGCTAAGCTATGTTGTTCTATCCTGAGTGATTTGCTAAGGCTAGTTTAGCCAAGCACTACTGTCCTTCATCGGTGGTAGTGCTTTAGCCCAGAACTTCTGAGCAAAAGAAAAAGAGACCACAAAGGAGAACAAGGTGGTCTCTTACTGGGTTGGTTGTCAACTTATTCTCTCGAAGAGATAAGGTGCTAACGTAAAATTCCTATAATGACAAATGGAATAATCGCAAATATCATTATACCAATTAACCCGATTATTTTATCTTTAATTGGGTTCATTATGAACACCTCCCTTCTAAAGAAAGGAGATAAAGAATGACTAACCACGACCCAAACACAGGTTAACACAACAACTTAGCTGTGTCAAGCACACTGTACTGCCAAAGGTATGGTGTGCTCTTGGGGAAGATACTCCAACCAAAAAAGAGACCAGAATGAGAGAAACGGTCCCTTTTTCTTACAGTTATTTTCTTAAGTTAATAACAATGATGTTCACGTTAATTTGCACTAAAGAAAATAACTGTGGTAACTTAACAATTGTTTGCTTTGACTTAGTAAAAATTTTGTTAAGTGCTTTCATGTTATCACTCCTCTCTTTGTAAGAGGAGATTAAAAAATGGTAAGGTAAATTAATTTTAGCATGACAGTTTAGTTGTGCCAAGTACTGCTATCCTATCTTTAGATCTGACCGAATGCAATGAGGGATTTCATTGGCAGCACTTTAATTCAAATCTATGAATTGACAGTTATTAAATCTTTACCTGTTATTCTATCTAAATAATCGACATTTTCGATAATAAATTTCCGTATAATAATAAAAGAAAAAATAGTATACTTTACCATCAAAAGTACCGTACACTTTAGCCAAGTTGTGGCATCATGCTTGGCTAGCATTTTAAACATCTCAGCACTGTTAGCTTTCATCGGCTACAGTGCCTTAGCCAAGTAATTCGGCTAAATAAAAAGAGACCAGAATGGGGTGGTCTCTTAACTGGGTATGCTAAATAACTTAAGCTACGAGAAAAAATGGTATTAAAGAATTCTTGTGATAACAAACGGTGTTAGAAAGAAAATAATAATTCCAATCAAACCAATTAATTTATCGAAATTAGAATTCATTGATAACACATCCTTTCTATTTTAAGCTTTTACTCATGAGAAAGGAAATAATTTAGTTTAACCCAATTACAAATTAACATAACAATTTAGTTGTGTCAAGCACCGTTAGCTTTCATCAGCTACAGTGCTTTAGCCAAGCTCGTCACTTGGCTCATTGCAGACTGTAAATTAAATTACTAAGTGAGAGAACGGAAAAGGTAAAGCAAAGTGAAGCTTAGTAGTTAAGAAGTTTACCTTCTGCCAGCGATGTACTTTTGTTTTCTTTCCTTTCATTCGGCAAAACTACATTACTGTTCTAACAAAAGCACACTACAAGCAGGGGAGTGCTAGACGTAATACTGTCAAAGGTATTACGTCTTTTTGTTTGCAAAGAATTATGCTTTAGCAAAGTCAATGCAAACACAACTACAAAAGAGGGAACACAACGCAAACACAGCTACAACAGTGGAGAACTCACTTAGTACAGTTCTTACATCACTTAACACAGTTCTTGTCCTACAACATTTCTAAAACAGGTGATTTGCTAAATTACCGTTTGACTTTCGTGGTCACTTTAGCATAGTCACCACATTATAACATTTCAATAAGATTTGGTGAACAATTAAGTTCACTTAGTCTTAGTGTCAGCAATTGGCATTTCTTAATCTCTTGTGCTTTAGCCAAGCCTCAATTAAAGCTTTAGCCAAGTAACATTTCCAAACATTTTAAGACTTCTAAATAACTCATAGCTTTCAAAATCAGAATTGTGAAGTTTCGTCGCTCACAACTCTTTTGCGTGAAATACGCTAAAAAACAAAAAGAGAGGAGGCGCTCTATGAAAGGAAAAGAGCAGCGTTGGGATACTTTTGTATCTTACAGTAATTTAAAATCACCACCAACGGGTGTATTAGAAGAAACGCAACGCTTAAATAAGAAAGGAAAAAGTTATGAGAAAAAATGAAGTAATGGGAAAATTTCTCGCAGCTGCTTTAGCAGCTTCTATGGCAGTCAGCCCAGCAATGGCATTCGCAGCAACCACTAATGGTGCATTAGAAGGATCTGATGCAGCAGACAATCCAACATCTGTAGTTGGTGACCTTAATGATTTTGACATTCAGAACAAAGCTGATCATGGTAGCCTTACCATTCACAAGTACGATGTAACATCTGCTTCACAGGATGGTTTTACATTCAATTGGTCTGACACAGATCACGACAGTGGCGGAGTTGATTCCACTGTAACAACTAAAGATGGACAGACAATCAAAATTACCAGTGATGGTAAAAACAATGAAGAGCTTAAGAATGCCCTTGGCGACTACGCTATTAAAGGTGTTGAGTTTACATACCTTAAAGTCGGTGATGTTAAAACACTTAGTGACATTAACGAAGATGGTACTAATGGAGACATTGAGTTAATCTACGGAATGGACACAGACTTAATGGCTATTCTTGGTCTTAAAGTTTATGATGCTGCAAAGAAAGGAACTGATGGTGTTGCCGTAACACAGGTAGACAATGTTAACTACTTTACAGCAGAACAGATTAGAGTAGCACTTAAAAACGTTTTAGACGTTGACACTTACAATGGTGCTGGCAAGAAAGACAGCGATGCTACATACGCAACTGGTGAGGGCGTTGGTACTAAAGGTGCAGGCGGATCAACCACAAATGAAGGAAAACGTACAGATAACAAGAAAGGTGTTACAGCAGTTGATAGACTTGAAGATTACATTGTAACAGCTAATGACAAACACGCTGCAGGTACAGCAATGGCACTTACTGACAAAAATGGTATGACAACAAAAGATAACTTAGATTTAGGTCTGTACTTAGTTGTTGAAACTAAAGTTCCTGAGAACGTAACAGAAACAGTAAATCCTTGGTTTGTTCAGATTCCTATGACAGACATTGAAGGAAGTCAGTGGTTCTACAACATTAACTGTTTCCCTAAGAATCAGACAGGTCATCCTACATTGGAGAAAAAAGTTCGTAATGAGTACGGTACAGCAGGTCTTAACTATGATTCCGCAGGAACAAACAACACAGCTGGAGATTTAAAGATTAACAAACAGAACTCTTTAGCGAGTGGTGCTCCTGGTATCGTTACTAACGATGATGGAAAGAAAGGCGAAGATTTAGCAGGTTGGTTAACAGAAGATAAGAAAGCAGCAGATTACCAGTGGAACACAACTACAACAGCCAGCGAAGGCGATAGACTTGGTTTCATGCTGGAATCCAAACTTCCTAACATCACAAGTAAAGCAACAAGACTTCAGAGATTTGAGTACATCGATACTCTGAGCAAAGGTCTTGTTTACAACGATGATGCTAAGATCGCTATCTACAATGACAAAGCAGCTGCAGATGTTAACGACACAACTCAGGCTATCGACGTTTGGGAAGCAGCTGGGGAAAATGCTAACTACAAATTCACAGCAAGCAAAGCTACAAACAAAGGCAATGACTCTCAGGCAGTTGACATTACAGTACAGCCTGCAGGTCTTAAAGAAATCGCAGAGAAATACTACGATGGACAGCACTACTTAGTAGTTTACTACACAGCTACTTTAGCATCCAATGCTGACACTGTACTCGGTGACAATGGTAACCCTAATGATGTTTCCCTGATTTGGAGAAGAACTTCTGAAGGTTACTACAATGTACTTGAAGACAGAAGTATCGTATACTCCTATGGTGTTGATTTAACCAAGTTATTCTCCGATGGAAATACAAAAGCTGACGACTTCAAAGACGTTCAGTTCGTTCTTTACAACGAAACAGAAGATTACTATGTAACAGCAACAAAGAGTGCTGATGGACTTTACTACGTTTCCGGTAAGACTAAAGATAAGAAAGATGCTACAATCTTTAGCCCAGAAGGAACAGGTAAGTTACTTGTTAATGGTATCGAAGGTGATGACTACAAGCTTACTGAGGTACACACTGCAAAAGGCTACACAATTGGACAGAACCAGATTCATTTCACAATCAATCAGGCTTCCAGAGAAATTACAGCTTCTGCAGTATATCACATGACAGCAAAGAAAGATCATGACGAAGAGCACATTAAAGATGACTCTACAAATCTCACACTTTCCAATGGAGAGACATTACCAACAGCTAATGAAGGTACAACTGACAAAGATGCTATGGTAATTGGAGCACTCAACCCAACAACAGCAACAATCGATGGTGCTCAGGCAGCTATGTGCAAGTATGGCGAATCCACTCTTAGCAGCGCAGCAGTAGAAGCTTTAGCAGACAAGACAGCTAAAGATTCCGAAAACGCTAACGTTAAGATGAGCATCACTAACCACAAAGGATTCAGCTTACCTAAGACAGGTGGTAAAGGAGTTTACTTCTTAACAATCGTAGGTGTTGTAGGTGCTGTAATCGGATTCTACATCATTTCCGAAGACAAAAAGAAAAAAGCTAAAGCTAATTAAGCAACAGCAAAGCAGTAAATTAAGATAGTCACTGAAACTGCAAACTACAAAGTGCTTTAGCTAAGTAAGCTACAAAGTAAGCTTTAGTAGAATAAAAAGTCACATCTATTAGTTTAGGTGTGACTTTTTTGCATTTAAAGGAAAAGGTGAGAAATGGTAAAAAAGATACTAGTAACACTATTCATTGGTGCCAGTCTTGTTATGATGTTCTATCCTTGGATTTCAAATTTCGTAAACCAACATCAGGCTGACATTACTGTAGACAACTACAAAAAGAAAGAAAAATCTCTTTCAGAAGAACAGAAAGAAGAGATGTGGAAAAAGGCACAGATGTACAATGCAGATTTAGCCAAGAATCAGGTAGAACTTACTGACCCTTTCGTTGAATCTAAGAGTGCTATCAAAAGTGGTTTAATTTATAACAATCTGTTAAACATTGATAAAAGTGGTATGATGTGCTATTTGGAAATTCCATGCATTAATGTTAATTTACCAGTATTTCACGGAACAGCAGCCAGTACTCTTGAAAGGGGAATTGGTCACCTTGAAGGTTCATCGCTACCAGTTGGCGGCAAATCAACCCATGCGGTTTTAACAGGTCACACGGGTCT
>ENA-OPTA01000883-OPTA01000883.1-human-gut-metagenome-genome-assembly--contig:-NODE-883-length-19412-cov-3.128171_pt1 | contig 19412 bp, 16 predicted proteins | sample MGYA00241813_ERZ501917 | MGnify/ENA primary metagenome ERZ501917 (study PRJEB25962, sample SAMEA2042408) | human gut metagenome | biome: human gut; feature: human-associated habitat; material: faeces...
TTTTTGCTGCAGCGCATCCTCCACCGGCGCCTCCGCATCACCCGTCAGCAGCATCTTAAAGCTGCCGTAATGCAACATCAGCACCAGGCTGGTGTTATTCATATTCTTCAGGTCCTTTTTGCTAAGGAAGTCTCCCGGCGCCAGCACCTCGATATAATAATTTTTATCAATTTTAATCTTATCCCCGGCCTTCAGCGCCTGTCCGTTATACCTGCCGGCGCGCAAATCACTGTTCAAAGCCACGGACGCTTTATAGCCGTTGTTCACATAACCGCTGTCATAAATATTGCTGACACCGTATTTACCGCGCACATACATGATATTGCCCATGTGGTCACGGTGATGGTGCGTCACGAAAACAGTCTTAATCCTGCTGACACCAGCCTTGTCGAGCGCCTTAATCAGCGCCTGCCTGCCGCCGCTGTCGCCAACCTTATCCTTAACGTCATTGCCCACGTCAATCATGATATTACGCTTGCCGTCCTGCAGCAAAATCGCATCCGCCTGCCCCACATCCAGCACGCTGATACGCAGTCTGCCCTGCGCTGTGCCTGTGTCCTGCTTTTGCTGCATGCTCTGCGGCAGGTTATTTTTTACCGCCGCACGCACGCTTTCAGCGTTTGGCTGATAAAGACCGCTGTACGCAGCCAGCGCCACGATAAAGGCTATAATAATCTGAAAAACAAACTTTAATTTACGCATGTGTATCCTACTTCCCTTTTCTTTTACAAATCAGCAGCTTCGTTTGCTGATATATTTATTATATCACGCACATAAAAAAGCGTACATACTTGCAAGTCGTATGTACGCTTCTTTCTTAATCTGTCAGTTTAAAGTGTATAAATTTTTTTCTTTAACCTCCGGCACGAACGCTCAACCGCAACAAGCAATGCTCCCGCAGGTGCCACGCAGTCCGGGTTCTGCGGCAGGCTTTTATTTGCGCAGCCATTTACTTTGCTGTGCCTTTTTGTTTAATGCATCCAAGGCCTTGGTATATACATTAAGCATTTCCTTTTTGCCCTTTGTTTGCTGCACTGCTGTTTCACCGCCCATATCAAGGCACACTTTGCCGTCTTTATCAATTATATAATGTGCCGCTACAGTATATTCCGTACCATTGTTGTTAAAAAGATATAAATACATGGCACTTACAGCATTCTGCAGCGATTCATCCTCGCGCAGTGACTTTAAAAATTCAGCGTCTGTGAACTGCTCCTCCGCAAACACAGCCAGATATAGCTGTCCGCTTTTGCTTAGGCTCTGCGCCGAATCAACATCCACATAAAGTACGCCGACATCTGTTTCGCCTGCCTTCTGCAGGTTCTGGCAGTTGCCTACGGCAGCAATACTCAATAATATCAGCATTATCAAAAGCTTAATGTAACGCATTTTTTGCACCTCGCATAATCAATAGTTTTATTATATCCATTATATAACAAAAAGAGGGCAAAGTCACCCTTGCCCTCTTGATGATTAGTGGATTTTAAATTAATTCTTTAAAATTAATTATTTACCGGTGCGAGCAGCCAGCATTTCTGCATGTCTCTTTTGTTGAGCAGCTACGCGAGCGTCTTTTGCAGCTTTTTTAGCAGCTTCTGCTTTAGCCAGTTTTGCTTTTGCAGCTTTTTCAGCTTCAGCTTGACGCAGTTCTTCCGGAGATTTACGGCCGAATCTCCAGGTTGCACCAATGCCGCCCATGAATTCGTCGCCAGCGGTGGATACGTTGAAGCTCAGCATGAAGTCGCGGTTAGGATAGTGGAATGCACCCAGAGCCAGACCGGTCTTGTCGCGGTATTGGCCAACGCCTACAGCGATTTCGGTCGGAGCTTCCGGATCATAACCCATGGTGTGCAGGTTTGCGATAGCAGCAGCCATAGCGCCAACTTTTTCTACGTTAGCATCCAGTTTGTCGATTCTGCCATCCAGACGGGAAACTTCGCCGTCAAATTTAGCTTCGATGCGTTTGTCTTCATTAGCACGGTTGGTTGCTTCGTTTTCGATTTGACCTTTGTTAATAGTGATCTGATCTTGCAGTTTTTGGTCTGCATGGTCACGATCTTTTTTCTCTTGAGCGATTGCAGCTTTGTTAGACTCAATTGCTGCAGTGTTTTCTGCTACAGTGGTCTTGTCAGCTTTTTGATTGATTGCGGTTTGCAAACGATTATCTGCATCTACTCTATCAATAGTTTCTTGATTGAGATCTGCTCTCAGTGCTTTGTCAGCATCTTCACGAGCTGCTGCTTCTGCTTTATCAGCATCAATGCGTGCATTTTTCTCTTGGGTAATCTTATCATCTAAGATTAAGCTGTCATATTTACGAGCTTTTTCTTCAGTTTTAATTGCTTCGCTCAGTTTGTTGTCAGCTTCTACGCGTGCATTTTTTTCTTTGGTAATGTTATCTCCCAAGATTAAGCTGTCATATTTACGAGCTTTTTCTTCAGTTTTAATTGCTTCTTTATTTGCTTTGATATCTTCGCCAAGTTTGTTGTCAGCTTCTACGCGTGCATTTTTCTCTTTGGTAATGTTATCTCCCAAGATTAAGCTATCATATTTACGAGCTTTTTCTTCGGTTTTAATTGCTTCTTTATTTGCCTTGATATCTTCGCCAAGTTTGTTGTCAGCTTCTACGCGTGCATTTTTCTCTTGAGTAATCTGTTCACCCAAGTTTAATTCAGCAACTGTACGTGCATTTCTTTCTTGCGTAATTGCGTCTTGACGATCTTTTACTTCTTTATCAATTGCTTTTTGGTTAGCAGAGATATTTTCTGCATTTTTAGCAATGTTTGCTTTATTGGTATCAATGTTTGCTTTATTGGTAGCAACTTCAGCATTAATTGCTTGACCATCTTTATGGCTCAGTACTTTATCCCAATCGCCATATATTGTTTCTACATCTACTGCAGGGCCAATTTCAGCAGCCAATGCATCATTTGCAACAAAACCAACGCCACCCAATACTAAGCTAAGTGCTACAGCTTTTGCCAACATCTTTTTCATAAGTAACCCTTCTTTTCATTAAATTTTAATAAATACACCAAAATTAGTCAAGGCATCTAATTTTGTCGTTTATCTGAATTCATTATACCACTTTCATTATCAACATTTCAAGTAAATATACAGAAAATTTTATATATGACCTGTTGACTTAAACCAATAGTTTGAATTCTCCTTTTTATTTCTTGTTAAGTTTATTTTATACTCTTACCTTTCTTTATTTCTTAATTCGATTAAAGACGATTTCATCCGATTAAAATTTCATAATTCTTATATAAAACTAATTTTACTTTTTAGACACCCTTATCACTCTTCTTTTTAGCAAAATCAATAAAGATTACTACTTTCTATTACTTTTCACGCACATAAAAAAGCGTGCATACTCGCAAGTCATATGTACGCTTCATTTTTAATCTGTCAGTTTAACACTTGTAAATTTATTATTTTTTCGGAGTAATCGCCAGTACGCGTACCGGCAAGCCGGTCGCTCCTTCAATACGCGGCCAGGCAGCAACAAGCAATGCTCCCGCAGGTGCCACACGGTCCAGGTTCTGCAGCACTTCAATCTGCAGCTTGCCCTTGCCCAGCACATAGCGTTCGCACGCCAAATCTCCTGCCTTGGCAGCCTCTGCCGAAGCATCAGTGTCCAGCGTTTCGTGGCCGTTGGCTGCAGCGTTGCGCTCTTCATAAATATATTGCAGCGCCGGCAAGGACCAGCCGGGGAAGTTTTCGCTGCCGTCTGCAGCAATACCGCTAAGCTTATCCATATCCGGCCAATTTTTATACCAGTCGGTACGCAGTGCCACAAAGGCGCCGTCGGGAATCGGTCCGTATTCCGCTTCATAAGCCTTGATGTCCTCCACCGTTACAGCGTAATGCACATCCTCTGCAACCTTGGCGGTAATATCAATCACGCACAAGGGAAACAGCATCTGCTGTGCGCCGAATGCTTCGGACAAAGGCATATCCTTAACAAAATGACCGGGAAAGTCAATATGTGTGCCGTATTGACCGGGAAATTTGAAGGTCTGAATCAAACATTCCAGCATCGGGTTGCCCCAATCGAAAACTGTCTTGCTAACCTCTACCGAGCCTGCGGGAATACCGCTCCACACAGGGCTATCGTTGTTCATGGAATGGGAAAGCTCCACCCATTCATAAGCATCTGATTTCATTTCTGCTAACATATTCCATAATTTGTACATAAGAAAACCCCCTCAATAAAAAATATTGGTCCTCACTATTATCATAGTACATCGATAGGAATTTGTAAAGCAGATATTTGCATAACAGAATCTTTGTATCAATGCAAAAGACCCGCCACCGCTAAAAAGCGGCAACGAGTCCTTTTATATGTAATAATAATATCTTAATTAATCTCTCAGCTTAGCCTTATATGCTTCGGCAACCTCAGCGATTACCTTCTTCATAGAAGCATCAACCTCAGCGTCGGTCAGAGTGCTGTCTGCAGCCTGATAGGTCAGGTTGAAGGCCATAGATTTGCAGCCTGCGGCAACCTGCTTGCCGGTGTAGATATCGAATACACGCACACCCTGCAGCAGCTCGCCTGCATGCGCACGGATAACCTGCTCCAGCTCGGCGTTGGTTACCTCTGCCGGAACAACAACGGCAATATCACGGCTCATGCTCGGGAACTTAGGCAGATGCTTGTATTGCGGTACAGCGGTTGCACTTGCTACCAAAGGCTCTACGGCCATTTCCAGCACGTAGGTAACCTGATCCAGCTCAAAGTTTTCCTGAACTACCGGGTGCACCTCGCCGAAGGAGCCGATAACCTCGCCATTGACAACGATGTCACAGCTCTTTCCCGGATGCAGGTACGGCTGTTGGCTGCGAGTCATGGTGTAATCGCTCACCTGCATTGCTTCCAGCAATCCTTCAACGATGCCCTTCATATCATAGAAGTCAACGTTGCCCTTATCGTCGCACCAGTTGAGAGCCTTGCGGCTACCGCTCAGTACTGCGGTCAGCAGCTGACGCTCTGCGGGATCCTCGGTCAGCGGCAGTGCCTTCGGCAGGAAGATACGGCCGATTTCAAACAAGGCAACACTGTTGTTGTGGTTACGCAGGTTGAAGGAAGCAGTCTGCAGTGCGCTCGGAACCATGGTGGTGCGCATTACGGAGAAGGCGTCGGTAATCGGGTTCAGCAGTTCGATGCAGTTACGGCGTGCATCATCTGCTGCCAGCAGCATTTTATCGTAAGCGTTAGCCTTGATGAAGCTATAGGTCATCATCTCGCTCAGGCCTGCGCCTACCATGTAATCCTGTACATCATCCTTAACATCGTCCAGTACAGACTGGCTGCCTTGGGTGATGGTCAGCTCCGGCTGATGGCTTTCGATGAAATCATAGCCATGCATACGGGCAATTTCTTCGCTGATATCGGCATCGCAGTCGATGTCACGGCGCCAGGTGGGAGCGGTAATCAGCAGCTCGCCATCCTTTGCTTCTACGCCAAAGCCCAATTTGCTAAGAATAGCAACCATTTCGTCCTCAGCGATATTTACGCCGATGCGGCCGTTAATCTTTGCTGCGGTAGTGGTGATTACTGCCGGCTTCAGCTCTTCCGGATAAGCCTCTACGATACCGCTGAAGGTTTCGCAGGCACCCATTGCTTCCAGCAAATGAGCGGCACGGTTCAGTGCATCATGGTCGCGGATGGTATCTACACCGCGTTCAAAACGGCCGCTGGCTTCGCTGCGCAGGCCCAGCGCACGGGAGGTGCGGCGGATAGAAGGACCGTGGAAGGAAGCAGCCTCCAGAATAACGTTCTTGGTTTCGTCGGTAACCTCGGTCAAAAGACCGCCCATAACACCGCCAAGACCGGCAGCCTTTTCGGCATCACCGATTGTAATCATAGCGGAGGTCAGCTCACGCTCCTTGCCGTCGAGGGTGACAAGCTTTTCGCCTTCTTCTGCACGGCGCACAATCAGAGTGTGGCCTGCAACCTTGTCTGCATCATAAGCATGCATCGGCTGGCCCAGCTCCAGCATAACATAGTTGGTAACGTCAACTACATTGCTGATGGGGCGCACGCCGCAGGCACGCAGACGGCGCTGCATCCATTCGGGAGAAGGCATGATTTTGATATCCTTCAGCACACGGGTAGCAAAGCGGGAGCACAGCTCCGGTGCGTCAATTTTTACGTTTACATAATCGCTCGCCTTACCAGCGGCAGCTTCCTTAACGTCCATAGCGGGCATTTTCAGCGGGCAGCCGGTGATAGCGCTGATTTCACGCGCCAGACCGATAATGCTGAAGCAGTCGGCACGGTTGCTGGTCAGGTCGATATCGATAACGGTATCATCCAAGCCTAAAACGGTTTTGATGTCTACGCCGATCGGAGTGTTTTCCGGCAGAATGAAGATGCCGTTTCTTTGCTCCGGCAGCAGCAGCTTGGATTCAATACCCAGCTCATCGGCACTGCACAGCATACCGAAGGAATCAAGACCGCGCATTTTAGCTTTTTTCAGCTTCAGGCCTTGCGGGTTGCGCTCGCTCGGAGGCAGTACGCTGCCAACTACGGCAACAGGCACAATGTCATATTGATGTACGTTTTGCGCGCCGGTAAGAATCTGCACCGGCTCGCCGCCTTGGCCGTAATCCAGCATGCAAACCCACAGGTGGTCGCTGTCGGGATGACGGTGAATTTCCATAACCTTACCGGTGATTACACCCTCCAGGCCCTTGCCCAGTTGAGTAACGGTGTCAACCTCCAGGCCGACACGGGTAATTTTATCGCACAGCTCCGCAACGGAGATGTTAATATCTACATATTGTTTTAACCATTCTAAAGATGCAAGCATGATTGATCCTCCTTATTTGAATTGACTGATGAAGCGTTGGTCATTTTCGAAGAACAGGCGCAAATCGTCAATGCCGTATTTCAGCATAGCGATACGTTCAACGCCCAGACCAAAGGCAAAACCGGTCATTTTCTCAGGATCATAACCGCTCATGCGCAATACGTTGGGATGTACAACACCGGCGCCGAGGATTTCCAGCCAGCCGCTGTCCTTGCATACATGGCAGCCGCCGCCCTTAGCATGGCAAATCGGGCAGGATACGTCCACTTCTACAGAAGGCTCGGTGAATGGGAAGTAGGAAGGACGCAGGCGCACCTTAACATCGTCGCCAAACATTTGCTTACAGAACAGCTCCAGAGTGCCCTTCAAATCTGCCAGGCTGATGTTTTTATCTACAACAAGGCCTTCTACCTGATGGAACATCGGGGAGTGAGTTGCGTCGTAGTCACAGCGGTAAACGGTACCGGGGCAAATCATGCGAATCGGAGTGTTAGGCTCCTTGCTTTCCAAGGTACGTGCCTGCACGCCGGAGGTTTGGGTGCGCAGCAGATAGTTTTCGGTGATATAGAAGGAATCCTGCATATCCAGTGCCGGATGATCAGGCGGCAGGTTCAGTGCGGTGAAGTTGTGGTATACATCCTCAATTTCCGGACCGTCGCAAACGTCAAAGCCCATACGCATGAAGATTTTCTTAATCTCACGCATAGTCAGGGTTACAGGATGCAGATGACCTGCTTTCGGCTTGCGGCCAGGCAGAGTAATATCAACCTGCTCGTTAGCGAGCTTGTCAGCCAGTGCCTTTTTCTCCAGCACGGCGGTTGCTTCGTTGATTTTGCCTTCCAGCTCAGCCTTGATTTCGTTAACAATCTGGCCGATTTTTGGACGCTCTTCGGCAGGCAGCTTGCCCATGCCGCGCAGGATTTCGGTCATAGGGCCTTTTTTGCCCAGATATTTGACGCGCAGGTCCTTGAGCGCATCAAGAGAAGTTACGGCAGCAAGCTCTTCTAAAGCCTGTGCTTTTAATGCTTCTAATTTTTCTTTCATTGATTTCATCCTTTCTTCATTGGACGGCTTAGAAAGTATCAGATACAAAGAAACGCGGCGCAGGCGTACCGGAGGTACGTCCAGAAGCTGTTTCTGCAGTAGATGATGCTTTATCAGCTGTCAGCCAAAAATAAGAAAACGCCCCTGCAAAACTGATAAGTTTACAGGGGCGAAAAACTTCGCGGTACCACCCAAATTTGTTCCTTCATTTGCAAGCTTTAACGCAGCCTTACGCCCACCCTACGCAGCCATGCGGCCTTCAGACAGGACACTCCCAAGGGAACTTCGGCATAATTTTGTGTGCGAAGCTTACAGCCGGTGACTTCGCTCTCTTAAACACAGCCTTAAGCCTACTTGCTTGTTCATCGTGTTATCAGGGGTCGATTCAATTTGATGTTTATTATAGCACTTTTTGAGCAAAAGATAAAGAGGGGAAAAATGATTTATTATTTTCTTCTTTCATCCAACCTGTTTGCTTTTCGTCCAAAACCATCATCTATTTGGATGAAACCAGCAAATATAATAACAACTGCCCCTTGAAATTAACTTTTCAGAGGGCGGTTCAGATATAACCCTATTTAACTCTAAAATAGCAAGTGCTTTTCCCCTTGCCTTCTTTTTGCAATTCACCAGAAAGCACCAGCTTACGCAATGCAGCTTCAATAGAGCTGTCGCTAAGCGTAGAACAAAGCTCACGAATATCCTGCTTATTAAAGCGTCCGATTTTATTTTCACTTGCTCTACGTACCATTTCCAGCGCAGAAAGCTTAGGCTCAATGATAGTCATACGTTCTTCAAAGTCTTTATAAGCAGCAAGAATTGTCCCCAAAATATATTTTACAAATGGTATAGCATCTTCCTTACCCTCATGCCAACCTACTTGCGAATCAGCCAAAGCTTCATAATATAAATCCTTATTCTTAGCAATTTTTGCTTCCAACGAAATATATTTGCCTACATAAAAACCATTTCTATACAAAAGTAAGGTTGTAAGCAAACGGCTCATTCTTCCATTACCATCATTAAATGGGTGAATGCATAAAAAATCATGAATAAAAACAGGTATAGCAATAAGTGGCTCTAACTCCAAATTACCTATTACTCTATTATATTCTTCACAGATACGCTCAAGCGCTTCCGGTGTTTCGTAAGGAGCAAGCGGTGTAAATAAAATCTTAGTACTACCATCCGGGTAAGTAGCACTGATGTAATTTTGCACGCTCTTAGTTCTCCCTGCAAATTGGTTATTCATATGGTTGTACAAAATTTTATGAAGCTGTAAAATATAGTTTTTGGAGATGGGGATAACATCGAAATTCTCATGTATTATATTTAATACATCACGATAGCCGGCAATTTCCTGCTCATCACGATTTCTCGGTGTTGTTTTCTCGTTTACAAGCTCACGTATTCTAGTGCTAGTCGTAACAATTCCCTCAATCGCATTAGACGCTTCCGTACTTTGAATTTTTGCTATTTCTACCAGCTTATTAAGCTCTTCTGGCCGTTGCTTTACAAAAAGCTCCTGTTTACCTGCCTCTTTATAAATTGCAGCTATCAAGCTCAAAATTTCCGAATCCCATTTTTGTTCTCTAATTATTGAGTAGTTAAAGCTTCTCATTCCCTTACTCCTCCTTCCATTTCCTTAAATTATACCATAAAATAAGGGAATCACCAATAGGATAAGGGAAAAACCGCCCCTATTCATCCAACTCCTTCACCTTTCGTCCAAAATCGTTATATAATTGGACGAAAGTAACAAATATTAGATAAAACCGCCCCCTGAAATCAGCTTTTCAGAGGGCGGTTAATTTTTTCAATATAAATTATTTTACGCAGGAGCAGGCCACAAAATGCTGCGGCTCAACCTCGCGCAATACCGGATTGCCTTTATCGCAAACGCCGGCAACTGGGCAGTCGCAGCGCTTCATGAAACGGCAGGCATCCGGCAGGTTGATAGGAGCGGTAATTTCGCCCTTGATAACCTGACGCTTGGGCTTATCCTTGCCCACGATAGGCAGAGGAATTGCCGAAAGCAGTGCCTTGGTATAAGGATGCAGCGGATTTTTGAACAGCAGATTAGCAGGTGCTTTTTCTACCATGGTGCCCATATACATAACCGCAATATCATCCGAGAAATATTTTACTACGGACAGGTCATGGGTAATGAAGATATAGGTCAGGCCCAAATCCTTTTGCAGCTGCTTGAGCAGGTTCAGAATCTGCGCCTGAATGGAAACGTCCAGCGCGGAAACAGGCTCGTCGCAAACAATGATTTTTGGGTTCATCGCCAAAGCGCGGGCAATGCCGATACGCTGACGACGGCCACCGTCCAGCTCATGCGGATAGACATTGGCATAGCGCTCTGCCAAGCCAACGGTACGCATCAGCTCCAAAGTACGTTCTTCAATCGCTTCCCTGCCTTTAATCAGCTTATGCTCGATAATCGGCTCGCTGATAAGCTGCATAACGGTTTCACGCGGGTCCAGAGAGGAAAACGGATCTTGGAATACCATCTGCATCTTTTGGCGCAGCGGGCGCATTTCCTTACGGCTCAGCTTGGTGATATCGTTGCCCTGGAAGATGATTTTGCCGCTGGTAGGCTCAATCAGCTTCAGAATGCAGCGTCCGGTGGTAGATTTACCGCAGCCGGATTCGCCTACGATACCCAGAGTTTTGCCTTCCTCCAGAGTAAAGCTTACACCGTCGACAGCGTGCAGCTGACCTGCAGCGGTATTAAAATATTTGGACAGATTGTCAATAACTAACAGCGGAGCATTACTCATTTTTGGTTCCTCCTTAAAGCAAATCCGGGTCTGGAATAAGCGTGGCAGGCTACAAAATGAGTTTTGCTGCCATCTACGGAATGCAGCTCAGGCACAGAGGCAGAGCATGCTTCGGTAGCATAGGGACAACGCGGAGCGAAGGTGCATCCGGGCGGCAAATCCGCCGGGTCGGGCATCAGGCCTTTGATAGGCTCCAGCATTTCGCCCTGCTCCTTCAGGTTAGGCAGGCTGTTGAACAGGCCCTCGGTGTAGGGATGGCGCATGTTGTTGAATACATCGTCAACAGTGCCCTTCTCTACAATACGGCCGGCATACATAACTGCCATATCGTCGCAGACCTCGGCAACAATACCCAGGCTGTGGGTAATCATCAGCATGGACATATCACGGTTGTTGATGAGGTCCTTCATCAGCTCCAGCACCTGCGCCTGAATGGTTACATCCAGTGCGGTGGTCGGTTCATCGGCAATCAGCAGCTTGGGGCTGCAGGCCAGCGCGATAGCAATAACTACACGCTGCTTCATACCGCCGGAGAACTGATGCGGATAGTCGTTGGCTCTTGCCTCAGCAATACCAACGAGCTTCAGCATATCCTTAGCCTTTTCCAGAGATTGCTCCGGAGTAAGGTTCTGGTGCAGCTCCAGACTTTCGGCAATCTGCTCGCCTACGGTCATAACAGGGTTCAGAGCGGTCATCGGGTCCTGGAAAATCATTGCCACGTCATTACCGCGCATTTCCTCCAGCTCACGCTCGCTCATTTCGAGTACGTTTTTGCCTTCGAGCTTAATCGTACCGCTTTTGATAACTCCCGGAGGATCCGGAACAAGGTTCATGATAGACAGTGCGGTAGTAGTTTTGCCCGCACCGGTTTCGCCTACCAGACCCAGAGTACGTTTTTTGCCGATTGCGATGTCAATGCCGTTGACAGCATGCACATCGCTGTCTTCTGTTTCATAATGGACCACAAGGTCCTTAATATCTAATACTAAATCCATAATGCAGCCCCCTTATTTCTTCAGCTTAGGATCCAGCGCATCGCGCAGGCCATCGCCCAACAGGTTCAAGGCTAATACGGTAAACATAATAGCTAAACCGGGAATAACACAAATGTAGCTGGCATCACGAATATGACCTCTGCCGCCGGAAAGCAGCGCGCCCCATTCGGGAGCAGGCGCCGGTACGCCGATACCCAAGAAGCTCAGGGAGGAAGCGGAAATAATAGTAGTACCGATCAGCAGAGTAGTCTGTACGATAATCGGAGACAGGCAGTTCGGCAGAATATGTCTGAGAATAATCTTCCAGGTGGGCAGGCCCATCGCATAGGAGGATTCAACATATTCCAAATCGCGCACTGTCATAACGGAAGCACGCACGATACGCGCATAGTTGGTTGCGCAGGAAATTGCCAGAGCAATAATCAGGTTGATGGTGCTGGTGCCCAGCAGAGATACGATTACTACTGCCTTCAGAATGTTAGGAATGGAGTAGAAAATATCAATACCGCGCATGATGATATCATCGGCCTTGCCGCCGTAGAAGCCGGCAATAGAGCCTAAAATGGTACCAACAATCAGGCCGAAGCCTACGGAACCGATACCGATAGCCATGGAATAGCGTGCGCCATACATAACACGGGCAAACAGGTCACGGCCGTATTCGTCGGTGCCGAACCAGTGCTCCCCGCTAGGAGGCTGCAGCTTAATAGCCAGGTTCTGACCGATAACATCGGTTTCATAGTTGAATACCAAGGGACTTACCAGAGCGATGACGCACAGCAGTGCCAGAAAGGCCATGCCGATTACAGCGCCCTTATTTTTCAGCAGACGATGCCAGGTTTCCTGGAACATGGTGCGTCTTTTAGTTCTTTTCTTTGCAGCCATCTTCCTCACCCCTTCTTGCTGTACTGTGCCTTGATACGCGGATCAAAGAATGCGTATACCAGATCGACAACCAGATTAATCAGGCACATCAAAATAGAACACAGAATAATAGAACCTGTTACCATCGGAATATCACGTCTGGTAATAGATTCGTATACCAGACGGCCAATACCGGGCCAGCTGAATACGGTTTCAGCCAGTACGGAGCCGGTGATAACCAAGGACATTTGCAGACCGATAGCAGTGATAATAGGAATCAGTGCGTTTTTCAGACCATGCTTATAAATTACACGATGCTCGCTGCAGCCTTTAGCACGCGCGGTGGTCATATAATCCTGACGCATAACGTCCAGCATGGAGGAACGGGTAATACGGGTAATCAAAGCTGCCAGACCGAAGCCAACGGTTACAGCAGGCAGAACCAGGCTCTTCCAGCCGAAGTTGCCGCCGGTCGGGAATAATCTCAGATGCAGAGCAAAGATAATAATCAGCATCAGGCCCAGCCAGAAGTTAGGCATGGAGGTACCGAACAAAGCGAAAATCATGCCTGCGGTATCCTTCCAGGTGTTCTGGTGGATAGCGGTGTAGATGCCCAGAGGAATGGATACCAAAGTAGCGATAATAACAGCAGCGCCGCCCAGATACAGGGTGTTCGGCAGATATTGGAAGAAGGTATGGAATACGTCCTTGTTGGTTACATAGGATTTGCCCATATCACCTACAAGCATACCTCTCATATAGTTAAAATATTGCAGCAGGAAAGGCTGGTCCAGACCTAGATCATGGCGGATCTGCTCAATCATTTCCTTCGAAGCGCCGTCGCCGGCAATCATCATTGCGGGGTCGCCCTCAGTAAGACTCATTGCCCAGTAAATCAGAAAAGAGGTTACTAAAATTACCGGAATCAAACTGAGGAGTCTGTTGACAACATATTTAAGCATTCAACAAAGCTCCTTTCCGTAGAACTCAAATAAAAGGTGCTATGATAAAACAAGAGAGGACTACGCCTCCCTTGTTTTACGCCTTTGTAAATTTTTCAGCAAAATTATTTAGCGATATAAGCATGACGCCAATCGTGGTTGCCGCCGCCGTAGAAATATTGACCTTTCAGTTTTTTATTGTAGGCAACTACCAGGTTAGCAATGTACAGAGGAACCTGCGGGCATTCGTCAACCAGGTATTTTTGCAGCTCAACGCCGGCTTCCATGCGTTTGTTCTGATCCTTCAGGGTTGCAACATCATCAATCAGCTTGTCAGCCTTCGGATCGGAGAAGTGATGATAGTTGGAACCGGAACCGGTGTAGAACAGGTCGCGATATACGAAGTCAACCTTGGAGTCTTCGTTCCAACGCCACAGGAACAGGTTTTGTTTGCCGTCCTTGCAGGCAGCCTTCAGAGCAGCTTGCTCCATCGGAACCAGCTCTACGGTAATACCGATTTGTGCCAGGTTAGCTTGGATAACAGTTGCAATCTGCTCGTAGGGAGCGCCGGTTGCATAGGTCAGAGTGGTTTTGATAGGACCGGTTACGCCGGATTCCTTCATCAGCTGTTTAGCACGCTCCAGGTTGTAGTCATAGCCGGGCATTTCATCATAGAAGCCCCACAGACCACGGTTCAGAATGGTTTTTTGCAGAGTGCCTTTGCCATTCAGAGCAGCGTCCAGAACGGATTTCTTGTCGATTGCGCAAGCTACAGCCTGACGCAGTTTTTGGTTATCCCACGGTTTCTTTTCAACATTGAATGCGAAGTAGAACAGACGGGTACCGGGTTGTTCGTAAACGGTAATCTTGTCGTCGTCTTTAAGGAATTTCAGATCGCTGATAGGCGGATTTACACATACATCGATTTCGCCGGCCTGCAGAGCCATTACGCGAGCAGAAGCCTCAATCATCGGACGGAATTCGATGATATCGGATACGCCGGGAGCAAAGTTATCGGTTGCAGGCAGGTTGTTGCCCCAATAATCCTTAACCTTAGTCAGACGGCAGTATTCGCCTTGAACCCATTTGTCATATTTGTAAGGGCCGGTGCCGATAAGCCACGGCTCTTTTACGCCATCATCATAAGCTTTTTTGGATTGGATGGACAGAGGAACGGAGGACAGAGATTGAATGAACTCGTTGTTATAGGAGCTGATTTCGATTTCAATCTGATATTTGTCTTTAACGGTAGATTTTACATAGCCTGCCAGAGCAGATTTGATAACGTTTTTCATTGCCATATCCAGGGTGAATTTAACGTCATCTGCAGTCATCGGAGTCTTTTTACCGTCGTTGAAGTATACGTCCTTACGCAGGTTCATGATGATATGGGTATCATCTACGAACTTCCAGTCGGTAGCCAGACCGGGACCGAAACGCTCCTTGCCTTGAGAGCCGTTATTGAAGAATACCAGAGTCTGGTGAGTGTTCTTCAGAATAACGTTGTTGGCAGCGTCCTGTTGTTTTTGCAGGTTAAGGTTGTTGATATCGGCATCGGTACCGATAACCAGCTTCTCCTTGTGTGCAGTACTGCCTTTGTCAGCTTTGTCATCGCCGCCGCAGCCTGCTACAGCCATAGCAACGATCATCAAAGCCGCCATGAGGAATACTAATAATTTTTTCATAATGCACCTTCCTTTCAAAATTGCATTTTATGACTACTTCCATTGTACACTATGAAAGAACTTTATGCAAGACACAATTTTGTCAATAGTTCTACACTTTTAGTTCATCGTTTAAATTTCTCTGCCCTAAAATGCTTTTACAATAATAAATGCGCAGCCAAACTGTGACTGCGCATTATAAAGCACTGTTCTTATATGAAGGACTGCTCTTACATCATCTTCAAAAACTTGTCATACATAGCCAAAAAGCCCTGCATAAAGCTCTTGGCCTTTGCCAAGTCCGCTGCATCCGGATGGCTGGCAGCAGCAGCCCAACGGGCTTCGCTCTCGGGGCTGGGGCTGTGCGGGCTGCCTGCCGGCATCTTGCGCATCATGGCAATCAGCGCCGGGTCAATCGCACCGCGGATAGATAAAGTACCCAGTACCTTGCAGTCCTTGTTCATCAGTACACCTGCATTTACCAGGGAGCTTACAGCGTGGTCGCTCGCCGGGTCTGCGCCCAAAGTCTGGAACAGCACTACCTTTTTGCCGTGCAAATTCTCCAGATATTTTTTCATCTTTGCGTTCGGTGTCTGGATACTGAGCGGAAATATACAGTCGCCGGGAGAGGCAGCAGTATTTCTGACGGGTCTGTTTATTACAATGTATGTGTTTTATACAGGGCTTTCCGCATGGATCATCTGCTATGTGAAGAAAAAAGGAAATGCGGTCTACCGGGGGCAGAATCTGTTCCTGCTGCGTCAGTTTGCATCTAAATTGAAAACGATGCGGTTTACCATGGGAACACTTACGGTACTTTTTATGGTCGCATTTCTGGGGTGCTCGGTTGCATTAATGTTTACGGACTGGCAGAATCAGGTTTTAGAGATGAAATTTCCATTTGATGTACAGGTGAACAGTCAGAATCCGGAATATGATTTTGCAAAGGAATTGGATATTGTCGGAGAAGAAGCAGGTGTAAAGGATTCGTGCGTGTACCGTATTTATGAAAATCATACGAACACAATGAATACATGGCTGTATACGCATCTGCGGTATTTTGGAGATGAGTACCGCAGAGAAGACGGAACACCGGATGAGAAAAAGATACGTAAAGGTTCCGATGATGATGCATATTGCAGATATGATACATATATGAGGCTGAGTGATTACAATCATCTGAGAAAAATGCTGGGATATTCCACGGAAACGCTTGGAAAAAATGAATATATCCTTCAGATGAAGCAAAGAGTGTATAAGGAAACCGGAGATTTTACGGATGACGTGAAGCTTCAGGACCGAGGAAAGACACTGATCTGCAGGAAGATCTGCACCGAATCATTTTCGCAGGACGGACATAACGGCGGTGATTATATCATCGTTGTGCCGGATGAACGGATACAGCAGATGACACCGTACTATTCGGAACTTGCGGTAAGTGTGAAGAAAAAAGTGCCGGATAACCTGCAGAATAAGCTGGATAATCTGTCAGATAAACATGATTATGCCGGTCATACATACATGGAAGAAGACGATGATAATGTATGTTATGGTACGGATACCATTGTCACATATGCTGCGGTGAATCTTGTGCGGGGAAATGCATCGGCTGAGGTTAGATATATGATGAGTTGCATCACATTCCCATGTATGTATATCGGGCTGGTATTTTTGTGTATTGCATTGACGGTGTTATCGGTACAACAGCTGAGCGATTCGGCAAAATATAGGTTCCGCTATCAGGTGCTTTCAAAAATCGGCCTTGGAAGACGCGAGATCCAACAGACCGTATTCCGTCAGCTGTCCGGGTATTATCTGTGTCCGGCAATCCTTTCGGCAGTGATCAGCGGGATCGTAGCGGTGTATATGGGTGCCGGATTTAACTTCTATACAGGAGTCAGTACACCGGTGTTACAGTATTTTGCAATTTCATTCGCCCTGTTCTTTGGCGTATATGTAGTTTATTTTGGAGCGACCTATGTCGGATTTATCAGAAATATCGAAGAATGAAAATGGAGAGGGAAGTATGAGTAGAAATGCAATAAAATATCTGGCAATGGCAGCTATGTTCTGTAATCATTTTGCCTATATATTTTTAAAAGAAGGCAGTACAGGGCAGGAAGTTATGGTTGATATCGGGTATTTTACAGCCATTACTATGTGCTATTTCCTTGTGGAAGGATATCATTACACAAGATCTGTAAAGAACTATGCACTGCGGCTGCTTGCGTTCGGGATCCTTTCACAGATCCCCTTCATGCTGGCATTGAAACAGACGAACCTGAACATGATGTTCAGCCTTCTTCTATGTCTGGGAGTGGTGTGGGTTGCAGATCATGTAAAACATAAAGGGGAGAAAATGCTATGGCTGTGCGTGCTGGTAATCTGTTCGCTCTGGACGGACTGGGCACTTCTGGCACCGGTATTTACGATGCTGTTTGTAAATGCATATGGGGACAGAAAAAAAGTATCACTGGCATATGGAAAAGCAGTGGGACTCTTCTTTCTGTTGAATGTGTTGTCATACAGGGCGGACTGCGGGCTGGAGAGTGCGCTCATACATTCTGCATGCGCCTGTATCGGGCCGGCGGCATCGGGAGTGGTTATACAGTGTATGTATAATAAAGCAGACAAAACAGCACACGGCTGGGAAAAATGGTTTTTCTACGGATTTTATCCGGTGCATCTTCTGCTTCTCTGGATGATACAGTTTGCAAAAGTATAGATGGAACGGTTATAATAATACCGGGGTGTGACGGATGCGGAAAAAACGCAGAAGGACGGCTCCGGTATTTTTTTGAAGCAGGCAGGTAGAGAATATGGAAAAAGAAAAGCTTGATAAAATGTATGATATCTGTTTCTTTGATCTGGATGGCACGATCATCGATTCTTCACCGGGAATTACGAATTCGGTGATGTATGCGCTGGAGAAATTCGGAATTAAAGAGACCGAACGGGAAAAATTATATAAATTCATCGGTCCGCCGCTTACCGATTCGTTCGCCAGATTCTATGGATTTGACGATGGGAAAAGCTGGAAGGCGGTGGAGTATTACAGGGAATATTATCAGGATACGGGGATTTTTGAGTGTTCGGTGTATCCCGGATTTGAAAAATCATTAAAGGCATTGAAGGCAGCAGGAAAAAGACTTTTTGTTGCGACGTCCAAACCGGAAGTATATGCGAGAAGGATCATTGAACATTTTGACCTGGATCAATATTTTGAATATGTGGCAGGTATGGAACTGGACGGAGGCAGAGGCAGTAAGGCAGAGGTGATCGGATATCTGATCGATACCTGCCGGATGCAGGATAAGAAGAGGATACTGATGATCGGTGACCGTGAACATGATGTGCTTGGGGCAAAGCAGGAAGGGCTTGATTGTATGGGGGTATTATACGGATTCGGCAACCGTGAAGAACTGGAAAAAGCAGGCGCAGTATACGTTGCCGGGACGCCGGAAGACATTGCCGGGATCATCCTGAAATAATGCGGTAATCCTGCATTTTGTGAAAAATGTAAAAATATGGGTGCCAATACTTGACAAAAGAAGAAGTAGTTGTTATTATAAAAAAACAGAACGCACTCTGTTTTTTATAAATGATAGAAAAGAGGTGCAATATGCAAAGAGTATTTTCATTATTGGTAGACAATAATCCCGGTGTATTAAGCCGTGTATCCGGACTGTTCAGCAGACGAGGATACAGTATCGACAGTATAACTGCCGGAGTTACGGCAGATCCGAGATTTACCAGAATTACCATTGTGGCCAGCGGAGATGAGCTGATCTTATCGCAAATCGAAAAGCAGGTCAGAAAGCTGGAAGATGTCATTGAGATCAAAGTACTTCAGCCGGAAGATTCGGTATATCGTGAACTGATCATGGTGAAGGTTCGGGCGAATAAGACGGAGAGAACGGAGATCATATCTGTGGCGGATATATTCCGCGCGAAGATTGTTGATGTAGAGAAGGATTCCCTGATGGTGGAACTGACAGGAAATGGTTCAAAAGTAGATGCGTTTCTGGAACTTCTGGAAGGTTACGAAATTCTTGAACTTGCAAGAACAGGTATTACCGGATTACAGAGAGGAATCAAGGATGTAACAGTCATTGATCAGGAAGGAAACATCAACACATTATAATTGATATATTATAATGGACAAACAGTAACACATTTTAATCAGACATTAAACAGAGACGAGCCCGGTGGAAGGGCGACCCCTTGTTTAAGAAAATAAAAAATCATTTATTTTTTAGGAGGTATGCTATAATGGCAGCAAGAATTTTTTATCAGG
>ENA-OPTA01000886-OPTA01000886.1-human-gut-metagenome-genome-assembly--contig:-NODE-886-length-19372-cov-5.658384_pt1 | contig 19372 bp, 15 predicted proteins | sample MGYA00241813_ERZ501917 | MGnify/ENA primary metagenome ERZ501917 (study PRJEB25962, sample SAMEA2042408) | human gut metagenome | biome: human gut; feature: human-associated habitat; material: faeces...
GGCAGGGCAGCTTCAACAAAGCGGCCCAGCAGCTGCATCTGACCCCTTCGGCCATCAGCCACGCCATTGCCGTGATGGAGGAGGAACTGGGCTTTGCCCTGTTCAACCGCGGCAAAAACGGCGTATCCATGACCAGTTACGGCGCTTCGCTGTACCCGTCCATCCGTGCGGTGCTCAACAGTGACGAGGCACTCAAGCAGAGCATTGCCCGCCTGAACGGCCTGGAAAAAGGCAAGGTGAAGCTGGGGGCATTCAACTCGGTGTGCGCTTCGCTGCTGCCGGGCCTGCTCAAGAGCTTCGCGGCCCAGTACCCTCAGATCGAAATTGAAGTGTATCAGGGCACCTACGACGATGTCAAGGAGTGGCTGCGCACCGGGCAGGTGGACATTGCGTTCCTTTCCTCCACCTGCAAGGAGGAATTCAACCTCACCGAGCTGTTTCGGGAGCCGCTGCTGTGCATCGTGCCGCAGGACTGGCCCGAACCCCAGGGCGGCGTGATGACCCCTGCTCTGATGAACGGCCAGAGCTTTGTGGTGCAGTGCGATGCCACCGACGCCGAGATGCGGCAGTTCCTCAAGAAGTACAAGATCAGCACCGAGCGCCGCTGCCATGTCATCGACGATCAGTCCAACATCGCCATGGTGGAGGCCGGACTGGGCATTTCCATCATGCCGCAGATGCTGCTGCGGGACTGCAAGGCCGCCGTCAAGGTGTACCCCATCGAGCCGGAGGAGTACCGCGTGGTGGGTCTGGCCGTGCAGCGCCCGGCCTCCATGGCTCCCGCCGTGGAGCAGATGTTCCACCACATCGTGGACTACTGCCGTCAGCTGGAGCTGCCCCTGTGACCTGTTCAGTATAACACAAAGCGGCCGGTGCGGGAAACACCGGCCGCTTTTGCATAAAATAAAAACCTTTGCTGCCGGAGCGAAGGTTTCTGCACGGCGTTGCTTTACACTGCCAGAAATTTCCGGTATAATGAAAGATAGAACAGAGCGGAAACGTCAAAGGAAGAGGTTTTTATGGAGACTGCGGGGTACGATTCCAGCCGGCCGCTGGCCGAACAGGTTGCACAGCGGATCAAGGACTACATTCTGGAAGAAAAACTGAAGAGCGGCGACAAGCTGCCCACTGAAACAGCGCTTGCCCGCGAGATGGGTGTGGCACGCAGTACCGTGCGCGAGGCCATCAAGCGGCTGGAGTCACAGAACATTCTGACCGTGCGCCACGGCGCGGGCTCTTTTGTGACCGACCAGCCCGGCCTGGCGGATGACCCGCTGGGGCTGGATTTCATTGAGGACAAGGAGCGTCTGGCCTTCGACCTGCTGGAGGTGCGTAACATCATCGAGCCGGCCATTGCCGCGCTGGCGGCGCGCCATGCCACCCCGGAGGACATCGCCGAGATGGAATCGCTGTACAACCTCATGGAATACCACATCCTGCATGGGCAGGACTATCTGGACGAGGATATGAAGTTCCACCGGACCATTGCCCGCGCCAGCGGCAATCTGGTGGCTCCCCAGCTGGCTCCCATCATCACGGCGTCGGTGGAGGTGTTCACCGAGGGTACCCACCGCACTCTGCTGCAGGAGACCCTGGACACCCACAAGGCTGTACTGGAGGCCATCAAGTGCGGCGACAGCACCTGGGCACGGGATGCCATGACCCTGCACCTTTCCTACAACCGCGACCTGTACCGGAAGATGTACCGCGCCCGCAGCGGTGAACCGCCCCTTGCTCCCAAAGTGCCGGAATGGGTGCTGCAGCTCAAGGAGCTGACCAAGCCCGAAGAACCGGAAGAAAAAGAGTAAATCGAACACAAACAGCCCGCATGGCAGGAGCATCGTGCTCCGTCATGCGGGCTGTTTTTCTGTGTTAACTCAGGCGGCGGGATGCATTACCACTCGGCAACGCTGCCGTCCTTGTGACGCCAGACGGGGTTCTTCCACTCGTGCGGGGTCTTGTTCTCCTCCAGCACCAGTTCCTTGTTGACGTCCACGCCCAGACCGGGACGGACGGGCAGCTGCACGCGGCCGTCCACGAACTTGAAGTCGTCCTGGTTCTTGACATAGTCCAGCACGCTCTTGCCCACGTTGTAGTGGATGCCGATGCTCTGCTCCTGGATCACGGCGTTGTAGCAGGTGGCGTCCACGTTCAGGCAGCTGGCCAGAGCGATGGGGCCCAGCGGGCAGTGGGGAGCCAGGGCAACGTCGTAGGCTTCGGCCATGGAGGCGATCTTCTTGACCTCGGTCAGGCCGCCGGCATGGCTCAGGTCGGGCTGGATGATGTCCACACCGCCGGCCTGCAGCAGGCGCTTGAAGTCATACTTGGTGAACAGACGCTCGCCGGTGGCAATGGGCACATTGCAGGCAGCGGCGATCTCCTTGAACACCTCCATGTTCTCGCACAGGACGGGCTCCTCGATGAACATGGGGTCGAACTCTTCCAGCTTCTTGGCCAGGACCTTTGCCATGGGCTTGTGCACACGGCCGTGGAAGTCGATGGCGATGCCGAAATACTTGCCGCAGCTCTCCCGGATGGCGGCCACGCGCTCCAGAACGGCGTCCACCTTGTCGTAGGTGTCGATCATCTGCAGCTCTTCGGTGGCGTTCATCTTGATGGCGGTAAAGCCAGCATTCTTGCGCTCCAGAGCAGCAGCGCCCACGTCGCTGGGGCGGTCGCCGCCGATCCAGCTGTACACGCGCATGTTGTCGCGGCAGGCACCGCCCATGAGCTGGTAGACCGGGGCGTTGAAGAACTTGCCCTTGATATCCCACAGGGCCTGATCAATGCCGGCAATGGCACTCATCAGCACGCCGCCGCCGCGGTAGAACCCGGCGCGGTACAGCACAGTGGAAAAGTCCTCAATGCGCATGGGGTCCTTGCCGATGAGGTAGGGCTTCATCTCCTGGACACAGGCCAGAACGGTGGCGCAGTGGCCTTCCAGCACGGGCTCGCCCCAGCCGGTCAGGCCCTCGTCGGTCACGATCTCAACAAAGCCCCAGCGGGGACGGACGGTATAGGTGTTGACTTCAACGATCTTCATGGGAAATCATCCTTTCTCTTGTATTGCAGAAGGTTTCAATGGGTTCAGGTTCAGCGCTGGATCTGGTCCACCATGCCGCGGACGTAGGCGGCGCAGGCTTCCCAGTCGTTGGCAGCTACGGCGTCCTTGGGCATCAGGCTGGAGGCCAGGCCCACGCTGATGCAGCCGGCGTCAAAGAATTCCCGGATGTTGGCGGGGCTCACGCCGCCGATGGCCATGTAGTTGGTGCCGTCAAAGGGGCCCTGCAGGTCCTTGACGTAGTGGCGGGGCATGCTGCCGGCCGGGAACAGCTTCATGGTCTTGTAGCCGAACTGCAGGCTGGTGGCCACGTCGGTGGGGGTCAGCACGCCGGGCAGCAGGGCGATGTCGTTCTCGGCGCAGTAGCTGAACACATCCAGCGGGGTGCCGGGGGTCAGAAGGAACTGTGCACCGGCGTCCAGAGCGGCTTTGCAGCGGTCCACGGTGATGGCGGTGCCGGCACCCACGGTGCAGCGGTCCCCGAAATGGGTGCGTAGCATCGTGATCTGCTCCAGGGCGTGGGGGCTATTCAGTGCCACCTCAAAGAAGGGGGCACCGCCCTGCACGGCGGCCGCGGCGTAATCAATGGTCTTTTCCAGCGGAACGTTGCGCAGGATGGCCAGCAACGGATGCTTGGAAACCAGATCGTAAGTGTCCATACAAAAAACTCCTTTCGGCAAAAAATGAAACCGGCGGTTTCAGCGGATCAGCGGTAGGTGATGGCAGCGCCGGTGAGGGCAGCTTCCATCTGGGCGGCGTCGGGGTAGCCCTCCACGTCGCCCGGGGTCTGGGTGGCCAGGGCGCCGCAGATGGCACCCATGCGGCCTGCGGTGACCACATCGCGGCCCTGCAGGATGCCGGCCAGGAAGCCGGCATTGAAGCCGTCACCGGCGCCGATGGGCTCAATGGGCTTACAGGGGTAGGGCGGCAGCTTTTCGCGGGTGGTCTTGTCGGCTACCCAGGCACCGTTGCCGCCGTCCTTGATGGCCACATACTGTGCGCAGCCGTCGCGGAACAGCAGATCGAAGATGGCGTCCGGGTCGCGCAGGCCGAACAGGGCGTCGGCCTCGTCTAGGCCCAGCAGCACGATCTCGCTCTGCAGGGTCAGCTCCCGGATCAGGGGGGCGTAGTCCTGCCCACGCCACAGCTTGCGGCGGATGTTGGGGTCAAAGCTGATGGCAACGCCTTTCTCCTTGGCCAGAGCAAAGGCGGCTTTGGTCATGGCCAGGCAGCTCTCGCTCAGCACGGGGGTGATGCCGCTCATGTGCAGCACCTTCACGCCGTCCAGCAGGGCGGGGGTCACGTCCTCGGGGCACAGGTGGCTGGCGGCGCTGTTCTCGCGGTAGTAGAACACTTTGGTCTCGCCCACGCCGGTCTCCTTGAACATGATGCCGGTGCGATGGTCGGGGTCGTAGATGACGCGGGAACAGTCCACGCCCTCGGCCCGGAGCTGGTTGCGGATGAAGCAGCCGAACTCGTCGGTGCCCAGGCGGCTGACCCAGGCGGCCTCCAGGCCCAGCTTTGCCAGACCCACGGCTACATTGCTCTCGGCACCGGCGGTGCGGATGCCGAAGTTCTGCACATAGCGCAGGGCACCCACGCTGTCCGGGGTGAAGGCGGCCATGGTCTCGCCGATGGTGATCAACTGAGGCATAAATAACACTCCTTTTCTTATAGGGCTCAGAACTGCAGTTCTACGCTGCAGAGCATTCGTTCGATCTGACGCCGGGTTTCGTCCAGCGCCTTCCGGGCGCTGGCGGCGGCAGCGTCGCTGTAGCGCTCCAGCGGGAAAGCAACGCTCAGCGCGGCCACCACTTTGCCGCTTTTGCGCAGCGGCACGCCGATGCACCGGATGCCCCGGGTGCTCTCCTCGCACTCGTAGGCAAAGCCGCTGGCCCGGATCTCGGCCAGCTGGTCGGCCAGCAGCCGGAAATCGGTGATGGTGTGCTCGGTCAGCGGGTACAGGCCGTCGTAATACAGGGCCTTGAGCTGGGGCAGCTGGTAGTCGGCCAGCAGAGCCTTGCCCACGCCGGTGGCGTAGGCCGGCAGGCTGCGGCCCTCCACGGTGACGGTGTGGCTGTACAAGGGGCTCTCCACCTTTTTGAGGTAATAGACATCCCCGTTTTTCAGGCTGCCGAGGTGGCATGTCTCGTGGCAGACCGACACGATGTCGTGCATCAGGCGGTAGATCTCCCGCAGGGCGCTGGCTTCGTCCAGATAGGTGTTTCCAATGCGGAACGCCATGCGGCCGATGCGGTAGTGATGATCCTGGTCGTCCAGGGTCAGGTAGCCGCGGTCCCGCAGGGTGTGCAGCAGCGGGGAGATGCTGCCTTTGGCAATGCCCAGATGCTGCGACAGCTGGGTCAGGGTGTAACCGCTGCCGTTCAGGCTGCACAGCTCCAGGATATCCAGGGCCCGGGCCAGGGAACGGTGGGCATCTCCGGAAGGCATGGGTCTCACTTCCTTTCCTTATATATAGGGCCTCTGAGAGGCATTCGGACCAGGTCGGGAAAACGACGAAAGTGTTCCGATGTGTTCCGCACAGGAATCCTGAAAACACCGGATGTGTTCGGATATCGGGCTATATTGGGACTTGCGTTCCGATATCTGAACAAAAATTGCGCGCTTTCTGGTTCGGACGGCTGAAAACTGCAGGCCGTCCGCCCTTTTTTCGGCGGCCGGAGCGCCGCCGATCGTTGCCTTTTGCACGGGATGCAGACACTTTTGGGGCCTGCGACGGCATTGTCGGACAACTTAATAAATTGCAAACGATTAAAAATGAGCGCATCATCGTTGCTTTTGAAAGGGACTTGTAATTTTTTCTGCAAATCTCTGCTCCAATTTCAGTATACGACACCGGAAAATAGACTGCAAGGGGCAGTTTGTTTTTCGTGGAAATGACAAGACGAGGAACAAAAAATTATAACATGCGCCGAAAATCCATATTTGTGCAGAAAATGTTAAAAAACTATTGACGGATGGAAAGAAAATTGGTAAATTTAGGACAGCAAAGTTGTTGTCGGACAACGACCCCACGGTGCCGGCCCGCAGCGGGGAAATGCCTGACAGCCATATCGGCCCGAGCGGACCCTGCGCCGGGCTGAGGAAAATGATTCTAAGGAGGAAATGAAACTATGTTGGATCCCAAATACATCCCATTGTTTATTGGCGGCTTTATCGCATGGATCTGCTTTATGATCTTTGTGGGCTGGATCACCAGCCGTGGCAAAAATGAGGGCAGCAGCTTCCTGACCGGCGGCGGCAACCTCGGCTTCTTCCTGATCTTCTGCACCGTGGGTGCTACCATGATCGGCACCGGTTCTTCCATGGGTGCCATTGGCAACGGCTTCAACCACGGTTGGGGCGGCGCCATCTACGGCCTGGGCGCATCGGCAGGTATCCTTTCTATGCTGCTGTTCACCAAGGCAAAGAACAAGGGCTTCCTGACCATGTCTGAGGAAGCACAGTATTACTACGGCGGCAAAAAGATCATCCGCCAGGTCATGGGCTTTATGATGTTCGTCATCGAGATCATCTGGCTGGGCAACCACCTGAACGGCGGTGCCAAGTACCTGGCTTACGTCACCCAGCTGCCGGACGTTACCTGTAAGATCATCACCGTTCTGGGCTTCGGCATCTACGTGTTCATCGGCGGCTACATGGCCGTTGTTACCACCGACGCTGTCCAGTTCATCGCTATCCTCATCGGCTTCCTGACCATCGCTATCCGTGCCATCCCCCTGGCAGGCGGCTATCAGAACGTGGTGGATACCTTCACCGCTGCTGGCAAGCCCGGCGCAATGACCTTCTACGGCCTGGGCTCCTACGGTGTCATGGCTGCCATAGCACTGGTGTTGTCCACAGCCATGGGCGTTATCGGTACCCCCACCCATCGTACCCGTATCTACACCTCCAAGGACGAAAAGACTGCTCGCAAGGCCTTCCTGGGCCAGGGCATCCTGCTGTTCGGCTGGAGCTTTGTTACCGCCATCATCGGCATGAGCTGCTTCACCATCGCCACCATGAATGGTGACACCCTGGCCAGCGGCGACTACGCCTTTGCTTACATGGCTACCAACGCACTGCCCCCGATCATCGGCATGATGTTCATGATCTGCGGCCTGTCCGCTACCATGTCCTCCGGTGACTCCGACGCCATCTCCGGCGTTACCATCCTGCTGACCGACGTGTACCCCAGCGTCACCGGCAAGACCATCAAGGAAGAAGATTACGCCAAGTACAGCCGTATCGCTCTGATCTGCACCCTGGGCGCTGCCTTCTTCATCACCCTGTTCGTCAACGACGTTATCGGCTACATCTCCACCATCGTGGGCGCCTTCCTGCCCGGCGTGGCTGTGGCTATGCTGCTGGGCCGCTTCTGGAAGCGTGTCAACTGGCAGGGCGGTCTGGCCTGCATCGGCTCCGGCACTCTGCTGGGCGTGCTGATCCTGGTGCTGCCTTCCTTCAAGAACTGGATCAACGCCACCATGGGTGGTCCGGCTGTGCCTGCTACCATCATTTCTCTGGTGTTCGGCATCGTGGTCTCTCTCATGTTCCCTGCTGACACCACTCCCGACGATGTGCGCCTGAAGCACGTTATGGATGACCGTCGCGGCACTGTCGTGGAAAAGGTCGCTGCTGCTGAGGCTGCTGCTGAGGAAGAAGAAGATCTGTAAGATCTATTGAGCCGGCAAACTGTAAATCTGTTTCTCCGAAAGGGGCGAGGGCATACGCCCTTGCCCCTTTCATCGTTTGCGGCAGGGTCGCCTTGCCGCAGGGCAAATTCATAGCAAGAGGGAACTTATCATGAAACGTATTTTGATCCAGAACGGCACCCTATACGATGGCCTGGGGGGCCAGCCCTACCAGGCAGACCTGCTGGTGCAGGACGACCGTATTGCTCAGATCGCTCCGGGCATCACAGAGCCTGCAGACCAGGTCATCGACGCCACCGGCAAGGCGGTGACCCCGGGGTTTGTGGATATCCACCGTCACCACGACGCAAAGCCCCTCAACGACCCGCACTTCGGCGAGGTGGAGCTGGCCCAGGGCATTACCACGGCAGTGGCAGGCAACTGCGGCATCAGCATGACCCCCCGGCCGGAATCGGACGAGGCGGCAAAGGAGTATTATTCCTTTGAAGAAGCCGTCATGGGCCCCATCGGCCTGGACGGCCCCCACACCTACCGTGATTATCTGGCTGCCCTGCACAAGGCCGACCTGCCCCTGAACGTTGCCGCCATGATCGGCACCGGCACCGTCAAGATCTGCGTCAAGGGCTTTGCCGACACTCCCTACACCCAGCAGGAGCTGGACGACGCCCGCGCCCTGATCGAGGACGCCATGGCCGCCGGTGCTCCCGGTGTGTCGCTGGGCATCATGTACCTGCCGGAGTGCTATTCCTCCACCGATGAATTTGCCTACATTCTGGAACCGGTGGGCCGGTACCACCGGGTCATCACCACCCACATCCGCGGTGAGGGCGACAGCATGGTGCAGAGCGTGCGCGAGGTGATCGAGATCGCCCGCCGCGTGGGCTGTGCCCTGGAGATCAGCCACTTCAAGAGCTGCGGCATGAAGAACTGGGGCAAGGACATCCACACTGCCATTGCCGACATCGAAGCCGCCCGCGCCGAGGGCATGGACGTGACCGTGGACTTCTACCCCTACGAGGGCGGCAGCACGGCCCTGACCACCATGCTGCCCCCGGTGTTCGTGGCCGGCAACATGACCCGTGCACTGGAAAAACTGGGCACCCCCGAAGGGGTGGAGGAGTTCCGCCGTACCAGCAGCGTGTTGTACGACGACTGGGACAACTTCTGCATCACGCTGGGCTGGGACCGCATCATCATCAGCGGCGTGGTCTGCCCCGAAAACGAGAAGTTCCTGGGCATGCGGGTGACGGAGGCTGCCGAGAAATTCGGCTTTGAGGACGCCGCTGCACTGGCCGCCTACCTGATGCACAGCGAGGACGGTAAGACTGCCATCATCAATATGTCCATGAGCCAGGATGATATTGATACGGTGGCACGTCTGCCCTGGTCCAATATCATCTCCGATGCCATCTATGCCAAGACCGACACGCCCCACCCCCGCATGTTCGGTGCCTTCCCCAAGGTGCTGCGGGAGTATGTGGCCGAGCGCGGCATCTACACGATGCAGGAGGCCATCCGCCGGATGACCAGCCAGCCCGCCGCAAGAATGGGATTGGTCGGACGAGGGAGCTTGCAGAAAGGCAACTATGCTGATATACTGGTATTCGATCCGAAGAAGTTCACGGATCATGCCACCTTCACGAATCCTGCCCAGAAGGCCACCGGTCTGGACTGGTGCATCGTCAACGGCCAGGTCGCCATTGACCACGACCGGCGCACCACGACCGGTGCCGGTATGGTGCTGACGGTGTAAGGAGCTGCCATGTCGATCGCGATCCTTCTGCAGCAGATCCTGATCATCTTTCTGGAGATCGGCACCGGTGCAGCCGTGACCAAACTGGGCATCATGGACGACGGGAACAGCAAGTTCCTGTCCAACCTGGTCATGTCGGTCACCCTGCCCTGCACCCTGCTGGCCAGTGCCAGCATCGACGGCGGCCGCGAGGCCGTGGCCGGCATGCTCAAGGGCTATGTGGTGCTGGAGATCTTCTACATCCTCACCATCGGCATCTGCCTTGTGCTGAGCAGGGCCATGCACCTGACCCGCGGCCAGAAGGCCGTGCTGGTGGGTGCCGCCGTCATGCCCAACAGCGCCTTCATCGGCATCCCACTCATCAGCGCCCTGCTGGGCAGCGAGGCGGGTGCCCTGTACGGTGCCGCCGGCATCATGGCCTACAACATCCTGTTCTTTACTTATGTACAGCACCTGTTCGACCCGGAAGCCAAGGTGAGCATCAAAGCATTCCTTACCCCCACCAACATCACCACCGCCATCATGGTGGTCATGCTGGTGACCGGCCTGCGGCTGCCCGCCATTCTGGACAGCTTCTGCAAGGCGGTGGGCAATACCACCACCCCGCTGGCTCTTATGATCGCAGGCAGCATGCTGGCCCGCAGTGACCTGAAAAAGCTGGTCACGAACCCCATGGTATGGCTCATCACGGCCCTGCGGTGCGTCGTGTTCCCGCTGGGCTTCCTGGCGGCGCTGTACTTCCTGCCGCTGGACCGCACCCTGTGCATGGCGATCCTGATTCTGGCATCCTGCCCGGCAGGCAGCCTGACGGCCGTGCTGGCAAAGCAGTACGACACCGAGGGCGAGCTGGCCAGCCAGGCCGTTGCACATTCCACCCTTAGTATCCTGATCAGCGTGCCGCTGGTGTTGAGCCTGGGCAGTACGCTGTTGGGAATATAAACAAGTCGCTTCACAGTCGGCGCACACCGGCTGCGGAACATCTTTCAACCGGCAGCAGCCCCCGTTTCGGCTGCGTCAGAGAAAAAGAAGAGAGGTTTTTTCTTATGGCAAATGTCTACGATAAGCTCAAGGAAATGAACATCACCCTGCCCGCACCCCCGCCGAAGGGCGGCGTCTACACTCCGGTCATGGAGTTCGGCGATCATCTGCTGTACTGCAGCGGCTGCGGCCCTGACATCGGCGACGGCCACAACATCGTGGGCAAGGTCGGCGGCGACCTGACCCTGGAGCAGGGCCAGAAGGCTGCTTACAACTGCATGCTGAACCTGCTGGCCAATCTGGACGCCAAGCTGGGCGACCTGAACCGCATCAAGCGCTGCGTCAAGGTCCTGGGCTTTGTCAACTGCACCGATGATTTTGCACAGCAGCCGCAGGTCATCAACGGCGGCTCCAACCTGCTGTTCGAGCTGTTCGGCGAGGAGAAGGGTCTGCCCGCCCGCACCGCCATGGGCACCAATTCCTGCCCGGGCAACATCGCGGTCGAGATCGAGATGCTGGTGGAGTATGAATAAGATCAACGACAACCTCTATACCTTTGAGGGTCAGCAGGACATCGTAAGCCCGCAGCTGGTCTATTACCCGGCGATCATCCGCGAGAATATCCGCAAGATGATCGACATTGCAGGCGGCGCTGCCCGCCTGTGGCCCCACATCAAGACCCACAAGATGGCCGAGGTGGTCCAAATGCAGATCGAGGCGGGCATCGACCGCTTCAAGTGCGCCACCATCGCCGAGGCTGAAATGGCCGCCAAGGCCGGTGCGAAGCACCTGACTCTGGCGTACCCGCTGGTGGGCCCCAACATCAAGCGCTTTGCCGCGCTGCAGGCCGCCTTCCCGGAGGTGGAGTTCTTTGCCATCGGCGATGACACGGAGCAGATCCGCAAGCTGGGCCAGACCTGCAAGGCCAATGTGCTGATGGATGTGGACATGGGCCAGCACCGCACCGGTGTGCCGCTGGATAAAGTGGAAGCGATGTACCGGGAGTGGAACACCCTGCCCGGCATCGTCATGCGCGGCATGCACTGCTACGACGGCCACCGCCACGAGAGCAGCGTGCAGGAGCGCGAGGTGGCTACCGCCCCTGTGGACAAGCAGATCGAGGAGATCAAGGCCCGCCTGAAGGCGGACGGCATCTGCTGCGAGATCCTGATCATGGGCGGCACCCCGTCCTTCCCGGTGCACGCCGAGATGACCGGAGAGTTTTTGAGCCCCGGCACCTGCGTGATCCAGGACGCTGGGTACCGCAAGGCCTACCCGGATTTGAAGTTCACCCCGGCTGCCGCCCTGCTCACCCGCGTGGTGAGCCGCCCCAGCCGCGACACCTTCACACTGGATCTGGGCTGCAAGGCCGTGGCCACCGATCCCCAGCCGGAGCGCGCGGAGATCGTGGGCATGGAGTATGCCCGCACCGTGATCCAGAACGAGGAGCACTGGGTGGTGTGTGTGCCGGAAGACCAAATCGCAGACATCCCGCCCATCGGGACCGAGCTGTTTGCCATCCCGACTCACGTCTGCCCCACCAGCGCCCTGTACCCGGCGGTCCCGGTGGTGGAAAACGGCAAGGTCACAGGCTGGTGGAAGGTCGCTGCGCGTGACCGCCGCCTGACCCTGTGAGAGAGTATCTGAGAGTTTTATAAGGAGTTGAATATAATGCTGAAAAGTCAGCAGGTCCGTTCCCTGTCCCCTGAGATGGACCCCCTGCGCATGGGTATGGGCTGGACGGTCGATGACCTGAGCAAGCCCCAGATCATGGTGGAGAGCACCTACGGCAACAGCCATCCGGGCTCCGGCCACCTGAATATCTTTGTGGAAGAGGCTGTCCGCGGCGTGAACGACCACGGCGGCAAGGCTGCCCGGTATTTTGCCACCGACATGTGCGACGGCATGGCCCAGGGCCATGACGGTATCAACTACTCGCTGGCCCACCGCGAAGCCATCACCAACCTGGTGGAAGCACAGGCCAACGCCACCACCTTTGACGGCGGTGTGTTCATTTCCAGCTGCGACAAGGCCATGCCCGCCATGCTCATGAGCATCGGCCGCATGAAGGACATGATGGCAGCCATCGTGGTCACCGGCGGTGTCATGGAGGCATACGACCTGCCCGCCAAGTACACCGAGAACGACCCCGGCTGTGCCATCAACGAGCTGCTCACCCTGGAGCAGATCGGCAAGTTCAGCGCACAGTACGAGCGCGGCGAGATCCCGGCCGAGCAGCTGACCTACTACAAGCAGCACGCCTGCCCCAGCTGCGGCGCCTGCTCCTTTATGGGCACTGCCTCCACCATGCAGGTCATGGCCGAGGCTCTGGGCCTGATGCTGCCCGGCACCGCTTTGATGCCGGCCACTGCCCCCGAGCTGAAGCAGGCTGCCTACGACGCCGGTGCACAGCTGATGAAGCTGGTGGAAGCCGGTGTCACCGCAGGCGATATCGTGGATATGCGCAGCTTTGAGAACGCCATCATGGTCCATGCGGCCATTTCCGGCTCCACCAATGCCCTGATGCACATCCCCGCCATTGCCCACGAGTTCGGCTTCGAGATCGACGCCGACACCTTTGACCGGATGCACCGCGGCGCACACTACCTGCTGAACATCCGTCCCGCAGGCGACTGGCCCGCACAGTATTTCTACTATGCAGGCGGCGTGCCCCGCATCATGGAAGAGATCAAGTCCATGCTGCATCTGGATGCCAAGACCGTTACCGGCAAGACCCTGGGCGAGAACCTGGAGGAGCTGAAGAAGAACGGCTTCTACGAGCACTGCGATGCCCTGCTGGCCGAGAAGAGCAAGAAGATCGGCCGCGAGATCAAGCGCACCGACATCATCCGCAGCTTCGACGAGCCCATCGGCACCAACGGTTCCATCGCCATCCTGCGCGGCAACCTGGCCCCGGAAGGCTGTGTCATCAAGCACACCGCCTGCCCCAAGGCCATGTTCAAGGCGACCTTGACCGCCCGCCCCTTCGACTGTGAGGAGGACGCCATCGATGCCATCCTCCACGGCCGCATCCACCCGGGCGATGCCGTGTTCATCCGCTACGAAGGCCCCCGCGGCAGCGGTATGCCGGAGATGTTCTACACCGGCGAGGCCATCTGCTCGGATCCGACCCTGGCAGCCAGCGTGGCCCTGATCACCGACGGCCGCTTCTCCGGTGCAAGCCGTGGTGCTGCCATCGGCCACGTCAGCCCGGAAGCTGCTTCCGGCGGCCCCATCGGCCTGATCGAAGAGGGCGATATCATCAACATTGATATCCCCAACGCCAAGATCACGCTGGAGGTGTCCGACGAGGTGCTGGCCGAGCGCAAGGCAAAGTATGTGGCTCCGGAACCCAACATCAAGACCGGCTGGCTGAGCCGCTATGCCCGCATGGTCACCAGCGCAAACCTGGGCGCCGTGCTGAAGTAAAAACTCCCTCAGTCAAACCCTTGCGGGTTTGCCAGCTCCCCCGGAAGAGGAGCCTTTTCCGTCTTATTGCAACGCCAAAGCCTCCCTCTGAGAGGGAGGTGGCATCGCATCAGCGATGACGGAAGGCGTTTATCATCCCCCGCAAACAACAAAATCCCCGCTGTGCAGCTGTACAGCGGGGATTTTTTGCGATACGATGTTATTCGCCATGACCAAACAGCATGGAGCGGAAGGTGCGGAAGATGATCTTCCAGTCCACCGGGAAGCTGCGCTCGTGGACGTACTTGATGTCCAGGTCCATCCACTCTTCAAAGCTCAGCTGGTCGCGATGGGGTGCGATCTGCCAGTAGCAGCTCAGGCCGGGGGTCACATACAGCCGCTGCCACTCATAGGCGGTATACTGTGCGACCTCACGGGGCAGTGCCGGGCGCGGGCCGACGATGCTCATTTCGCCCTTCAGCACATTGAAGAGCTGGGGCAGCTCGTCGATGCTGGTCTTGCGCAGGAACTTGCCCACCCGGGTGATGCGGGGGTCGTTCTTCATCTTGAACACAGGGCCGTCCTTCTCATTGCGCTCCATCAGGTCCTTGAGCTTCTGCTCTGCGTCCGGGCACATGGTGCGGAACTTGTACATCTTGAACAGCTTGCCGTTGCGTCCTACCCGCTGCTGGGTGAAAATGGGGCTGGCACCGGGGCTGTCGATCCAGATGGCCGCATAGGTGACCAGCAGCAGCGGCGAAAGCGCCACCAGCGCCAGCGAGGACAAAAGAATATCCTGTGCCCGGCGCACCGCCCAGTAGACCCGATCCTCGTGGGAGACTTCGGAAAGATCCAGCGTCAGAGGCCGATGGATCGTATCGACGCTGGGAACGTTATACCCGACCGCTATGGGGTAGGAGGCCGGTTTTACCATCAGATCTGTTTTCTTCCAATATTCCGTTGAATCATGAACCCGCAGAGTTGCCATACGAATCCCCTCCTGAATGTGTGCGAAAAATCAAGACGGACAAAGTGCAACAATCATTTGATACACCGCAACAGAAGCGCACTCTGCTTTTGCTTTCATTTTAGCACAAAACAGACGCTTTTGCAACAAAAATGCCACTAAAAATGTTACGTTTTTGTTGCAAATGATGCCGAAAGGGATCGTACCGCAACAAAAAACGGACGAAGCAGAATGCTTCGTCCGTGAAGGACCGGGAACCGGTCAGCCGAACAGGCTTTTGGTGTTGTGACTGTAGACCGAGAGCACCAGTCCGACGCAGATGTACAGCATCAGCACCGAACTGCCGCCGGCGGAGTAGAAGGGCAGCGTGACGCCGATGACCGGCAGCAGGCGCAGGTTCATGCCCACGTTCACCGCGATCTGAGCCATCAGGGCACCGCCGATGCCGGCGCAGATGTAGCTGCCCAGCAGATCTTCGCTGCGGGCACCAGTGGCAAAGGTCTTGACCACCAGCGCGAACAGCACGCCCAGCACCACGCAGCAGCCCACAAAACCGGCAGAATTGCCGATCCAGCTCAGGATAAAGTCGTTGTGGGCATTTGGTACACTGTAGTACCGGTCGCCGAACAGCCCGTTGCCGAAGATGCCGCCGGAGCCGATGGCGATCTCTCCGCGCTGCTGCTGATAGATGATGTTCTTCCACACCGCTTCGCTGGGGGCCCAGCCGGTGGTGTTCTCCGGGTCAATAACGGCCAGGATGCGGTACCACTGGTAGCCCTTGCCGATCTTGTCGCTGAAAAAGGCGAAGGCCGCCGCTACCGCTGCACCGGCCGCTGCGGCGGCACCCAGGATATACTTCCAGCTCAGGCCTGCGGCAAACATCATGCAGCAGCCGATGATGCCGTAGATGATGGCTGTGCCGTCGTCGCCCTGCACATGGATGATGGCAATGGGCACCAGCAGGTGCAACAGCAGCTTGGCCAGTTCCTTGGGCTCATTGATGTGGCTGCGCACATTGTTCAGATGCATGGCAAAGGTGAGGATGAAGCTGATCTTGGCCAGCTCTGTGGGCTGGAAGGTAAAGCCGCCCAGCTTGTACCAGGAGTAGTTGTCGGTATCACCGGCGTTGTAGCCGATGGTGAGCGGGCCGACCGAAACGTTGCGGATGAACAGGGTGGGCAGAACCAGGCCCCAGGTCAGCACCACATGCACCGGCCACACCTTGACAAGGCTGCGGTAGTCGATGCAGGACAGCAGCAGCGCGATGACCAGACCGATGCCGGCCGCACCGGCCTGCACCAGCGCACGGCGGTAGTCGCCGATGCCGGTGATCTGGCCGGTGACCGCGTCGGTGGCAAACCCGTTGCCCTGTTTGGCGGCCCAGGACGCCAGTGCCAGCACCGCCATGGTGCTGCTGAAGATGCACAGCAGCAGGTAGACCTTGTCAGTCCGTTTCCAATATTGTCGAATGCTTTCCAATGAAGCACATCCTTTCTGATAAGCAGATGACACCGGAACTCACACAGCACCGAGCAATATGACCCCAGTTTATCCTTATTATACACACTCTGCCCGGCCATTGCAAGAAACAGGGTGTGACAGCTTTGCAAAATCGGGCACGGACGCTTGACAAAGGGCGGGGGAGCTTCTACAATGAAGGTGGCAGAAGTGGGGTTTGCCGCCTGTGCCGGCCGCGCCCGAAGCGGCGGACGAGAAGGCAGCACTTGTGCCGGGAACGGGGCGCACGGAGGATGTGTGCAGCTCCTGAAGGATGGGAAAATGATGAAACAACAAACGATGCCCCGCCGCCTGCTCTGCGCGGTGTGCGCCGTGGTGCTGCTGGTATTGGCAGTGCCGGCCGCATGGGCTGCAGAGCCGGACGCGGATGCTGCCGCACCGGTGCAGAGCCTGACCGCTTCGGAAGCGACCGAGATGCAGCAGGCAGACGCCGCCGTTACCGCCCTGACCGACAGTGTGGACTACGCCGCCATGTCGGCGGCGGACCGCAAGGCAGCGGCGCTGGAACAGCTGGACGACCTGGTGCAGCAGGGGCTGGTGGCAAAGGGCTCCATTTATGCCGACGAGGAAAACGGCATGGTGAGCTTCTCCTACAGCTGCGGCGCGCTGGGCGGCATCCTGCTGGAGGACCCGGATGAGGAAAATACCGCTGCCGACCTGCAGCTGGCAGAGGCAGCACAGCAGACCGCGCAGAACGGCACCTATGGCACCGCGATGCTGTACTATGCCTTTGACGACACGGTCAACAGCAGCCGCTACCCCAACTACGCCTATATGCAGAGCTACTGGACCTCGGTGGGGCTGGACACCAAACTGGACACGACGGTGACTGTGGCCGATCTGCGCCGCATGAACAACTACGACCTGTGCGTGCTGAGCACTCACGGCGCCTATTATACCTACGAGTACGGCTGGCTGTGGAAGCGCACGGCCACCGCGCCTGTGCTGCTGCTGACCGAGAAATCTACCTTCTGGAACGATCTGCGCTACGGCATGGACCTGCTGAACCACCGCATCATCAAGGTGAACGGGGCCTATGCCGTCACGGCGGGGTTCTTCCGGGCGGCTTATCGCAGCGGTGCGCTGAAGGATACGATCATTCTGTCGGAGACCTGTGAGTTCTACGGCAAGAGCGGGCATCTGGACACTTCCATGGCGGATGCGCTGCTGTCCGGCGGTGCGGCCTGTGTGGTGGGCTATGTGAACAATGTGTACACGGTGTACTCCCGCAGCATGCTGTGGGCGACTGTGAACCGCCTGCTGGCGGGAGATACGGTGCGCGAAGCCGTGGACTTCGGCCTGAACCTGTACGGTGCGGATGATATCATCTGGTACAACAATCAGGGCGGGCGGCGGCCCCACGCGGTGGCGTCTTTCCCGGTATTGAGCGGCAATCAGGATGCCCGGCTGCGGGCCGTGCAGGCTGCGGCCGACAGCACACAGCAGGCTGCCTGAGCAAAGCTGGCATTGCGCTTTTGCAAAAAGTATACTATACTAAGGGATGGCAGAGCACTGCCATCCTTTTTTGATGATTGGGAGGGAAACTCCATGGCAGAATACATCACCCATTCCCGCGCCGAGACGGTGGCGCTGGGCAAGCGCATGGCGGCTGTGCTGCAGCCCGGGGCACTCATTGCCTTTACCGGGGGGCTGGGCGCAGGCAAAACGGCCTTTACCGAGGGTCTGGCCGAGGGCCTGGGCTGCACCGACCCGGTGAGCAGCCCCACCTTTGCCATCGTGAACTATTACCGTGGGCCGCGGCCGCTGGCCCACTTTGACCTGTACCGCATTTCCACCGAGAACGATCTGTGCGCGGCCGGGTTCTATGACTATCTGGATCAGGGGGCCATCGTGGCGGCAGAGTGGAGCGAGAATTTTGCCGACCTGCTGGCACTGGAACAGCCGATCCATGTGAACATTGAGCGGGTGGATGAGAATACCCGCAAGATCACCATCGAGGGGGTAGAGGTATGAACATTCTGGCCGTGGACACCGCCGGAAAGACGGCGGGCGTGGCCCTGCTGCAGGATGACCGCCTGCTGTACGAGGTCTATCTGGACGCGGGCATGACCCACAGCGAGACGCTGATGCCGATGATCGACACCTGCCTGAAAACCTGCGGCATGACCTGCGCCGACATCGACCTGTATGGCGTGAACGCCGGTCCCGGCAGCTTTACCGGCCTGCGCATCGGTCTGGCCGCTGTCAAAGGCCTGGCCTTCCCCCGGGAGACGCTGTGCGCGCCGGTTTCCACGCTGGAAGCACTGGCAGCGGCCCACACCGGCGAGGGCACGGTGCTCTGTGCGCTGGATGCCCGCCGCGCGCAGGTGTACAGCGCTGCGTTTGATCTGGCCACCCACCAGCGCCTGCTGGAGGACGATGCCCGCGCCGTGGCGGACCTTGCCCAATTTGTAGAAAATTGCAAAAAACCCCTGTTTTTTGTTGGTGATGGCGCATCTCTGTGCTATAATAAATACGGCAGTGTGCCGGGCGTGCTGCAGGCACCTGCGGCCCTGCGCGGCGGGCGTGCTGCTGCAGTGGCCCTTGTGGCAAAGCAGATGGCCGAAGCCGGAAAGGCTGTGCTGCCGGAGGCTCTGCTGCCGGACTACCACCGCCTGAGTCAGGCCGAGCGGGAGCGCGCAGAGCGCCTTGCAGCAGAAGCTGCAGCCAATGCCGCCCAAAACAAGGAGCAGGCATAAAACCCTGCGTGACTGAGAGAAAGGAACATTTCCATGGCAAAACCCATTGCACTGGCCGCTGACCACGGCGGATTTGAACTGAAAGAAGCTGTCAAGGCGCATCTGAAGGAGCTGGGGCTGGAATACATCGATTTTGGCACCCATAGCACCGACAGCGTGGATTACCCCGATATGGCCGTGCCCGCCTGCGATGCAGTTGTGAGCGGCGAGTGCAGCAAGGCACTGCTGTTCTGCGGCACCGGCGTGGGCATCAGCATGGCAGCAAACAAGATCAAGGGCATTCGTGCCTGCTGCTGCTCTGACAGCTTCAGCTGCGAGTATACCCGCCGCCAC
>ENA-OPTA01000911-OPTA01000911.1-human-gut-metagenome-genome-assembly--contig:-NODE-911-length-19168-cov-3.412337_pt1 | contig 19168 bp, 22 predicted proteins | sample MGYA00241813_ERZ501917 | MGnify/ENA primary metagenome ERZ501917 (study PRJEB25962, sample SAMEA2042408) | human gut metagenome | biome: human gut; feature: human-associated habitat; material: faeces...
CTGACCCGACGGAGGGTGCCGCACTTGCGATCTCCATTTTATCGAAATTAAAACTGTACGGTGCGCGTGTCATGGCAACCACTCATTACAGCGAATTGAAAGTATTTGCCCTGCAGACCTCCGGCGTAGAAAATGCCTGCTGTGAATTTGACGTGGAATCTTTAAGCCCGACTTACCGTCTTTTAATCGGTATTCCTGGAAAGAGTAATGCATTTGCGATTTCCACGAAACTCGGTCTTGGTGAAGATATCATCGAGGACGCTAAGGGACGGATCAGTGAAAATGACATGAATTTTGAGGATCTTTTAGCTGACCTTGAAAAGAGCCGTATCACGATTGAAAAAGAACAGCTTGAGATCAATCAGTATAAAGAGGAAATCCAGAAACTAAAAGAACAGCTCGAACAGAAACAGGAACGCTTAGACGCAAGCCGTGACAAGATCCTGCGCGAAGCAAATGAGCAGGCTTATAATATCATCAAAGAAGCCAAAGATCTTGCTGATGAAACGATCCGCAATTTCAATAAATACGGCACCGCACACGCTCCGGTCAGCGAAATGGAAAAAGAACGTACCAAACTGCGCGATAAGATGAACAACGCACAGAAAAAAATGTCTGACCAGAAAAAGAATGCTGCGCCGAACCATAAGATTCCAAAGAAACTCCGCGTTGGCGACCGCGTCAAAGTCATCAGCATGAACTTAAACGGAACTGTGCATTCCCTGCCAAACGCAAAGGGTGACCTTTATGTACAGATGGGAATTTTGCGCTCCCTTGTCAACATCAACGACCTGATCCTGTTAGAGGAAGAAACTTCTCCGACCAGCAAAAAATACGGCCGTACCGGTGCCGGCAAGATCAAGATGAGCAAATCCGCATCCGTCTCCACAGAGATCAACCTGATCGGCAAGACCACCGACGAGGCGATCGCTCTTTTAGATAAATATTTAGATGATGCCTACCTTGCACATATTCCGTCTGTCCGCATCGTCCACGGCAAGGGAACCGGTGCACTCCGCAAAGGCGTTCACAATTACCTGAAGCGCCAGAAACATGTAGCCTCTTATCGTCTCGGCGAATTCGGCGAGGGTGATGCCGGAGTTACGATCGTGGAGTTCAAATAAAAACATGAGGAGTATATATTATGGTAAACAGACAAAAGATTATGATTGTTGATGATGATGAGAACATTGCAGAGCTGATCTCTTTGTATCTCACCAAAGAGTGTTTTAACACGCGAATTGTTCACGACGGCGAAAGTGCCATGCGTGAATTTGATACTTACGGACCGAATCTGGTCCTGCTGGATCTGATGCTTCCGGGCATGGACGGCTATCAGGTATGCCGCGAACTGCGTCAGCGTTCTTCCGTGCCGATCATCATTCTGTCTGCAAAGGGTGAGGTGTTTGACAAGGTACTCGGTCTGGAACTTGGTGCAGATGATTACATGATCAAACCGTTTGATTCCAAGGAGCTGGTTGCCAGAGTCAAAGCCGTTCTGCGGCGCTACCAGCCGCCAGTGCAGACGCCTGCATCGTCCGTGACCGAACAGCATGGTAATTTTGTCGAATATCCGGATCTCATCGTCAACCTGACGAACTACTCCGTCATTTACAACGGACACTCGATCGAGCTGCCGCCGAAGGAACTGGAACTGCTCTATTTCCTCGCGTCCTCACCAAACCAGGTATTCACACGCGAGCAGCTCCTTGACCAGATCTGGGGCTATGAGTATGTCGGCGACACCCGTACCGTTGATGTTCATATTAAGCGTCTGCGCGAGAAGATCAAGGATCATCCTTCCTGGGGACTTAGTACCGTCTGGGGAATCGGTTACAAATTTGAGGTGAAGTAATGAAAAGTACTCTTTACCTTAAATTTATCCTCTTATATATTATTCTCGGATTTTTAAGTATTTTTACAGTGGCATCCCTGTCATCCACACTGACAACCCACTATCTGGAAAGCAGCATTTCCGGCAATATGTATCAGTCGGCGAATCTGCTTGCATCCAATTATCTGCCGGACTATTTTTCCAAAACCATTGCTCTGGCAGATGTTTATACACAGCTCAATGGTATGAGCGATTATCTGAATTCAGATATCTGGTTTGTTGATAATGAGGGATCTTTGCTTGCATCTGCCAAATCCGGCGATGTATCGTATGCCCCTTCCCGGATTGAAAATTTTGATCCTGCAGAATCTGGCGGCTCCACTTATCTGACCGGTGATTATCACGGGTACTTCAACTCAGAAATGATCACCGTGATTGCTCCGGTCACAGAGAATTTTTCAACCCACGGATATCTGCTTGTACATAAGCCTTACTCGCAGATCACAGACGCACATTCTGTTCTGATGCGTAACACGTATATCGTGATTCTGATCATTTATGTGCTCTCATTCATTATTTTGCTGGGTGTACATTTTCTGATCTACCGCCCGCTCGTCAAGATTACGAATGCAGCAAAGCAGTATGCTTCCGGCAATCTGGATGTTGTCATCCCGGTTAATACGCAGGATGAGATAGGATATCTTTCCGCATCCCTCAACTACATGTCTTCCCAACTGAAAGATATGGAGGATTACCAGAAGAAATTTGTGGCAAATGTATCCCATGATTTCCGTTCTCCTCTGACTTCCATCAAAGGCTATGTTGAAGCCATGGCGGATGGCACGATCCCACCTGAAATGCAGGGCAAATACTTAAATATCATCTTATTTGAAACAGAACGTCTTACTGACCTTACACGCGATCTGCTGACATTGAATGAATTTGATACGAAGGATCTTCTTCTTGATAAAACAGATTTTGATATTCACGAAGTGATCCGTAACACAGCAGCTTCTTTCGAAGGTACCTGCACTGCCAAAAAAATTTCTATCGAACTTCTTCTGGCAACTCGTACCCTGTATGTACATGCTGACCGGCACAAAATCCAACAGGTTCTATACAATCTGCTGGACAACGCGATCAAATTCAGCAATCCGGAGTCTACGATCACGATTGAAACCACACCGCGCGGTGACAAAGTATATACTTCCGTCAAAGATTATGGAATTGGCATTCCGAAATCAAGTATCAACAAAATATGGGAACGTTTTTACAAAAGCGATCTCTCCCGCGGAAAAGACAAAAAAGGAACCGGACTTGGGCTTTCAATCGTAAAAGAAATTATTCAGGCACACAATGAAAATATCAATGTGATCAGTACCGAGGGAGTTGGAACAGAATTTATCTTCTCCCTTCCACTGACGAAAAAATAGCAAAAAGAAACGGTTGTAGCCGGCATAAATAATATGTCACTCACAACCGTTTTTATATAAAAATGTCTGAAACCCATTTCCCACAGATTTCAGACATTTCTTCTTACTAATAAAGCATCTTCTTAATCGAATCTTTATTCATATTATCTTTTGTAACCCAGGTATATCCGGTACTTACCATTGCTTCATTTCCCTGACCAAGCACTGCTCTTGCGCAGGCAACAACCGTTGCATAGCCAATTCCGTATGGGTTCTGAACGATCAGCCCATCAATCTTCCCATCTTCCAGAAGCTTCATCTGATCCTCCCCGCCGTCAAAGCTCACTACCTTGATTCGGTCTTCCCCTGTTGTTTTGTCCATAGAATCCAGAACATTCACCACAAGGTCTGCTACTGTTTCATTGGTTGCAAAAATTCCTTTTACATCCGGATACTTTTCAAGAAGATACTTGATTGCATCCTGCTGTGCCGTCTGGGTATCCCGGCTATCTGCGTTCTCTTCCTCTGCTTTTTGCACATTATCTGCAGTCTCCTGGGAATTCTTTTCAGATGAATCTGCATTGATCTCTTTTGAGATCGCATCCAGATCATCCAGATGCCAGATCTCTGCAACCGTTACATTCGGATCATTCTTTTCCACTTCCTGTACAAATCCCTGCTCTCTTTCTTCAGAAGAAGTAGACTTGGAGTCATGTGCGATTACAAGGATCTGACCACTCTCACCGATACTGTTGCACAGCTTACTTGCTGCTGTTGCAGCGGCAGTTGTATTATCTGTATCAATCATGGATACAATATTCTGATAATCGGTCCCGGAATCAAATGCTACGATCGGAATCCCATTCTCTGCAGCAAGATCAAACTGAACCTCACATGCCCCTGAATCAACTGCTGCGATCCCGACCGCAACCGGATACCGTGCAAGCTCCTCATCCAGAATATTTACCTGATCATCTACATCATTCTCTGTCTCCGGCGCAGAATAAACAAGCTTTACTTTATCATTCCCTTTATATCCCAGGTTTGTATTAATATCCGCTACCGCCTGCTTTGCACCTTCCTGAACAGCTTTCCAGTATGCGGAAGAACTTCCTCTTCCTATAATAGAAATCGAGCTTCCTTTCTCCAGATTCAGTCCCTGCACATTGCCATATGCAGATGGCTGTAAAACATCCAGGTTACTCTGATGCTCATTCTCTTCCCTTGTCTCATGACTGAATGTCTGCTCTTTTCCTGTACCTGCATCATTCTTGCTTCCAGTTCCACATCCACCAGTCAAAAGTGCCACACAAAGTACAGCCGAAAGTATACTCCACCGTTTTTTCATAAATCCACTCCACTTTCTCTATCTTAAAATCAGTTTCATTATTGGTTATAAAATGATACAGTACCCACTATACACCAAATCGCCCGGGAAAGGTAGAAAAATTTCTTAAGATTTCATAAATTCTTTTTGGTTTCATTTGTAAGTTTTATATTACTAACCTTTTGGTTTTATATTTCTAACCAAAGAAATGCCCATTTCGCGCTATTAGTTTGACATTTCTAACTCAATTGTATCTATTTTTAAGCATAAATTCCTCTTGTATATTTTCAAGTTCTGTATTAGAATAAAGTTATGCGAAAGGCATATCGATTTTAACTTTTTCATAATAATAAGGAGGATACATATCATGGCACACGTAATTTCAGACGAATGTGTAAGCTGCGGAGCTTGCGAAAGCGAATGTCCAGTAGGAGCAATCTCTATGGGTGCAGATCATATGCAGATCGATGCTTCTGCATGTGTTGACTGTGGCGCTTGTGAATCAGCATGTCCTACAGGAGCAATCAGCGCTGAGTAATCAGAACACGTAGATTGAATAAGACAGTAAGAAAGAGACGATTTTCATCTGAAGATCGTCTGAACCAAATACAGATCCAGTAAGCATCATCCTATCTGACATTCTTCCCTCTGCAACATTTGTCGAACGATTTTTCTTTCCATCTCTTCTTCTTATGCTACAATAGACTTGTACTCAATCTATATCACATACTTATTTTAATAAGGGGGTTATCGTATGGGCGACGTTCATTACATGATCTCAGAAGCTGCCAAACACGTTGGCGTAGAATCACATGTTCTTCGCTACTGGGAGGAAGAGCTTGATCTTCCGATCTGACGCACTGAGATGGGACATCGGCACTATACGGAAGAAGATATACAGCTTTTTAGCTGTATCAAAGAACTCAAAGAACAGGGACTACTCCTGAAGGAGATCAAACAGCTCCTTCCGGACATGCTTCGCACAAAAGCACTTCTGAAGGCCAGAAAATCGGATGCACCAAAGGCTGCCGCTTCGATAAACGAAGTTGCTGACCCCCAGGATCCGGCTCTTTCTGTTTATACAGAAGACAACCTTTCTCTTTCTGTTTATCAGCCTCTGCTCGAAGAGTCTCTCCGAAAAATTCTTTTGGAAAACAACCAGATCCTGGAGGGGTCTCTCGGCAAATCCGTATCTGAAAAAGTAACAAAGGAAATGGATTTTCTTTTACAGGCAAAAGAACGCCTGGAAGAAGACCGTTACCGGAAGCTTGATCATTTACTTCGTCAGCAGCAGGCACTCCGGAAAGAAGCTTCAAAATCTGCCGCCAGACATTACCTGCGGAAATTATTTGGCGAAACCACATAAAAGTCAAAAGACAGAGAACAGTTTTGATTCTGTTCTCTGTCTTTTTCATTTCATAATTTCTTATTCCCCATCCACAACTTTTCGTTCTGAATTGGCAAATTTCGTGTACTGCGGAAGCCATGTAAGCGTTACGGTTCCAATCGGACCGTTTCTCTGTTTGGCAATAATGATCTCTGCCTCATTGACATGCTCCGTATCCTTATTATAATAATCATCTCGATAAATGAACATAACCACGTCGGCATCCTGCTCGATTGCTCCGGACTCACGCAGATCAGAAAGCATCGGTCTGTGATCTGGTCTCTGCTCAACCGCACGGCTCAGCTGTGACAGCGCAATGACCGGTACACTTAATTCTCGGGCAAGCGCTTTTAAGGAACGGGAAATATCGGAAATTTCCTGTTGACGGGACTCATTACGTCCACCAACACTTCCGCTCATCAACTGCAGGTAGTCGATGATAATCAGCTCAAGATTATGTTCCATTTTATATTTTCTGCATTTGGAACGCATTTCCGAAATCGAAATACCCGGTGTATCATCAATGATCAGGTTCGATCTTCCAATTGTTCCGGCACCTTCGATCAGCTTTTCCCAGTCAGAATCCTTCAGATTACCGGTTCTTAAAAGCTGTGCATCTACATAGGATTCCAGCGAGAACAGACGGTTTACCAGCTGTTCCTTTGACATTTCCAGACTGAATATGGCAACTGTACGGTTCTGTTTAAACGCCACATGCTGTGCAATGTTCAGTACAAACGCCGTCTTACCCATAGAAGGACGGGCTGCGACCAGGATCAGATCGGAGGGCTGCAGACCGGATGTCTTGTAATCCAGGTCAATAAATCCTGTCGGAATTCCTGTAACAGTTCCCTTGCTCTTAGATGCTTTCTCAATTTTCTCAAGAGCATTTAACACTACCTGCTTGATCGGCACATATTCACCGTTTCCTCCTCGGTTCTGCACCAGCTCAAAAACCTGCTTCTCTGTCCTTTCAAGGATCGCCTCCAGCGGCTCTTGTCCCTGATAACATTCATCCGCAATCGCTTCATTCATCTTGATCAGACGCCTCAACGTTGCTTTTTCAGAGACGATCTCAGCATAATACTTTACATTTGCCGAAGTTGGAACTGCTGTTACCAGATCCCGGACAAATTCAAGACTACTGATCTCTTCCGGAACAGCTTTTTCACGCAGACGGTTCTGCAGTGTAATCAGGTCAACGGGTTTTCCCTCATTAAAAAGTTCTACCACTGAATCGAAAATTACACCATATGCCTTTTGATAAAAATCGTCTCCACAAATGATCTCGGCAGCTACTGTAATCGCATCCCGGTCCATCAGCATCGCTCCGACAACAGACTGCTCTGCCTCTATGCTGTGTGGCGGTACTCTCTTAATGAGTGCTTCATCCATGTCTCAGATCCTCCTAAGCTTCCCCAACGTGCACTTTTAATTCAGCAGTCACTTTCTGGTGAAGTTTGACCGGTACAAGATGCATTCCAGGTGTACGAATCGCTTCTTTGATCTGGATCTTTTTCTTATCAAGATCATATCCAAGCTGTTCTTTTACTGCAATTGCAATTTCCTTTGAAGACACAGAACCGAATGTTCTTCCACCTTCCCCGGTCTTGATCTTGAGTTCTACTTTTGCTGCCTCTAATTTCTTTGCAAGTTCCTGCGCTGCTTCCAGATGCTCCTGTGCAACCTTTTCTTCATTCTGTTTCTGAAGCTTTAAGTCATTTAAATTCTTTCCATTTGCTTCCAGTCCAAGGTTTTTTTTGAAAATGAAGTTTCTTGCATATCCGTCACTTACATTTACAACCTCGCCTTTTTTCCCAAGGGATTTTACATCTTCCAATAAAATAACTTTCATCTTAAATATCTCCTTCTTCTATCATAATATCGATTGTCTTTTTCAAAGTTTCAATCGCTCTTTCCATATCGGAATATGGGAACTGGGCACCGGCAGTGTTGATATGACCGCCTCCGCCGAGCCGCTCCATAATGATCTGTACATTGATCTCATCAATGGAACGTGCACTGATGTAAATCTTACCATTATATTCAGTCAGTACAAAAGAAGCCTTGATCTCCTCAATATTGAGAAGCTCATTTGACGCCTGTGCTCCGATAATAGTGGGACTTTCAATTCCCAGATGTTCGCCTCGCGCGATCGCAAATACATCCCGATATACCTCAGCACTGCTGATTACTGCAGCTTTTGCCCGGTAAGATGCCATATCATCACGGAGGAGTTTTCTTACATAAGTAACATCTGCGCCACATCTTCTCAAGTACGCAGCTGCCTCAAAGGTCCGGACTCCTGTTCTGGACATGAAATTGTTGGTATCAACCAGAATACCTGCATACATACTGTTCGCTTCCATGGAATTCAAACGCAGATCATCGCCGATATACTGAAGAACCTCTGCTACCATCTCACACGCCGAGGAAGCATATGGCTCAATATACGACAGAACCGCATTCTCAATCACTTCATCACTCTGTCTGTGGTGATCCAGAACTGCAATCGTCTTCGTCAGACGAAGCAGGCGTTCACATTCTGTCATCTTTGGCTTATTGGTGTCAACAACAACTACCATTGTATTGTCATCTGCCAGTTCCTCCGCCTCATGGGAAGTCACAAACAGATCATCCGGATACTTCGGATCATCAGTAAATGCTTCATAAAGCGGTCTGAGTGTCACAGAAATATCGTTCAGGACAATATTGACTTTCTTTTTCATCGCACTTGCTGCCCGGTAAATACCGATTGCCGCACCAAATGAATCCACATCTGCCATCTTATGTCCCATTACGATCACACGCTCTTTTCCGGTGATAAACTCCCGGAGTGCTTCTGCTTTTACTCTTGCTTTTACCCGGGTATTCTTAGCAGTCTGCTCACGCTTTCCGCCATAATAGCTGATTCCCTTGTTATTCTTCACAACTACCTGATCTCCGCCTCTTGCAAGTGCAAGATCGATTGCTATACGGGCATAATTATATCCTGCAGCATAGGTATCTGTACTGAGTCCAAGCCCAATACTTAGTGTAACCGGAATCTGATTACCGATACTGACTCCTTTTACTTCATCAAGTAAAGAAAAACGGTCTTTTTCCATTTGATTGAAGCTTTCTTTTTTAATTACAACAAAATATTTGTCTTTCTCAAGCTTCTTCACAATACCGGAAAAATCCGCAATATACTGGTTGATCTTACGGTCGATCAATGCCACCAGAAGAGACTGCCTTACTTCCTCGACACTTTCCATGACCTCTTCATAGTTATCAATATAAACCAGTCCGGCCACCAGCCGCTGCTCTTCATTCGCCCGGATATATCGGTTCAGCTCTGTCACATCCTGAAGATGTATCGCAATAAAATATTCCTTTTCCTCCGGTATCTCCAGAAGCTGCTCTGTCTCACTGAAACCTTCGACCGATACTCCTGATGCCCAAATATTGAAAGGTAAGGTCTCTTTCTTGCATCAGGGCACGACCGATACGCACTGGATCTCAGCCTGATAATCTCTGTCAAGATAATTGAATTCCAGGCTTACCGATTCATTCTCTTCCTTTGGAAATACGCCCCGGTTCAACTCCGGAATATATTTACTCAGATAGGTATCCTTCCGGATAGTCGTCCCAAGGACTTCCCGGAACTGTGTGTTCGTCCAGATGATTTTTCCATCATCCAGTAAAATCGCATACGGAATCGAAAGTTCCTTCAGAAGTGTATTCTGGACAATCCCGTACTGCGCTGCAAACTCTACCATGTCTGCCAGAATCAGAGACTTGTTGTAAAAATACATAATGCCAATGACGACTGCATAAACCAGCACAAACGCACTCATAAGTAGCCCGGCCTTTCGATCCATCCTGAAGATCCAGATATTCATCAGGATAAGGAAAAGAATCATAATTCCTGGCCATTGCATATACAATTTCAGTTGTCCCTTTAACTTTATATCCTTTTTCATCTTTCAGCCCTCTTAAAACCTATAGATATTTGTATTATATCACCTTTCCGGATATTAGGGAACTAAAAAATGTGCCAGGGAACGTACACCCTGACACATTTTTCTTTCTTTTATTAAGCTTCGTATCCATTCGGATTCATTGTCTGCCATCTCCATGAATCCTCACACATCTTGTCGATTCCGCGTTCTGCAACCCATCCGAGCTCGTTCTTTGCTTTTTCTGCATTACAGTAGCATGTTGCGATATCTCCGGCTCTTCTTGGCTTGATCTGGTAAGGGATCTCTTTTCCACATGCTTTTTCAAATGCATGCAATACATCCAGTACTGAATATCCCACTCCGGTTCCAAGATTATAAATGCTTACGCCTGATTTTTCCTGGATCTTCTTCAGCGCCTTTACGTGTCCAATTGCAAGGTCAACCACATGGATGTAGTCTCTCACACCTGTTCCATCCGGTGTATCATAATCATCACCAAATACCCCCAGGCATTCCAGCTTACCGATTGCAACCTGTGCAATATATGGAAGCAGGTTGTTCGGGATACCCTTCGGATCTTCTCCCATCAGTCCGCTCTCATGTGCGCCGATCGGATTGAAGTAACGAAGAAGGACAACATTCCACTCCGGATCTGCCTTATGCAGGTCTGTCAGGATCTGCTCAAGCATCCATTTTGTCCATCCATAAGGATTCGTACAGGTTCCCTTCGGGCATTCTTCTGTAATCGGGATAAATGCCGGATCACCATATACCGTTGCTGAAGAACTGAAGATGATGTTCTTCACTTTGTGGTTACACATAACATCACAAAGTGTAAGTGTACCTGCAATATTGTTCTGATAATATTCAAGTGGCTTTGCAACAGATTCTCCGACTGCTTTAAGTCCTGCGAAATGAATGACACATTCTACACTTTCTTTGTCAAAAATCTGATCCAGTGCTTCTTTATCTCTGATATCTGCTTTATAAAATGTAACGTTCTTACCGGTGATCTTCTCTACACGTCTGATTGCTTCTTCAGAAGCATTGCAAAGATTATCTACTACAATAACTTCATATCCTGCATTCAGCATCTCTACACATGTGTGACTGCCGATAAATCCGGCTCCGCCTGTTACTAAAATTGCCATGATTTTTTCCTCCTGAAATTAGAATCATTTACTTTTCTTTACACACTATAGCACACATCCTGCCTATATGGAAGTGTTTTTACTAAATTATTTGTATTTTTTAGTAAATCAAATGAACTATTTACTAAATTTTAACAAATTTCTACTCTTCCCAGAGATTTTCCGGATAAAGACCTTCTTTTTTCAGATTGCGGATCGCTTCTACGACAACCGGTTTGTCTTCTTTATAAGTTACGCCGTACCATTTGTCTTCCGACGGAAGAACCGCTGCTGTTGCGCGGTCTGCCTCCAGAAGATTGCTTACGACTGCCGGCAGAAAATATTCACACTTCATCGGATTTTCAGTAAGTCCTTTCTTCAGGAACTGTGGAAATTCTGCTTTCAGCTCGTCCAGTATGCTTCTCGTAAATCCCCACATATTCATGGAAACCAGTGTATCCTCTGGTAAATTTTCCCAGGTTTCGCCATCATTTTCGGTAAACGCAATCTTACCGTCACGCTTCTCAATGCGGGTTCTTTCGGTAATATTTACCAGTTCCCCTTCTTCATTGGTCGTACAGATTCCTCTTGCCACATGACCATTGTCTGTTACTGTATTCTTCAGAAGATATCCGACCATCGCATAACGATACTTATCATCATCCTCATGCTCAGACAGATAATTATAAATTGCTTCAAACGCATGTCTTCCATAATAATCATCTGCATTGATAACAGCAAATGGCCCGTCGATCTCATCAATGCAGCTGAGGACTGCATGTCCGGTTCCCCACGGTTTCACTCTGCCTTCCGGAACTTCAAAACCTTCCGGAATGTTGTTGATATCCTGAAATACATAAGAAACCTCCATATATTTTGCCATACGGTTTCCTACTGCTTCTCTGAAACTGTCTTCATTTTCTTTCTTTATAATAAAAATAACCTTCTCAAATCCGGCTCTTTTTGCATCAAACAGGGAAAAATCCATAATGATGTGTCCCTCTTTATCAACTGGATCGATCTGTTTAAGTCCGCCATAACGGCTTCCCATTCCTGCTGCCATAATTACTAAAAATGGTTTTTTCATAATTGATTCTCCAATTCTTTTTTAGATTTCAAAACTTTCTCTTTCTTATTCTAACCCCAAATGACTCCTTTTTCAATCGTCTGCCAGCCAGAAAAACAGTAAAAAAACAGGACTTCCAAAACGGAAATCCTGTTCTGATCATATTCGATTAATCCTGAACGTATGGCATTAAAGCGATATGTCTTGCTCTCTTGATTGCTACTGTAAGAGCTCTCTGATGTTTTGCACAGTTTCCTGTGATTCTTCTCGGAAGGATTTTTCCTCTCTCAGAAACATATTTCTTTAATTTTGCTGTATCTTTGTAATCGATTTCGTTGTTTTCTTTACCACAGAATACACAAACTTTTTTTCTTCTGCGTCCGCCTCTTCTCTTCATTGGAGAATCCGGTCTGTTTCCTTTTTCGAATGCCATTGTACACATCTCCTTTCAACCTTAATTAAACGGTAACTCCTCATCAATTCCGTCTGGAATGTTCATGAAACCGTCACCTGCATCAGCGCTTGGCGCCGGTGCCGGGGCTGCCTGATAAGACTGTGTATTAGCACTGCTAGCATTCTTACTTTCTGCGAATTCCTGTTCCTCAACAACAACTTCTGTTGTATAGACCTTTACACCATCCCTGTTGGTATAGCTTCCGGTCTGGATTCTTCCGGAAACCAGTACACGCATGCCCTGACGGAAATATTTCTCCGCAAATTCACCGGCACGATCAAAAGCTACGATGTTGATAAAAGCGGCCGTCTGACCCTGATCGCCGTCCTGGCTTTCCGAACACAACACAGTTAATAAAATCTGCGGTCTGTTCTCCGTCACGCTTGAATCTGCGGTCTACAGCTAATGTATATCTTGCAATAGCGAGAGCGTTCTCACCTTGTGAATATCTCACTTCAGGATCTCTTGTCAGACGTCCCATTAAAACTACTTTATTCATACGTTGCCTCTTTCTAAGCTTCCTGTTTCACGCATAAATATCTGATTACACCATCCATGATACGAATTCTTTCTTCGATTTCGCCTGGTGTTGTTGTTTCAGATTCAAAGTGAATGAAGTAGTAGTAAGCTTCTTTCATCTTCTGGATTTCGTAAGCTAATCTCTTCTTTCCCCATTCGTCAACGTCAGTAATGTTACCACCGAAACGTGTAACAAGTGCTTTCACCTTTTCGATTACTTCTGCTCTGGCGTCGTCTTCGAGTTTTGCGCTGACAACAACTGCTAATTCATATTTGCTCATGTCCTGCACCTCCTTATGGTCTTTTGGCTCCCGGATCCGCCGGGAACAAGGATAAATAATATATCACAAGTTGGTATGATATCATAATTCAAGCTTTGTTTCAAGCCTTTTTTCTTATTTCTTTTGTATTTTTTTCAACCAGTCTGCGCGGTACCATTACCTGGTGTCCGCATCCCTGACATTTCAGACGAAAATCCGCCCCTACTCTCAGGATCTCCCACTCTGAGCTTCCGCACGGATGCGGTTTTTTCATCCGGATCACATCTCCGACTTCAAATTTTGCTTCTGCTGCCATCGCTTTACTCCTCTTTTATTCTCCTGCCGGCTGTACATTTACCCTGACACCGTGTACGATCGTTCTGTCATCATTTCCCTCCCGTGTACAGGTGGACAACGTCACGATCTGCGAATCATTTCCCACTTCCACACCTGTATCATACAAAGAAGACGCCTTCGTTGCTTCAAGGAAGGATGCAAACGCCGCATCATCTGCGAACTGATATGTATAGCCTTCGGAAGTATCTTTTACCACTCCAACAGAATAAATCTGATAAGTAGCCACATTGCCATCCGGTGTATAAATATAGAAGGAAGGGTATTTTTCCCAGAAACTTTTTTCGTGATACTGCTCCAGCTCATTAAACATCGTTCCATTATACATATAATGTCCGTAAATGATCGTGTTTCTGTCATTAAAATCCGCATGATTATAAGCATTTACAAAAATCGTTCCTACGGTATTGTCATATCCTTTGAATGTCTTACTCAGATATTCTGAATTATCACTTCCCTGCACAACCGGATAATTGATCACCGCCGGTTCATCAAAACGGATCCATGCAACCACATCCGGATTGATCTGTCTGAGTGCATCGAAATCCACGGAAAATCTGCTTCCATCCTGATCGTCCGTCCCGTTCTCCTGTTCCCCCTTATCTTCCGTAACCGCAAGCTTTACCAGATCATTATACTCACTTTCCCCTTTGTGATATCCGTTAAAGATTTTATACAGCTGAAAGGCAGAAAATGCAAACACACAGATTGCAACGATCAAAATGACCGTACTGATGATTCCACCTTTTTTCTTGCGCCGATCACGCCTGGAATGCTTTCCATACCGACCATGTCCTTTCCGTCCCATAATTTCCTCCTCTGCTTTTTATATATGATGTTCCCAGATTGCTCCATTGCCATGTAATCTCAGAAGTCCTATTTTCTTCCATATTTTCACGATATCAGCAGTATAACATACTTTTTAGAGTTTTTTAATAGAGAGTTTATTGATTTTTGTGTGTGCAGGCGTACAATGTAAACCATCGTATAGTATCATATGATGTTGTGGTCAAAAGGTATTTTGACCCCTTTGATACCAGATTGCTACGTGCTTTCTGGCCTTTTGCCCCTGGTATCATCATATTCTATAAATGAAAAAGATTGGGTGATCATTATGAAAGAAAAACTGATGCGTTTTATGTATGGAAGGTACGGAGTAGATACCTTCGGCAAATTTCTCTTATGGAGCGGCGTAATTCTGATGCTGATCACAAGCATCTTCCATTTTCGTATTTTTTATGTAATTGGGTGGGCATTCGTGATATACTCTTACTATCGCATGTTTTCACGTCAGACCTACAAGCGTGCACTGGAAAACCAGAAATTTCTCCAGCACACTTCAAAGATCCGTGGATTTTTTGCAAAACAGAAGTATATGGCAGCGCAGCGCAAGACACACCACATTTACAAGTGTCCAAACTGCAAACAGAAGATTCGTGTCCCAAAGGGAAAAGGTAAAATTGAGATCCGCTGTCCAAAATGCCAGACTACTTTTATCAAAAAAAGCTAACGATCAGGAGAATAATCAATTATGCAGGATCCTTACTCAATACTCGGCGTTTCACGGGATGCTTCCGATGAGGATATCAAGAAAGCCTACCGCAAATTAAGCCGTATTTATCATCCGGATGCCAATATCAACAATCCAAATAAAGATCAGGCAGAAGCCAAATTCAAAGAAATCCAACAGGCTTACCAGCAGATTATGAAAGAAAAAGAAATGGGTGCTTCCGGATATACCGGAACAGGCTCCGGAGGTTATGGCGATGCCGGAAGCGGATACGGAGGTTTTGGCGGTTTTGGTCCATTCGGCGGTTTCTACGGTCAGTATACCAATCAGAATCAGCAGACAACCGAGACAGAAGAAGATATTCATCTGCGTGCCGCCGCCAATTATCTGAACAGTGGTCATTATAAAGAAGCTTTAAATGTCCTTTCAGGAATCAAAGACCGTTCTGCCAGATGGTACTATTACAGCTCTATCGCCAATTCCGGCATGGGCAATAATGTCCTCGCCCTGGAGCACGCCAAAGAAGCTCTTCGTCTGGAGCCGTCCAACTATCAATATCAGTCTCTTGTCAGCCGTCTTGAAAATGGTGGAAGCTGGTATCGTACACAACAGACAATGTATGGCGGTACACCAACGATCAACAATGATTTCTGCGTGAAGCTCTGCATTGCCAACATCATGTGCAATCTCTGCTGTGGCGGCGGTGGATTCTTCTGCGGTTCTCCTTATACATACCACTAAATGACAGGAGGAAATACTATATGTTAGATTATCTTGTTGTCTATGACAGTGAGACAGGAAATACAAAAAAAATAGCAACAGAAATTTTTGCATCCCTTCCGGGGATGTCCAAAGATCTGATAAATCTTCATGAACGTACCGATTTCCCAGAAGCCAAAATTTATTTTGTTGGTTTCTGTGTTCACCGCGGAACCTGCCGCCTCGAGATTGGCAACTTCCTTTCCGGTCTGTCGGACAAATCCGTTGCTCTCTTTGGAACCTGCGGTGCCGGAAACAGCCCGGAATACTACAAAGAGATCGCATCCAGCGTCCGGATCTGGCTTGAAGATGACAATCACTATCTCGGTTCTTTTATCTGCCAGGGGAAAATGCCGCTTGCTGTCCGTCAAAAATATGAATCCTTGCTGAACACACCAAAAGATTGCGATTGCCAGCAAATCCGAAGGCAATTACAGAATTTTGACGAAGCAATGATTCATCCGACACGCACAGACCTTGAAAATGCGGCTCTTTTTGCTACCGAATGTATAGAAAAAGTTAAGTCCTTGTAAAAAAAGTGTAAAAAAATATCGTTTCAGTCTACCTATGGAAACTTTCTTGTTATATAATAAGAGTGTCGTATAGCGTCACTTTGTGTGATCTGCATGCAGACTTTTCATATTTAAAGTAGCTGTACGATATTTTTTTTGCGACAAAATGTAAACTAATGCTTAAAGAAAAGGAAAACAAAATTATGGGAATTACAATGGTTTTGTCATTGCTCAGTGGGGTAGCCCTGTTTTTATACGGTATGTCACTGATGGGCGACAGTCTGAAGAAAGTTGCCGGCAATAAGCTTGAACTTATTTTATACAGGCTGACCAATACTCCTCTGAAAGGACTTCTGCTCGGTACTGTCGTAACCGCTATCATTCAGTCATCCTCTGCAACGACAGTTATGGTAGTCGGATTTGTAAACTCTGGTATGATGAAGGTCGCACAGGCAATTGGTATCATCATGGGTGCCAACATCGGAACCAGTATCACCGGATGGATCCTATGTCTCTCCTACATTGATGGTTCCAGCGGAATCGCGCAGCTTTTATCAACCGCTACAATTTCTGCAATCGTAGCAATCATCGGAATTATTTTCCGTACATTTATCAAGAAAAAACCGTATTCTGATATCGGTGACATCATGCTTGGCTTTGCGATCCTGATGATCGGAATGCAGACCATGAGCGGTGCTGTCTCTCCTCTGAAAGAGAATCCGCATTTCGTCAGACTTCTGACCATGTTCACGAATCCATTTATGGGAATCCTTGTCGGGATCGTATTTACAGCAGTTTTGCAGAGCGCTTCTGCTTCTGTAGGTATCCTCCAGGCACTGTCCATTACCGGATCGATCACCTTTGCAGCTGCACTTCCGATCACAATGGGTATCGGCGTTGGCGCCGCATGTCCGGTTCTTCTTTCCTCAATCGGAACGAACAAGAACGGAAAGCGTACTGCTCTGATCTATCTGCTGAACGATTTATTTGGTATGATTTTCTGGTCCATCGTATTCTATTCTGTAAATGCCATCGTGCATTTCCCATTTATGGGTGAAATTATGTCACCTTTCCGTGTGGCACTTTTGAATACGGTATTCCGGCTTCTGACGATCCTTGTTCTTGCTCCATTTATCGGCAAGATTGAAAAGCTTGTCTTCTTCCTTATTAAAGATACCGATGAAGACAACGAAGAGCAGGCAGATTTCGATCTTCTTGAGGAACGTTTCCTCAATTATCCGCCACTGGCAATCACACAGAGCCAGCTTGCAGTCAACGGAATGGCAAAGAAAGCATACAAAAATATCCGTCGCGCCCTTGCACTGCTGAAAGATTTTTCAGATAATAAGTTCAACAAAATTCAGGAAAAGGAAAATCTGATCGACAAATACGAAGATAAACTGGGAACCTATCTGATGCAGCTCAATATGCACGACCTGACACCGGAACAGTCCAAACAGACCGCCAAGTTTCTTCATACGATCAGTGATTTTGAACGTCTGGGTGACCATGCAGTCAATATTTCCCGTGTTGCACAGGAACTTCATGAAAAATCACGTATTTTTTCAGATGCAGCCAAATACGAGCTTCATGTTCTTGAATCCGCATTAAAAGAGCTCCTTGATCTCACGATCAATTCATTTGTAGATGAAGACCTTGTAAATGCTGCCAAAGTAGAACCGCTTCGCGAACTGATCGGTATTTTATGCAACGATTTGAAAATGCGTCATATTAAAAGGCTCCGTAACGGGCAGTGTGATCTGAACACCGGATTTGCATTTAACGATCTGCTCACCAACTATGATCGTATTGCAGCCCACTGTTCTAACATTGCCGTTGCAATCCTGGAACTGGATTCTTCCAATTTCGATATGCACGAATACACTAAGAGTGTACGGAAATTGAAAGACAACAATTATGTATCCACCTTTGATTATTACGAGCAGAAATATAATATCAACGGTTATCAGCCGGAAGCGGAACAGGATACAAAAGCAGCCGCCAAAAACCCGGTCAAAGCTGTTGAAGCCAAAAAATAATCTTATAACGAGAAAGGAATCTGCTGTAATGTCTTCTTTAAATATTTCATCACAGGCGCACATTGCCAGTCAGTCCGTCATCCTAGGTGATGTCACCATCGGTGCAGACTCAAGTGTGTTCTATTATGCCGTTGTCCGCGGTGATGAATCGTCTATCACGATTGGCAGGCGAAGTAATATCCAGGATAACAGTACCGTCCATGTAGATTACGGTTTTCCGACCGTTATCGGTGATGATGTCACTGTTGGTCACAACTGTGTGATCCACGGCTGTACAATTGGTGACGCGTCTCTAATCGGGATGGGAAGTACGATTTTAAACGGTGCAAAGATTGGAAAGCATTGCCTGATCGGTGCCGGAAGTCTGGTTACTCAGAACACAGTTATTCCGGATGGAATGCTGGTTATCGGAAGCCCGGCAAAAGTAAAAAGACCTCTTACTGAGGAAGAGATCCAGTCAATTTATAAAAATGCTGCGGATTATGTTGCATTATCGGCTGCGCAGTTTGAATAGAATATCAAATTTGAAATATGTACACTAGTAAAAAAAGTATCGAAAATCATTTATGTTTGATTTTCGATACCTTTTTTATCTACTACAACACTTTATTTTTCATCCACGATCTGGAACACATAGAATTTAAGATAATACGATTCTTCT
>ENA-OPTA01000912-OPTA01000912.1-human-gut-metagenome-genome-assembly--contig:-NODE-912-length-19144-cov-3.618419_pt1 | contig 19144 bp, 13 predicted proteins | sample MGYA00241813_ERZ501917 | MGnify/ENA primary metagenome ERZ501917 (study PRJEB25962, sample SAMEA2042408) | human gut metagenome | biome: human gut; feature: human-associated habitat; material: faeces...
CTTTTGTGATGACAGGAATTGCGGTTACAGCAAATTCGATACCTCTGTTCTGCACGCTTCCTACGTTTGTGTTAAGCTTCATTGGGTTGCCGTCGCTGTCTGTTCCGGCTTCGAGCGGAAGCTCTACAGAGTAGAGAAGGTCGTCTGAGGTTTTCTGATACAGATCCACGCTACCGAAGATGCGGTTCTTGAGGAAGCCGAAGTCGATACCGAAGTTGATTTCCTTAGACTCTTCCCATGTCAGGAATCTGTCTACGATGCTGCTCGGATAGAAAGCGTTTACGTAAGTGCTTCCGAAGGGATAGTAAACCGGACCGGCTACTGTTGTTCTTGTAGCATAGTTTCCTACGCCGGTGTTGTTACCTGTTACACCGTATGAAAGTCTTACCTTTAAGTTAGAGAGCCATTTTACGTTCTGAAGGAACTTCTCTTGTGACGCGCGCCATGCAACGGCAACAGACGGGAAGCATCCCCAGCGCTGGTCTGGTTCAAATTTTGAAGAGCCGTCCCAACGTACAGTTGCGGTAAGCATATATCTCTCGTCGAAGGTATAGTTGGCGCGAAGAGCGTATGAAATCATACTGTTTTCACTGAAAGAGTTGTTCGTATTGGTAAGGTCAATGGTTCCTGATGACAGATTGTACCAAAGTGAGCCGTCGAGCACACCCTGTGCTGCCTGATTGGTGGCTTCGGTGTCGCTTGCCATCATAGAGAACAGTCCCATGAGGTTAACGGCGTGTTTCTTTGCAAACACTTTGTCGAATGTAAGGATGTTGTCCCATGTCCATTGTATGTTGCGTGACGTTGCAAGACTTGCCGTGTTTACAGGGTTTCCGTTGGTGTCGGTTGTACCTACTACTGTTGCTCCTGCATAGTCGAGCACATAGTCGGTGAAAACACCGTCACGGTAATAAGTGAAGTTTGGCGAGAATGTTGTCTTGAACGTGAGTTCTTTTATCGGCTTGATTTGCAGATATACATTGCCGAGCATGCGCCATGTCTGACGCTTGTGTGTGTATACGTCCATCAGGTAGAGCGGGTTATACTGTCCTGAGAACTGGTGGCCTGTTGACGAGGCCGTACCCATGGCTACAGAGTTGCCTGGATAGTAGTTTTTATATATTTGTCCGTATTGGTTGTAATAGTAGCCGGTGTATCCTTCCTCCGGAATGTTTCCGTTGGCATCATAGATATATCCGTTTCTTTCGTCCGGCTGTGTTGAATATGGCTGGCAGAAAGGATTGAGCCTGTAGGCAAGCTCTATGGCGTCATCGTTTGCATATTCGTTTCTGATATAAGCCATGTTTACGGTGAATCCGCCGCTGATAATCTTGTTGATCTGTGCGTCAAGACTGCCCTTGAAGCTGAACTGGTCTCTGCTGTCGCCTACATAGATACCTTTTTCCTGGTTGTAGCCGAGTCCGACATGATAGTTTACTCTTTCAGACGCTCCGCTTATGGCCACGTAATGGTTTTGCTGTGTTCCGTTGCGTGTTGCCAGATCTGCCCAGTCAGTGGTCTGTCCTCCTGCAATAATCTGTTTTAGGATAGAATTTCCGTCTCCGTCAACCAGTGCCATTTGATCAAAATTGCCCATGATGTACATCGGGTTGGCCAGGTTGGTCTGTCCTTGTCCATAAGAAAGGAACTTCAGGAAGCGGTAATTGTAGAATTGCTGTCCGGTCTGGAATTCAGGCATACGTGCAACTTTTGATACGCCGTAATAGCCGTCGTATGAGATGGTCGGCTTGCTCATTTTTTTGCCGATGTTAAGGCTTCCTTTGGTTGTAACCATAATCACACCGGCTGTGGCGCGTGAACCGTATATCGCGGTTGACGATGCGTCTTTCAGAACGTCGATGCGCTCAATGTCTTGCTGGTTAAGGAAGTTGATGTCGTCGCAGATTATTCCGTCAACAACATAAATAGGTTTAGTGTCAGAGTTTGTAGATGATTTTCCGCGAATCTCAATGTCAAAGTCTCCGCCGGCACGGCTTGAGTTCTTTGTAATGTTGACACCAGGAACGGTACCCTGAAGACCTTCCATGACAGTTGCGGCTCCTTTGGCTGTTACGTCTTCCGTGCTTAGTGAACTCACTGATCCTGTGAGGTCGCTTTTTTTCATGGTTCCGTATCCTACAACAACAAGCTCGTCAAGTGCCTGGTTGTCTTCTTGCATGACAAGGTTTAGTGTGGAACTGTTGCCTACTTTTACATTCAGGTCTTTATAGCCGATGTAGGTAATTTTAAGGTTGGTCGACTCTGTTGCATTAGGAATCTTAAAATTACCGTTGATGTCAGTTATAGCACCTGCTTTTCCGTCGACAAGGACTGTAACGCCGATCATTGGTTCCCCGTTAGCGTCTCTCACCGTACCGGTAATTACCTTTTGCGCAAATGCAGAAAGGCATATTACAGGCAGCATTGATGCCAATAGGATTCTTCTTGTTAGTAAATGCATAAATGTTTTATTTTTAATTGTTAGTAGTTAGTGTTTCTCTATATATGATTATATGTTTGCTCTATTTTTTCATGGCCGTTTTCATGGTATTTTTATCTGTAGGCCAAGTAGATTTCTGCCGGTTAAAGTAGATTTGTTATGTGCAAATATACAATAATTTTAAATTCAAGACAAATAAAAACACTTTTTTTTGATGTTTGTCGGATAATTTATTTTGTTATATAACCTTAATATTTGATTTATTGGCTTATTTTTTAATGCTTTTGTGTTTAGTTTTTTGCTTAAATAATGTTGTATTTTGGCAATTCTTTATGTTGTATTATATATATGGTAGGTGGGCTTGGTGTCAGGATGGGCCGGTTAAGACTTTGTCTGATTCATAATAAAAGTTAACGTGTGGGCTGCTGCTTATGTAACAAATATGGGGTATGGGCTACGGATGTTGAGTTGATTCAGAATAGGAAACTGTTGTTGCTGTTGATCGGCAAAGTAAAACGTAGTGCCGGATTTGTTTCTGGCTTGTCGCCATGTCATGGTTCTGATGTTGCGCCCTTTAAGGAGGATATAAAACAGAAAACTTTTTGATTTTGACGCTTTCAGACTGGCTTTTTTCTAACGGAATAGGATTATTTTATGAAAAAGGCCGTAAATTCGTTTGTTTTGCTAAAGTGTTGATTCCTAGTGGTTTATGCCGTTATCACAGATACTTCTCGATTGTTAAAAAAGCTAACTGGGCCGTTTGCTCATCAAAAACCATAGGTTTATGCACCGCAGGTAGTACATTTTTCATGCCTGAAGCAATAGTTTTGGCGTCTTAAATTGCTGTTTTGAGGGCAAGAAAGTGTCTGATATGCAAATAAATGTTATAGAAATTGGTGCGCTATATTTATTAGCTTAACAATTATTATAATTATGTTTTCTATTTTGCAGAAAACTCTGAACATAAATTTTGTAAAGGTTTTTCTGCCGGAGACTTTTGTGTCAGGCTGTTTTGTTAGGTGGTATTGATTGCATAAAAATAAAAGCCAGACATCGCAACGGATTGTTGTTGCTGTCTGGCTTTTATTATGTTGTGTGATATAAGTTTCGCGGCAGATTGTCTTGATCTTTGCCGCTGTATCTGTTTGTTTGATTATATTTCAGGTATCCAGCTGTTGTCCATCTTGAAGACGTTGTCAACTGTTATCTTGGCAGCCTTTTTTTTTGTCAGTTGTTTGCTCCACGGTGCCCTTTCTTTCGTTGTTGCTCCGGCACCGCTGTTGTTGTATTCCATGTAGCGTGCTGTCTTTTCGTTCGAAGCCTTGCCCCAGTTGTGCCATCCAGCAGGCAGAATGTGACTGCCAAGCTCGCAGTTCATGAACAGGGTGAAGGCGTAAGGGCGCCACGGACGTCCGAGATATACCTTTGTAACGCCTTCGGCTGCTGTAAGCTTGCAGCGGTTGAACACGTAGCCGAAAGCCACGTCTGCAGGCGTTGAGGCTGCTGTGACGTAAGAGTTTTGCTTGCTGTGTATGGTGCAGCCTTCAAACCATGCCGTAGACGGACCGAAGATAAAGTCGGTTGTTCCCTCGATGTAGCAGTTCTTAAAGTATAGTCTGGTGTTGGCCAGACCTGTATATACTGTGTCCTGGTTGCCCAGCAGGCGGCAGTTTACAAACACGAGATGGTCGCCTTCTGTGTGAAGTGCCACGGCCTGTCCAAGCTTTGCGGCATTGTTTTCTATCGTGATATTCTTAAATGTGATATAGTTGCCTTCCACTTTGACGGTGTATGTGCGGAATGTTCCCATGGGCTTGTTGGTGTCTTCAAGCCTTATGTTGGCATGGTCGTCGTAGGTTATTATGGTGTTTTCTGCATCTTCGCCGCACACTTCGATGTTGGTGAGCCACGACGGTATTATCACTTTCTCCTTATATACGCCTTTCTTTACGTATATTACTTTGTGATATTCCATGAATGCGCGGCACACTTCAACGGCCTCGTTGATGGTTCTGAACTGGCCGGTGCCGTCTCTCGAAACCACCAGTGTGTCGGGATTGTCATAAGGGTTGGCTGCGTTTGCCGTAAATGCGGCCAGTGCCGCAATGATAGTGATGAATAGTTTTTTCATAGTTGTGCTTTTTGACAGGCTGTGCCATACGGGCACGACTGCCTCAGCCGGCTGTTACGCCGGCTGTGCATGGTCAGCCTGAAGTTGTTTATAATATTTGTTTTATTTCTTGTAGTCCTTCTACTTTCTTCAGTTTTCCCATTATAGTCCTGACGTCGTCGCGGTCGTGTATCCTCAGTTCGAGTGTTCCGTCAAATATTCCTTCTTCGCACGACAGCGTCACTCTGTGTATGTTTACGTTAAGCTCGTCGGATATAACCTGGGTAACTTCGTTGAGCATGCCGATTCTGTCTATTCCTTTTATCTCTATTACTGCATCGAAGAGCAGTTTCTTGTGCATGTCCCATTTAGCATCGAGTATGCGGTTGCCGTATCCAGATTTTAGCTTTGCTGCAACGGGGCACGACCTTTTGTGTATCTCAATGCGGTTCTTGCCGTCGATGAATCCTAGCGCGTCGTCGCCGGGTATGGGGTGACAGCAGTCAGGGAAGATAAACTGGTTTATGTTGTCGTCTGTGATATATATAGGCTTTTTGCGGTTGAAGCCTTCTTTTACGATGAAGTAGTTTGGCTTCTTGTTCTCGTTGCCTTTCTTCTTTTCCTTGCCCAGGAACGGCACAAACTTTCGCCATGTTACGGCCGAGTTCTGCTTTCTCTTACCGTTTATTTCGTCGATGTCTTTATCGCTGAGTATGATATTCTTCTTTCCTATTGCCTTGAACAGCTCGTCCGGCTTCTGCACCTCGTGGAATTCGCACAGCTTGTCGATTACAGACGAGTTGATTTCCAGTGAGTGCTTGCTAAGGAATTCAGACAGAATCTCTTCGCCTTGCTTCTGTATCTCGCGGGCTTCGCGACGTAATATTGCCTGTATCTTAGCCTTTGCCTTTGCCGTTGATGCAAAGTTTATCCATGATGGCTGCACGTGCTGCGAGTTTGAGGTGAGAATTTCCACCTGGTCGCCGCTTTGCAGCTTGTGGCTCAGCGGTACGAGCTTGTGGTTTACCTTTGCGCCTATGCAGTGGCTGCCGAGGAATGTGTGTATCTGGAATGCAAAGTCGAGGGCCGTACAGCCTGCCGGCATGGTTTTTATCTCGCCTTTGGGGGTAAATACAAATATCTCTGATGCAAAAAGGTTGAGCTTTATAGCGTCGAGGAAGTCCATTGCATCGGGCTGCGGGTCGTCAAGAATCTCTTTGATGGTGCGCAGCCAGTTGTTAAGTTCGCCTTCGTCTTCAGTAATTTCGTCGCCTTCTTTATATTTCCAGTGTGCGGCAAAGCCCTGTTCTGCCACTTCGTCCATTCTTTCAGAGCGTATCTGTACCTCAATCCATCGGCCCTGCTTGCTCATCAGAGTTACGTGCAGAGCCTGATATCCGTTGGCCTTGGGATGGTTGACCCAGTCGCGCAGACGGTCGGGGTGCGACTTGTAGATCTGGCTTATCGCCACATATATGTTGAAGCATTCGTTGACTTCCTCTTCCCGTTTCTTTGGCTTGAAGATTATTCTTACAGCCAGAATGTCGTAAACCTGGTCGAAGCTTACGTGCTTGTTCTGCATTTTGTTCCAGATGGAGTAGGGGCTTTTCACCCTGGCTTTTATTTCATATTCAAGTCCCATCCTGTCGAGAGCCTGCTTTATTGGACCTGTAAAGTCGTCAAACAGACTGTCGAGAGATGCCTTTGTGTCTGCCAGTTTAGATTCTATTGATTTATACTCTTCGGGATGTTCAAACTTGAAACTCAGGTTCTCAAGCTCGGTCTTTATCTTGTTCAGTCCGAGGCGGTTGGCAAGCGGTGCGTAGATGTATAGCGTTTCTCCGGCAATCTTGTATTGCTTGTTTGCCGGCTGGCTGTCAAGCGTGCGCATGTTGTGCAGACGGTCGCATATCTTAATTAGGATAACGCGTATGTCGTCGCTCATGGTCAGAAGCAGTTTCTTGAAGTTTTCTGCCTGTGCCGACGCCTGGTCGCCGAATATTCCGCCTGAAATCTTTGTCAGTCCGTCTACAATCTGCGCAATCTTAGGGCCGAAGATGTTCTCTATGTCCTCAACCGTGTAGTCGGTGTCTTCAACCACGTCGTGCAGAAGTGCCGCACTTATACTGGTAGAGCCGAGCCCCATCTCGCTGCATGCGATCTGGGCCACGGCTATGGGGTGCATTATATATGGTTCGCCAGACAAGCGTCTAACGCCCTTATGTGCCTGTTTGGCAAAGTTGAATGCTTTAGTTATTATGTCAACTTTCTTTCTGTGGCGTGTGGACAAATAGTCGTTCAGCAGACGCTGAAAAGCCGATCTAACCTTTCCTCAGCAATTTCTCTCTCTTTGTCAATGTTGTTACGCTCGTCCATAATTGGTTTCTCCAGATATTATTAATAAGGTATACAGGTGAAGCGCCTTTTTATTTCACCCTGATTTTCTTTCCGGCACGTATGTTGTTTCCTTTTATACCGTTAAGCTGGCGCAGCTTCTTTACGGTAGTGTGGTGCCTTTCTGCTATCTCAGACAATGTGTCTCCGCTTCTTACGGTTACGCTCTTCTTTCTTGTTCTTGAGCGTCTTGACGATTTTCTCTTTCTGCTTTTGCTCTTGCTGTAGCTCTTGCGTGAGCTGCTTGTGCTTGTTGTGTACTTGCTGCTTTCAACTTCCACCAGCGAACGTCTGGTGAGCAGCGCATCAGTCTCGTATCTGTAGATAGAGTCTTCGTTTGCGATAAATGTGTTTGTGGCGTTGGCCGGCAGACGTATCACCGACGGCTTGTTGTTGCCGTTGACGATATCACGGCGATACTGCGGATTTAGCGTGCGCAGCTCTTCAATGTCAATGCCGCACACGTCGGCAATCTGCTTAAGATGAACATCTTTTGACACAACCACGGTGTCGGTCTTGGCCGGCAGTGTGGTGCGCATTGGGCAGATGTTGTGCTCGCAGTAGTAGTTCATCACGTAGTTTGCGGCAATGAACGCCGGCACATATCCTCTGGTCTCGCGTGGAAGGTAAGGATAAATCTTCCAGTAGTCGGCCTGTCCGTCGGCGCGGTGTATGGCCTTGTTTATGTTCTCCGGTCCGCAGTTGTATGCAGCAATCACCAGGCTCCAGTCGCCGAAGATATTATAAAGGTCTTTAAGATAGTGGGCAGCTGCATAAGACGATTTAATGGGATCTCTGCGCTCGTCGATAAGCGAGTTGATTTCCAGTCCGTACTGCTTGCCCGTTGCCACCATAAACTGCCACAGTCCCAGCGAGACAGCGGGCAGCATAAGGCCGCTGGCCCCGCAGCGGCGGTAGGGGATGACCTGATAGCGGTTTTGTGCGGCTTGGTACATGGGGAAACCCTCCTTTGCTTTTCTTTCATTATAATATCCGCGGCGGGTGCAGACAATGTGAAAGCTGCACAAAAAGCAGCATCAAAATTCGGCACTTGACATAAATCCGATTTCGGACTATAATAGAATCCGAAATCGGATTTTAAAGAGGAAAGAAAATGGAAGAAAAGGAATCCCAGGCCCGCGCCCTGCTGGACAAAACGAACCGCCAGTTCAATGAGTGCAACGCCCTGTACCACGCGGCGGCGCAGCGGTGCGGTCTGTCGGACGCAGCGTTCTGGACGCTGTATGCGCTGGTGACGTCGTGCGAGCCGCTGACCCAGAACCGCATTGCGGCGGACTGGGGCATCCCCAAGCAGACGCTGAACTCCGCCGTGGCGGCCATGGTCAAAAAGGGTTTGCTGGCGCTTTGCCCGGGAAAAGGAGCCCACAGCGGAAAGATCGTGACCCTGACCGCCGAGGGCCGTGCGCTGGCCGAGCGCACCGTCGTGCCGGTCATCGCCGCCGAGGAAAAGGCCATCCGCGCCTTTGGCCTTGCAAGCGCCGAGGAAATGCACCGTCTGGCGCAGCGGCATCTGGAATGCCTGCAGCGGGAGTTTGAAAAAATTGCGCGGTAGGGGCCGGGCATGCCCGGCCCGCAGCATAACGGAAACAGAGAGGTAAAGGCAAGGTGCAGGGCCGGACATGTCCGGCCCCTACGTGCGTGCCTGCCGCAAAAACAGGAGCATTTATGTCAAAATCAAACCAGATCCAGCTGTCCGACCACTTTACCACGGGGCGGCTGCTGAAATTCACGGCGTCGCCCATTATCATGATGATCTTCACGTCGATCTACACGATTGTGGACGGCTTCTTTGTCTCGAACTGCGCGGGCAAAACGGCGTTCACGGCGCTGAACCTCATTTACCCCTATATCCAGATGCTGGGCTGCCTCGGCTTTATGATCGGCACGGGCGGCAGTGCGCTGGTCGCCATGACGCTGGGCATGGGTGATGAGAGGCGCGCAAACCGGCTGTTCAGTATGCTGGCCGTTGCGACTGTGGGCATCGGCGCGATTTTCAGCGCCATCGGCCTGGCACTGCTGCGGCCCGTGGCGCTGCTGCTGGGCGCAACGCCCGAGCTGCTGCCCAGCTGTCTGCTGTATGGCCGCATTTTGCTGACATTCCAAACGGCGTTCATGCTGCAATACCTGTTCCAGAGCTTCTTTATTGCCGCGGAAAAGCCCAAGCTGGGCCTGTTCTTCACGGTGGCGGCGGGTGTGACCAACATGGTGCTGGACTCCGTGCTCGTCGGCGTGGCGGGTTTTGGGCTGGCCGGTGCGGCGTCGGCGACGGTCATCAGCCAGATGGTCGGCGGTGTGGCGCCCATTTTCTACTTTGCTAAGCGCCGTCCCGGCTGCCGCCTGTATTTCACAAAGCCGCTGTTCAGCCTGCGGGAGCTGTTCAAAGCCTGCGCCAACGGCATCAGCGAGCTGATGACGAATATCTCGATGTCGCTGGTCGGTGCGCTGTACAATATGCAGCTGCTCAAGCTGTTCGGCGCGGACGGCGTTGCGGCCTACGGCGTGCTTATGTATGTGGGCTTTGTGTTCGCGGCGGTGTTCATCGGCTATTCTCAGGGCACAGCGCCCATTGTCAGCTACCACTTTGGCGCGGACAATAAGGACGAACTGAAAAACCTGCTGCGCAAAAGTGCGGGCATCATTGCGGTGGCCGGTGTGGCGATGCTGACTTCCAGTGAGCTGCTGGCCGAGCCGCTGGCCAAAATCTTCGTCGGCTACGATGCGGGGCTGCTGGCGCTGACGACCCACGGCATGAAGCTGTACTGCATCAGTTTTATCCTGTCAGGCTTCAACATCTTCGGCTCGGCGTTCTTCACGGCGCTGAACAACGGCACAGTGTCGGCGGCCATCTCCTTCCTGCGCACGCTGCTGTTCCAGGTCGTGTCCATCCTGACCCTGCCGCTTATCATCGGCGTGGACGGCATCTGGCTTGCGGTAGTTGCCGCCGAGGCCATGGCGCTGGTATGCACCGGAGGATTTGTTGTGAGGGGAAGAAAGAAGTATGGGTATCTGTAAATAAAAAAGAGGGCGCGAAAGCGTCCTCTTTTTTGCGTCTCTAAGGCTTCCCCCTCGGGGCTGCGCCCGCAGGCGCGTGTCGAAGCGCAACCGCCGGAGGCGGCTCTTAGCGCGGAGACTGAAGCTGTCCGCGTAAGCGGACTGATGAGGGCAGAGCTTGCCAATGCATCTCGTGAATGGGTAATTGCGGCACACTCGCCCCTCATCCGGCCTCGGGCGGGGCCTCGGCCACCTTCCCCCGCGGGGGAAGGCTACCTTGCTTACTCCTCCTCTTCCTCCTCCAAAATCTCCTGCGCGACCTCGCCGCGGCTCATGCGGGTGTCCATGGCGCGCTTTTCGATCAGGCGGTGGGCGTCGGTCTCGGTGTAGCCTTTTTTCTCAATCAAATAGCACTTTGCGCGGTCCACCAGCCGCAGCTGGGCGATTTTGTCCAGCAGCTTTGCGTTCTCGGTCCGCAGCACGGCCAGGCGCTTGTAGCTGCTGGCCGCGATCTGCACGGCCTGCCGGAACTGTGGGCCGGTGAACGGCTTGGCCAGTACAAGCACGCCGAAATCCTGCAGTTTATCCGCGATCTGCTCCGCGGTGCCGGTCTTGGCCAGAAGGATGACGCCTGCGTCGGTCTTTTCCACGGCGTCGGTGCCCAGCTCGTGGCCGAACTCATCGGGCAGGGGCGTGTTGATGATGACGACCTCAAAGTCGTTGGTATCCATGCGGCGGCGCGCTTCGCCGCCGCTGGCGACAATCGTGGGGCGGGTATAGCCCAGCTCTCCGATATGCCGCGCCAGATATTCATTGGCGTTATTCCCCGCTGAAACGATCAGGGCTTTTGCCATAGGCTGTCCTCCCTTCCTGATAATTTACGATGGAGCTTTCGGACAGGCCGTAGGGCGGGGTGCCCCCACCCCGCCGTGGGCGTGTGCCGCACGGAAAAGTTTTCTCTCCGGGCACACGGGCACGGCGGCCTGAGGGCAGGCCGCCCTACGTACTCCCGTAAAATCAAATGATCAGGAAACTGTGCGCTCTTTCCCAGCTCTCGGTGTCGGGGGCACCCTCGGCGTCGTGGCAGAGCTGGGTCTGGTACTCAAAGTACTTGTTCATCAGGGCAACGGGCAGCTCACGGCTGATAAACTCGCTCTGCCCGGCCACGGTGATGGCCTCGCGCAGGGTGCGGGGCAGGCTGTCCAGACCCGCCGCGGCGCTGGGATGGAACAGGTTGCGGTTCACAGCCTCGGGCAGGGGCAGGCTGTGCTCGATGCCGTCGAGACCGGCGGCCAGGATCAGGCCGATGACCAGATACGGGTTGCCCGCGGGGTCGGGCCCGCGCAGCTCAACGCGGCAGTACTCGCCGTGGGCGCTGGGCAGACGCACGAGCTGGCTGCGGTTCTGGCGGCTCCAGCTCACGTACAGCGGGTGATGGAAGGATTGTCGCCCTTGCGGGCAATCTTGTCTATCTCGTCGATGAACACGATGCCGCGCTGCGCAGCCTCAACATCATAGTCGGCCACCTGAAGCAGTCGGCTCAGTATGCTCTCAACATCCTCGCCCACATATCCGGCCTCGGTGAACACCGTGGCATCTACAATGGTGAAGGGGACATCGAGCAGCTTGGCTATGGTGCGCGCCATGAGGGTCTTGCCCGTACCGGTGCTTCCCACCATAATTATATTGCTTTTCTCTATCTCTACGCCGTTGTCGTCTTCCGGTTGCTGAAGTCTCTTGTAGTGGTTATACACCGACACGGCCAGACAGCGCTTTGCGTCGTCCTGACCGATGACATACTGGTCGAGATATTTCTTTATCTCGCGCGGCTTCGGCACCTTCTTAAGTTTAAACTTAGTATTTTGCTTTTGCTTGTCTTCGTCGAGCAGTCCTGTCGACTTAACTATCTCGTAAGCCTGCACGGCACAGCTCTCGCATATATATCCGTCAACGCCCGTTATGAGCAGCTTGACGTCTTTTTCGCTACGTCCGCAAAAGCTACAAACTTTATTCATCCGATTGTCGTATATTTATATTTGTATTGATTAAGCTCCGTGTGCTTGGAGCTTCACTCTTCATGCATTATTTTTCCTGTCCCTCGTTCTGTACAGAAGCTGCGGCCTTTCCGCCTTTTCTGATAAGCACATTGTCTATCATGCCATACTCCTTAGCCTCTTCGGCCGTCATCCAGTAGTTGCGGTCAGAGTCTTTCCACACCTTGTCGTAAGGAGTGTGTGAGTGGTCAGATATTATGGTGTAGAGCTCTTTCTTGAATTTCATTATCTCCTTGGCCTCAATCTCGATGTCTGAAGCCTGTCCCTGCACTCCGCCGAGCGGCTGGTGTATCATCACGCGGCTGTGAGTAAGAGCCGAGCGCTTGCCTTCAGTTCCGGCAACGAGCAGCACGGCAGCCATAGACGCAGCCATGCCCGTGCAAATAGTGGCCACGTCGCTCGATATGAACTGCATGGTGTCATATATGCCAAGTCCGGCCGTAACGCTTCCGCCGGGGCTGTTTATATATATAGATATGTCTTTGCCGGGATCGGTCGAGTCGAGATACAGCAGCTGAGCCTGCAGCGTGTTGGCTGTATAGTCGTCAATCTGTGTGCCCAGAAATATGATGCGGTCCATCATAAGACGTGAGAACACATCCATCTGGGTTACGTTGAGCTGGCGCTCCTCCAGGATGTAGGGGTTCAGATACTGAGCCTGAGCTTTCATTACGTCATCGAAGACCATACCGCTCATGCCAAGATGTCCGGTAGCGTATTTTCTAAAATCGTTCATAATTATTATAGTTCATTTTTCGTAGAAAGAAAGGAGGTTACCGACCCTTTCTATCTGTTCTTAGGAACAAAGATAATAAAAAAAGTCGATAACCTCCTAACATGCGGAAGTTTTTTATAAAAAAATATTTTTTATTCTGCCTGCATCATTTTGTTGAATTCCTCGAGTGTTGCAGTCTTGTTCTCGAGCTTAACAACGTTCTTGAGGATTTCTGTCAGCTTGCGGTCAATGCTGCGGTCAACGAAAGAGTCGATATACTCTCTCTTTTTCAGCATGTCCTTGGCATAGTTCTCGATATATTCCTCAGGAATGTTGTTCATGCCATACTGAGCAAACTGTGCCTTGGCAGCCTCTTTGGCTGTCTCCTCGATGTCAGCGTCCTCAATCTTAATGCCGTTTGCCTTAACGAGCTGCTCCTTGATGAGGTGCCATGTAAGCTCCTTGATGCTCTGCTCGTAGTTCTTCTCAACAAACTCCTCGCCCTTGTCCTTGTTGTTGTTCAGCATGATGCGCTTCAGCAGGGCATCGGGATATGTAAGAGCGCCTACCTTGTCAACAAGATACTTGCGTACATCCTGGATGAACTTGAAGTCAGAGTCAACGGCAAACTGAGCCTTGAGTCCCTCTGCAATCTTCTCGCGGAAGTCTTTCTCGTCCTTGATTACGTCCTTGCCGTAAACCTGGTCGAAGAGTTCCTGATTTACCTCAGCCTTAACATAGCGAGATATCTCAGTGATCTGATAGCTGAAGTCGGCTGTCAGGTCGGCAACTTCTTCCTTCTTCATCTTGAGCAGTGAAGAAACCTCGATGTCGCTTTCAGGATAAGCCTTCTTCGGGTTGAATGTGATGATGTCGCCCAGCTTGGCTCCGTCGAAGAGTTTCTTCTGGTCTTCCACCTTAATATATTCAGGCATGAGCACTGCACCCTCAACTGTGATGCCGCCCTCCTTGGTGTTGCCGTTTTCGTCGAGCTCGCGGATGTCGCCCTTCAGCATGTCGTTTGCCTGATAGTCCTCTACCTTGTCGTAGTGGCCAGCACGAGATGCGAACACGTCTATCTGCTGGTCGATGATCTTGTCGTCAACAGTTATTGTGTAATAGTCTATTGTGTCGTCGCCTGTCAGTTCAGCCTTGAACTCAGGAGCAACAGCTATATCGAACATAAATGTGTAGGGAGCTTCCTTCTCCATGTCTACCGGCTCCTGCTTGTCTGAAGGCAGCGGCTCGCCCAGCATCTGGATGTTGTTGTCTTTTACATATTTGTAAATCTGCTCGCCCAGCAGCTTATTGATTTCGTCAACCTTGGCAGTTGTTCCAAACTGTCTCTTTATCATGCCCATGGGCACCATGCCGGGACGGAATCCGGGCACGTTAGCCTTCTTGCGGTAGTTCTTCAGTGTCTTCTCGACATTCTCTTTGTAGTCAGCCTCTTCGACTGTCAAAGTCAGCAGTCCGTTGACTTTGTCGGGATTTTCAAATGAAATTTTCATCGTTTAATGTTTATATTGTTTTTAAATTATTAATCAAATTGAGGTGCAAAATTAGTCAATATTGACGTAATTACCTAATATAATAGGAAAAAACCTGCAAAATTTATCATTTTAAACATCTCGGCTGAATATTTCAGCATATTTTTTTGACAATTTTATACCAAAGATTCTACATCGCCAAAGTATGGAAAAATTTAGCTCTTGCTTCATACAAGCACCTTATTGTCAATACTTACGGAAACACCACACAACAGAAAATGCCAATACATAGGGTTATAAACGTAAATAAATCCACTTCTCCAGCATTTTGATACGATCTGCCGGCTAATCTAGAAATTGTCCGACAACATTGGATACATTTTCAAAAAACATGACATAATAAACCGGAATATACGTCACACCATTTTCCATATAGACATTCTGCTCATTGGAAAGCACATAAGCCCTTTTTATGTTATACTCATCATTAGACAAAAATTTATCCAAAGCGCTGTGAATGGTATAATCTTTTCCTGACTTAACCTCTATTGGGATATTAGACAAGTTGTCGGCATCATCAATCAAGTAGTCAACCTCACCATTTTTTTTATTATCATAATAGTATAATTCATACCCATGAGCTTTCAGTTCCTGGGCAACAACAGTCTCATAAATTGAACCGAGATTTATGCTCCTCATATCAGACATCACGGCAGTGATATTGTTACGATAAAAAATACCGGATAATATACCCACGTCATTTAAATAAAGCTTCAGCAAATTCTTACCGCTGTTTTCAACCAAAGGATAAGACGGCTTGCTTATAGCCTTTACTTCAAGGGCTATGCCGGATGATATGAGATAGTCAAACTCATCCAGATAATCATTAGTCCTTTTCCATGTCTTATTCTCAATATCTTTTATCACCACACGTTTCTTCTTGTTCTCAAGATTTGAAGGTATCATGTCAAAGATGCGCCGTATTTTCAGTTTCCGGCTGTGTTCTTCTTCATATTTCGACGCATCTATTCCATATAATGTATGAACCTCATTCTGAACGGACCTGAACTCAACAACGTTGCGGCTCTTTACAAACGTATCAACAGCCTTGGGCAGACCACCTACCAGAATATATTTCTTAAAAAGATCTATCATCTTTTTGTGCATGGTATCCGGCAGTGCCTGAAGACTATTAAATTTCTCTCGCATTGCCTCAACAGCATCTTTTCCGACACCATTAGCATAGAGAAACTCCTCGAAGTCCATTGGATACATATGTACTATATCCAGACTTCCTATCGGCACAGACTGCGTATTCTTCAATGTCACGCCTAACAGCGAGCCACTGGCAATATAAGTAAATTTCTTTTCTCTCATCAAAAATTTAACCAAAGTCAGAAGATGGTCATAAGCCTGTATCTCATCTATGAACACAAGCGTGTTTGCCTTATCTTTCATCTTGTCGCCGGCAACTAGACTCAAGGCCATATAAAAATCACTTGTAGTCTTGGCTTCAGCAAATACTCTGTCGCCCAACTTATCTTCTTCCATATTTATTTCAATATAGTTAGAAAACATTTTTTTCCCGACCCAGCTGATTATATACGACTTTCCAATTTGTCTTGCTCCGTCAATCAACAACATCCTGTCTGAATCTGAAGAAAGATATTCTTCTATACGGCTTGCAATTTTTCTGTATAACATAATATTTATATTGCCTTTTAATTCACTGCAAATATAATGTTTTTTTGGCATAAAGGTGCGTTTTCCTATAAGAATCAGCACTAAAAAACTGCGTTTTCCTATAAAACAAGGCTCCCAAAAGGTGCGTTTTCCTATAATTTCAACAGCAAAAAAGGTGCGTTTTCCGAAAAACCTTTGCCTGAACAAGGCATACACAAAAAGTTTTGACAAAAACTCGTCACTCGTCACAAAGGCATATAAAGCACTGGAATACAACGCATTATAGTGTGACGAGTTATATTTTCAACTCATCACGCCAAAGTCTCCAAGCCAAGGATGTGACGAGTTCGTCCAACAACTCATCACGCTACAACAGACTGACGGACAGCACGTTACACTGCATTGTGACGAGTGACGAGTTTTTATCAAAACTTTTTTAGGCTTTCTGCCGTTGACTTTTTCTGATTTTGGTTGACTCCATACGGCTCTGGTCCTGAAACAAGTTGACTTTAATACCAATCTGTCATCAGGCCGCACATGGCCTTATCTATTTTGTGCATTCAGCTTTCAGCCCGTCTTTTTGTCGGATTATTCTTGACATAGCCCGCTATGGCTCTGCAAAAGGCATCCTTTTACAGTCTGAAAGGGCACATTTTATGCTGCAAAAGCATACCTTTTAGAAGGTCATTTGCCGTATTTTGAAAGACATACGACGGGCGCATAATTCAGATGATTAGCCGACAAAAAGTTTAAACAGACTTTTATCACGCCTAATCGGCACACTCGTAAACGTTTATGAAATAAGACACCCATGCCGGTACGGCAAATATTATAAAAACAAGCCAGACAACCACAGAAATGACATATACAGCTTTTATTCTGCACACAAAACAGATGTACGTCAGCACCGCAGCAAGCAGCCAGCCCAACGACTGCATCAGCGAGATGAGAGAGTCGTAGAAAGTAACGGCATAAAACGGTATCATAAAAGCAAGAATACCTGCCAACATCGCCATAAAATGCCTGTTTGTGTTTTCTCTCTTTCGCTGTATGGCAGACAAACGCCAACATACGACAGCCGACAAAAACAGCCCTCCTGCAAATGAGGATATGAAGAGAGACTCGAAACAATTAAATATACACGCCGCCATTGTTGACAGCAGCATCACGAAGAACGAACATAAATAATCCTTGCAATTCATAGGCAAACATCAATATAAGGCATTGCCGGAGGCATGACAAATTAATCGTTTTCATATTTTATCACCATTTCTTCGCCTGACGCGGCTATCGAATACACCATCTGCCGGCTCCATCTGAACTGCCGTTCTGCCGTCTGCATCCACCCTGCCATAAACGCATTTACTTCGGTTTCCTGTTCAGGAGTAATCTGCTTACCAGTAAACAAGCCTTGATGGCTGTCTATAAAGTCATAAAGCTTCATCACATGGCTCTTTTCCTTTTCCGACAACTTATCGTCAGCTGCGATGTCCGTCAGCTTATCTTTCCAGAACTGCACTCGCTGTTCAGGAGAAAACCTTGTGTATGCAGCACGCCTAATCCCGTCTGTCGGAAGTTTGAGCCATTCGCTGCGCGTCATCTTCGCTATTCTGTCTTTGTTAGCTTCAGCCCAAGCCTCCGACACGGAGTCGCCACAGCATACGCTGTCTGTCTGTGCATAAACCATATACGGTGCCAGCAACAGGAAAAACATTAATACACACTTCTGCATGATAAATCAGATTTAAGTTAAACATTAATCACCAAGCGACGGACTTACATTCTAAATGTCTGCCTCACACAGCTTGTTTTTATCTGCAATAATAACAGAGGTCATCACCTGCTGATTTTTTCAGCGCTTTAAAGTTTGTCAAATATACAAACATTGAAAAACTTTAGGTGAACAATCAGCTTAACAAAACTTCACCATATTGTTCCGTCCATGCAATAAAACTTTGGAAATCAACATATTATAAAACATCTAAAAATCACGGATAAAGGTATCAAAGTCTCTCGATGAACCTTTCTTGCCGAGCATTTTACCATACAGGCGAACCTTAGCCATGCCGATGGAACTGTACGAATAAGACGAAATGTTGCATATCTCTTTAGAGGTCAGACCGGCCTTTACCATGCAGCATATCCACATCTCATTGCTACGTATGTCGGGATAAAACTCCTTTAGGCGCAAGGTGAAATCACCGTATGCCTTGTTCAGAGCCTCAACAAGCATGTGGTAATCGGCAGATGTAGGTTTTGCAATCGGATCGTGATAAAGTTTATACACATCCGTATCGGCCAAATCTGCCACAAGCAGCTCGCCGTGCTTCTGCTCAAAGGCTGTCAAGGCGTCTTTATATTTCAGCATCTCGGCCTCATTGCGGATAAGCTCCTGCCGCAGTTCCGACAGCGTCTGGTTTGATGCCATCAGTTCATTTTCAAGTAAGGCTATGCGCTCCTTGTTCTGCTGCGCGCGCTGTTTTTCCTTCATGCTGCGTTCGAGGCGATAACGTCTCACTCGCTCCAGCTGCTCCCGCTGCTTTCTCTTGCGCTTGAGATACATCCCCAGCAAAGCCACCGAGGCAATAACCACCACAACAACCAGTATAGACATTACTGCTGCAAGGCGTAACTGCGAGGAGGCCAAAGCCGCATTTTTACGCTCCACATCTATACTCTTTTCCACCTGCAACAACATGTCCGATGTTTCCTTCAGCTCACTTGCTTCCACAGAGTCAGAATATACAGAATATTTCTCATAATATTCCATTACCTCGTCACGCTTGCCCTGCTTCGTTAACAGTCGCGCCAAGTCTAAAGAGACATCCCTCTTTATTGAAATTTCGCTATATTTCATCCCACGCTTATCATATGCAACGGCAGAATCAAGCTGCCCTATTTTCTCAAAGTACATAGCCCAAATGTAATAATGAGACGCAATGTCTTTGTCTGTCGTTGCCAGAAATTTCGTATTCAATGCCGCATAGGCTTCATCAAGCCGACCTTCTTCAATATATATACCTGCCAATTCCTCCATAACCATATTATAAAGGTTCGCGTCATCAATAGTTTTTGCTTTTTTTGCAGCTTGTTGATAATAAGGTATGGCAATGTCATTTCTTTTTAGATCACGATACGACCGCCCAATGTCTCTCAACGAATAAATCTCTGTAACCTGTGCGCCGGCCTTCTTGGCATATCCGTATGCCAACTTATTATATCGCAACGCATCTTTATGCAAGCCCT
>ENA-OPTA01000917-OPTA01000917.1-human-gut-metagenome-genome-assembly--contig:-NODE-917-length-19078-cov-14.784261_pt1 | contig 19078 bp, 33 predicted proteins | sample MGYA00241813_ERZ501917 | MGnify/ENA primary metagenome ERZ501917 (study PRJEB25962, sample SAMEA2042408) | human gut metagenome | biome: human gut; feature: human-associated habitat; material: faeces...
AGCGGCTTTCCTGTTTCTGCTGCGGTTATGCGGAACAGTCCGGGTTCTTCGGGGCTGCTCCATGCGGTTGCGGTCTGTTTCTTTCTGCCGTCCGGATAGGTGGTCTTCAGAAGGTTTCCCCATTCATCATATTCATACCGTGTGGTTCTTCCCTTGTGGTCTGTATCGCTTAGGAGCAGTCCGGTTGTTTCATCGTAGCGGTGTGTTACGTGAAATCCCATCGGGTCTGTTTCCTTGACGAGTTGTCCGAGGTCGTTGTATTCAAACTGTGTCTCCAGCCATTGGTCGGATTCATAGTTGCACTGTGAATGGGCTGTCATTTGCCAGTTTGCATTGTATTCAAACTTTTCCTGTAGGGATTTCTTTCCGTTGATACGCTCGGTTCTGCTTACGGGCAGGTATCGGTCGTCGTAATCGATATGGATTGTTTCTACGAAAAGAGAATCATCCCGCATCTTTCGAGTTTCCACAGAATCCTGGACTCCTAACAGATACAACGAACCGTCATCTACGTTCCGGTAGCTGTACGTTGCCTGTTCGGTATAATGTCCGGACGAAACGGAAGAGTGCAGTATCTGTCCATAGTCGTTATATTCATATTTTCCTATCGTAGTAGTTTCGTTCAGAACATTTTCTGTGGTTTCCTGCTTCAGGGTCAGCAATGCGATTCTGTTGGATTCCCTTTTCAGATCATAGATTCGCTTAATGGTATCTGTGGGAGTGGATTTTTCCAATTCACTTCCCAGTAGCTCTATATCGTAGGTCGAAGTCATGGTACGGTCGTTGACCATATCTTCCGTCTCTATTTGCTGAAAGCCTCTGAATCCCATTCCGGTACGGTGAAACACTGCATTGGTGTATTTATAGTATTCCCACGACAGTGTTTGGTTGTTTTCGGTATTTTTGATCCATGCCGGTACAAACAGATGAGGATTCATGATGGTATAAGGATATCCTACATATTGGATAGCTCCCGGATTTTGGACGTACCGGGTGGCATTGGTCGTCATGATATCCACATAGGCATGATTGGAATTTACTCCATAGCTGTCAGTCAGGTTGTGCAGCATTCTTGCTTCCTGTTCATTGTGGGAGTAGTTATACACATGCAGTTTCTCGTTGTCCACACAAATCAGTCCTCCCGACCAATAATAGGACTGGGCTACATTGGCCACAGCAAACTGAGCTGTTAGATTGTCCAGATATTGGGTGGAACGCATATTGGGAGTCTGGCTGATTTTTCCGTTCTCGTTCAGATATACATCCACTTTTCCTCGCTGGTTGCGCAACAGGTCGGGAAGTCCGTCGCTGTCTACATCCACCAGCATGAAGTTCAGTCCCACCGTTTCGTGGAAACAATAGAACAGTTCTTCTGTGCGTACCTCAAATCCGGGGCTTTCCGCACTGTACGAAGAGTTTCCTGTCGACATAAGGAAAAGCCACTGTTTGCCATTTTCCACATTCCAGTCGAATGTAATCAGAGCACGATCCGGAGTATGGGGATCAATGTGGCATACATTACCCGAAGCATCTTCGTAATATTTGTATCCGCTGGCACTGGTACTTTTCAGGTTGTTTTCATTGTTGCAGGCTCCATAACAGATCCCGTCGCCAAAATGCTTGTATCCTTCCTTGCAGTGTACCCGGCGAGGACCTAAGATGATATCAATATTACCGTCTGCATTTATATCAGCCAACATCAATTCCCTGTCTTTGCTATTGATTCCTTCAAAATTGAAGTGCTTGATGTTAAGGGCATTGGAGTAGGCCAGTTGCTTGAAACCGTTACCAGTAAACTCGTAAACATAAGTACCGTTGATATTAATCAAGCAGATATCCGTCTTGCCGTCTCCATTGTAATCCATTGGAATCAAGCGGTCGGCATGTCTTACTTTAGAAGTATCAATAGGATATAGGGTAAAATCAAAGCACTCGTTGTCATAAAGAGTCTTTCTGTTATCCAAATCGACTAACAAGGCACGGGAGGGATATTTGTCATGGTCTGAATTGTAGCAACTCGAAATAGCCAGGAGTTCTGCTTTTCCATCACCGTTGAAATCACCGAAAACACATTGCCGTTCGTGTACATATCCGTCTTGCTCCGGATAGATATAATCTGTATGGCATGCAGGATTTATTTGACTATCATAAATGGTTACTTTCAGTGTATCCTCTCGTATGAATAAAATTTTTTTCGTGATATAGTTGATTTTTACCGGTACATCAATACCGTCTCCATTTATATCAATGGCTTCCAACTGTTTGAATCCTTTCCCGGCAGTAAAGACTACAGGTTCGATAGACATATCACTCAGGTCTTTGTAGACCAGCAGCTCTTGTTTTTCATTATATTCGCCTTGATTAGGTATGGGGTAAGTTATCAGTCCGTCGCTATTGGAAGCCTTGCTGAATTTTCCTCTTGATATGGCAAGAGAAGAATAGCCGGTTTGTCCTTGTTGCGAATTGTAGTAGTATTTGGACAGATAATGCGTGTTATCGTTCAAGAACTCAATGCTGCGTTCGTTTCCATAGCTGAAGCGTAGGGGATTCAGGCGATGGTTGGAAGTTTCGCATTCCAAGCTGTCCGGTAAATAGACTCCCCTATTTTGATAGCTAATCCGATATCGGCGCCAGAGATTGCCTTTGTAAAATGAAGAAACATTTTCCAATAATTTGCTGTATTTAAATGGCTTTCCATCTGCATAACGTGTGATACCGGACGGTATATCACGGTAATTAAATACAATGGAGTCATTGTATACCCCCTGAGTTTCTCCATACCGGATTGTCCGGATGTAGGGCAGATTGTCTGCTTGTATGTAGGTGTACAGTATCGAACGTCCTTTACGATTAGTGTACGAAGTCATTACATAACTGAACGGCGCTTGTGGGGAATTTTCAAATACGGCTGTATTTCCATCCGGATAGTACACTTTCAGGCGGTTTTCCGATTCTCTGTTTACCCGTATGAATCCCTGTTCACTTTGCCAAGTGTCGGTACCGGTCTTGATCAGTCGCATACCGTCCAGCATCAGTTTGTCGTCTTTCAAGGAGAGAGGAGTAGCTTTCCCGTCGTAGTAGATGCTGCCAGCTACGTGGGTAATGCCTGATAGTCCACTGATATTCCATCCATATCCTAATGCAGTTTCGTGCTGTTGACTATTGTACATAAAGGACAGACGGGGTTGGAACCCTTCTGTATCAGGGTGTACATCGATAGGGATGGTATAACTGACCGCACCGCTTGGAGTGAGGCTGTATTCTATTGGTATTTCACCGACATCGCAGTTCTTGTTGCCGTTACTCGATACAACTGCCACTTGTGCCTTACCGGAGAGGCTAAGCAGAAAGGCGGTTGCCATGATTATTATTTTTTGTGTTATCTGATACATATTCATCTATTTTTTATGATAGTTTTTACTCTATTTCCCGAGTTATCGTATTGGTATTGTATCGGACTGTAATTCGGGCTTTCGGGCTTTAGATTAGGTTCATCAGGGATGCTGGGTACTAAATCAGCGACTACGGTTGTTTGGATGGTCCCATTGGGGATAGAACCGTTGGAATACTTGTAACCTGCCGTAACGATATAATAGGTGCCCGTAGAGAGATTGGGAATACTTAGGTAGGCTTGACCTAAGGAAGCCCCTTCTGGCATACCCAGACTGATGGGATCAAAGTCTGGATTCAAAAAATCATGTTCTTCGAATGTGGCAACCCATTTGAACGAGAGTTCTCCCTCCGACCAGTCCCCGGCTTCTCCTTCTTGTGCTTTCTTCAGTACATAGAGGGTAGTAAAACCCGGTCCTGCTGAATAGTCTGTTTTCCAATTATGGATAATGAGATTCCCCGGTGAGGATAGGTCGAGCTTATAATATACAGCCTTTCCTTGTGTATAGCGATACTCATTTCCTTGAGGGGGAATATAACGGAAGTTGTAATAATAGTGTGTCCCAGGTGGCTTTTCGCCTGTATTACGTTTGTCAGTAAATATAGACTTGTTACCAGATAAGACAACCGGAATGGCATCATCGAAGAACGTGCCGTATTTTTCTATTGTTTGTGCTTGCATTGTCAGTCCGTAAAATAGGGTCAGTACAATGAGTTGCACTCGCTTGAAAATAATGTGTAGTGTCATATTCTATTTTCTTTTACTTGAACTGATTAGTCTATGCCATGCTTCCCGAAGGAAGCAATGGCATAGTGCTTGTTTGACTCAATTTTGTTGTTCGCTTACATCGCACTTCCGCCCAATGCGCCTAACACGGCAGATGCCACTGCGATGATTACTTTCAAAATGGTGTCCCATATACCTTTCTTCATTGCCATAATTTGCTCCTTTCTTTAAATGGTGAATAAATGTGTTCGTTTTGTCGTTTCAAGCTTGATGACAGTGCAAAGGTAAATTGCTTGTTTTACTTTTGTGTACTATATTTACAAAAACCGTTAAACCTATTTCTATTTTTAAACAGATACATCGTTATTGCCGAAGTCGCGGTATTCGGATTCCTGTATCTTTTTCCGCTTCCGCAGGACACTAGCGCGTATCTTTCCCAATGCACGTAGGATAAGTTCCATGCGTAGAAGGGAATCGTCTATTTCAGTAATAATAAGCCGTTTCCTGTTTTTTCCGGTATGCCTGCATTCTTTCCGATACTGCCTGCTCCGCTTCTTGCGGCACTCCTTGCAGTATTTGTCAAAAATTCGTGTACGGTGATTGTAGTAAAAGTTCTCGGAGGAAAGCTCGCGCTTGCAGCATGCACAAATGCGGGCAGAAGTAGCTGTGGTATTCATGGTGATGGATTGATTATTTCTTGAAAACAATTTGATTTATTAAAACAATAAGCTATATTTGTCGAGGCAAATATAACAATGTTTTCAAATATAAAACAATTAAATTTATAGTTTAACCCCAAAAAAGATGGATGCACTGTTCAATGTAACTGATATAGTGAAGCGGGCCAAAGAAGTTATGGGCTTCAAGACGGATGTGGAACTCGCCAATTATTTAGGAGTATCGCGTTCTACATTAAGTAACTGGTGTGCAAGAAATAGTATCGACTTTCCACTGCTGTTGGAGAAGATGAAAGAGGTAGATTACAACTGGCTGCTGGTAGGGAAGGGAACTCCTCACCGCGATACACACCTCTGCCAGTTGGGAAGGTATACGGGAGAGGTGGAAACTATATACATTCCGAAAACACCGGAGATGAAGGACGACCGCTATGTACAACTATATGATGTGTCGGCAGCTGCCAACCTGCGTACCATGCTGATGAACCGCAACCAATATGTGTTGGGAAAGATTGTTATTCCTAATATATCTTCGTGCGACGGAGCGGTATATGTAAGCGGAGACAGTATGTATCCACTGCTGAAATCGGGTGACATTATTGGTTTCAAGGAAATCAGCGATTTTCATCATCTTATCTATGGAGAAATGTATCTGGTATCGTTCTGTCTGGATGGTGATGATTACTTGGTGGTGAAATATGTCAACCGGTCAGAGAATCCGGGATGTATTCTGCTGGTAAGCTACAATCCGCATCATCAGCCGATGGATTTGCCAATAGAGAATATTCAGGCAATGGCTATCGTGAAGTTCTCTATCCGCAAGAATATGATGTAAAAATGCTTTCATTCATAAGTTTGTCAAATCGGAAGTACATCCCATGATAGTCGCTGCAAGGTTTCAATTTCACTCGAGACACAAAAAGGAAGAAAAGATAACGAAAAAGGCCATCTTCACAGACAGCCTTTCTTGTTATCCTTCACATGAGGACACTTTGCGAAAAACGTTAAAATTATTCTCACGATGCAAAAGATCGGTCACACAGTAATGATTCCCATTGAGATGCTCTTTAATGGACGGGCACTCCAGATAGCAAGACTCTTCCATCGCACCAGATGTAAATTCTTTTACCTTCCCACCAACGCACTTTGCAACCGAATCATAAAACGGACGTATCATAATATGTCCGGGAAAAAAACACTTCCTTTCATACGGCCAGACATACTGCAGTCACCTTCCTACTCTATTACAATCTACCTCTAACCACCGTTCAATATATTCTCGGTCATACGAGTATCCGTACAACCGAAATCTATACTGAAGTGAATGAAGCTACGATACGCAACTCGCTCCGTGTTTTGCATATATGGCATGAGCAGCTTCAAGTCCTTCTCTCGTTCTCAGTTGTGCAAGGTCTCATTCAAACTGACTTAATCCAGCAAAAACCGTAAAGATAAGCCTTCCATGTGGAGTTGTCGTATCAAACCACTGCTCTTTAAGCGATTTAATGTTTACTCCTATTTGGGATAATCTGTCTACCAGATCAATAAGGAACCTCGATGTTCGGCTTAATCTTGTCAGTTCAGAAACAATTACTATGTCACCAGGTCGAAGAGCATCAAGCATCCGATGAAGTTCCGGACGGTCATTACGAGTTCCGGAAGCCTTTTCTGAATAAATTCTTTCGCATCCTTCCCTTTCCAACTGATCAATCTGCCGGTCAAGATTCTGCTCCAGCGTACTTACTCGTGCATATCCAATTTTCATGTCTGAAAAGATATTATAAATGGGTTTATTGTACTTTGTTTAATAGACGAGTTTACAGACAAAAATAAGCGTTTTTTCCGGAAGTGACAAGACTTCGGTTTTATAGTCTGAAAAACGTTCGTTTTTCAGACTATACTTTGACGAATGTTCACTATCTTTGTCGCAGTTCTTTTTAAGTGACTTTTATCAAGAATTTGTTTGACACAAGAAAGGCAGGGAATTATTCTCTGCCTTTAACTTTCATCATTGTGAGATTTTTTAATCAGGTCACATATCCATTTTGATGGATTTTTATCCTTTTTTACTCTTGAGTAATAGGTTCAACACCGTAACCATCATCTGTTTTGATGATTTTGTATTGATTCTCTTTTATCCCTTTATTCCAATTATCAAATACGTTTATAATATACTGATATAAATCTTCTGATATCAATATCTCTTTACCTGATTCTACACTACAAATCAATTGGTTGTCTCTAACTATAAGGAATTTCTTAGCTCTTTCTAACGCTTTAAGATAAACAACTTGGTTAAATGCATAATTAGGATTAAAAGGATCTATTGCTTTATCGGACATTTTATCTTTTATTTGCAAAAATGTAGTATCAGTAATAGATGCTTTGTATTTATTTACTTCCTTCCAAGCTTTCTTCCTATTAATTTGTTCTGTATCAGTTTTATCAATTACATAAAAATTATCATTACCGCTTTCTTTTTCTAAATTTTTATTTGTACATTGACATAAAAATATAAAAAGAAATATTACAAAAATATTATATATTCTACTCATTATCATATTGTTTAAAAAGATCAAAATTTATCCTAGCACCTCTACAAAACCTATTTCCCTGATTGATATGTAATTACAGCGAGCTGACTAACATTTCTTAATGCATAAATATCGACAGCTGCGTCAGGAACAATTACAAATGTAGCTATATAATTATAACCGCAAGTTGGACTACTTGATGAGCCGCCATGAGTCAAACAACCATTACATACATAATATCTTTTCACTTTCCCAGATACATAAAAACTTCCACCAATCTCCTTTCCAAAATTAAGATAAAAATGATCTCCTACAAAAGTACCTATCGATTCAGAATTTACAACTGATTTAACATACTCATAACGTTCATTATGAGTTTGCATACTCATAAGGTCATAAATTATATTTCTTGCAGATTTAATCTGTTTAATATTAGGCTCAATATCATAATAACTATTTTCAATATTAACAATATCATATTGCCCTTCTTTTATTAAATTATTCCATTTGCTTATAAGATCTGATATGTAAGTAAATAAATCCTCTGCCATATTTAATTCTTTACCAGACTTAACTTTTATTATTAACTGATTATCTCTTTCAGTTAGATTTCTTTTTACTCTTTCAAGGGCAGTTGTATAAACTTTAATATTGTATGCCTTGTTTCCCACCAATCCTGTTTTATAATCGAATGGAGCTATAGCATCGTCTGACATAGGTTCTTTAGTTTGAAGAAAGTCATTGTCATAGAAAATAATATTATCTGCTTGTGCTCTGGCTTGCACATTTTCTGTAACAATATCATCATCGTTTATTGTGGCAGAAACAATTTCCTCTTGCAATTTATCAGTCTGCTCATTTAAGATGTTGCTGTTATTGTTGCATTGACAAAATAAAAATGAAAGGAATACAGCTAAACAAAAAATAAAACACTTTTTCATAATTATTAGATTTAAAATTAGACACTTAAATATAAAAAAAAATTTGATATTTAACAACCATAACTATTTATTTAACATAAATATAAATGAAAAATCAAAATATTATAGTATTTTATTTTAATTAATATTTCGACCAATCCTCTAAATTTAATTCACTACAATGTTCCCAAAAATCTTTTATTCTAGAAAAAATAGCTTCTATGTTTGCTCCATGCAAGTCCTTTACTTTGTCGAGGAAAGCCAGGAGGTCTACACCATGCCGAGTTGCTGTACCTTCGTATCGCTCAGCATCTTCACAACCGGCTATAAATGCGCCCTTGTTCGCACAGAAGGTATCATCAACCAGTGTCCCATTAAAAGTATCTTGAAAATTAAATCTCTCATTTATTTCGTAATACAAAATGTTGTATTACTTTTGTGATACAATATAATACAGATAAAAAATGGAAGCAGTAATAAGAAAACAGACCTCCTTCCGCTTGCGTGAAGACTTGCTGAAGGTCTTGCAGGAAGAAGCGAGAAAAGCAAACAGAAGCCTGAACAATTACGTGGAAAGCATGCTCATGGAAGTTGTCTATTCAGAACCAAATGAAGAAACAAAAGCGGCCATCAAGGAAGCCCGTTCAGGCAAATTTGCTGGTACAATAGACACGAGCAGCATGGAAGCCTTTATAAAGTCCTGTGAATGATGAAAACACTTCGGTATTCAACACAATACAAAAAGGACTTCAAAAGGTATCGGAACAATACCAGCAAGCTGGAAAAGCTTCTGGAAGTCTTTCGGATGCTGGAGAATGAAATAGAACTGCCAGCTAAATACAGGGCACACATGCTCAAAGGTGATTATCTTGGCTGCATGGAGTGCCACATAGAGGGGGATTTTCTTCTGATATGGCTCGATGCTGAAGCAGATATAATCGAGATTTTAAGGCTCGGAAGCCATTCTGAATTGTTTAAAAAATATTGATTCTAACATCAAAAGCAGTTAGTTCCAAAATGGAACATACTGAATCTTATTCCAATTCTTTACTACTGAAAATATTTTTAGGATGCTTTGTAATCGACCTGATAAGTCTTACCATCTGAAGCAGTATAGGCAAATTTTGCACAAACTGAATCTTTTACCAGTTCTTCACTACTGAAAATATTTTTAAGTTGCTTTGTAATAGCTTGTGTAAGCCAGACTGTTTCATCTTCCATTCTAACCTATAGCATAAGGATATTTAAGCAGCTTACCCTTTACTCTGGTCAGTTCAGTTCCTTGAGAACGAATGTCTGTTCCGGCTCAGACAGAGTTTGGAAGTCTTGAACTATGCCAGCCGTGGCAGCCTTGACCTGCTTGTACTGTTGTGCGGTTAGGTGCTTGACATCAGAGGACACTCCACGCTCCATGTCGAGGGTGTCTGCAAGAATATCTTGCATACGCACCATGTCTTTTCGGCCAAGCCGGCAGTTTTTACCGGATTCATTGGTGAAATCAAAGACTATATGGGCATGCAGGTTTGGCTTCCAGCCTTCCATGTGTGCCGGATTGAGATAGTGTCCTTCGTCACGGTGTATGTGAATTTGGATTGCCTGGATGCCGAATTCTTCCTGGCACCTGGTGCAGAACTCCTGGAGCTGCTGCATGGTCGTGCCCTCTTGGATCACGACAACTCCTTCTCGGATGGGTGTGGCCTTTGCTTGCATCTTTTGGCCGACGGATGAAAGATACCGTTGCTCGATGTCGGCACGTCTTTCGGATATCGTGTCGATGCTCCAGTGCTCGTTGTTTGGGGTCAGATCTTCCCTGACATACCCCAGCTTCTTGGTGCGGAAATTGTGCGCTTCCGAACCTCCCTTGACGGGTCTGATATGAATACTTGTTGCTGCCATGTCATTCTTTTACCTTTTTATGTCCTTCTTTCTTGTCCTGAAAATAAAAATAAAATCCTCCGACATTGGCTATCACAATAACCAAGGTAAACATGATTAATGCTCCCATATCATTTTATTATTCATGTGTCAACTGGTCATACTCTGTTTTCACAAGTGATATATTCTCAATGTTCTCTATAGCCTCATTCATTCCCATTGTATCAGCTTTCATAGTTAATATCATATCATTCTCTTTTCCACACTTTGGGCATTCCAACTTTTGAGAAATAATATAATCATGTAGTGAAGGATTATCATCTCTTTCACCCATATCTACCTTTGTTTCCCAAGCAATATCCTCAGTTGCCACATCAAATTTCTTATGGCAAAATGCACATTCGGTATAATCAATCACGGTTCTTCCCATACTTTGAATTAAATTTTATTATTAGCTTTATGTTGCTCTTTCTTGTCCTGATGGTTGAAGTATATCACTCCTACGATGGCTATTACAGAAACAAGCACTGACATGATAATTGCTCCCATATTATTCTCCTTTCTCTTACAAGCCATAAGCCTGCAAGCAATGTTAATACTATGGCAATAGACACAACAAAGTAAATTATCCAGCTTTCCTTAATGTCATTGAAAACAGAAGATAATAAAACTGCTGTTGTTAAATACTTAGCAATATCCATCAGCCATTTTCCTAATTCTTTCCTCATATCTGCAAATATAATATTTTTCCCCCTAACCAGCTACATTCTAATGTTTTTTCCCTTATTGGATTGAGATGGTATTTCTATATATCTACAAATATAGATGCGTGGATATATAGACATACAGAAATACAAATGCGTAAATATATAGAAATATGAATATTTCAAATGTTGAAACCTTAAAGGATTCATTTGTCCTCACGTAACTTTCGGTTGAGTTCATTCCACTCTTCAGGTGTCAGCTGGTTGTATCCTTTTACTGCCATGTGTCGGAGTGCGTTCTCCATTTCGGATTTCAGAACGATTTGTTTGCCGAATATGGTAAACTGTTCCCACTCCCCTTTTTCATTCCTGGTGTATGTTCGGCTGTTGACACACCACAGGCAGCTGTCAATCTCGTTGCGATTTTTCCATTGTCGCATGTGTCTTAGACTTGAAAATTTCCGTGTGATTGTTCTTGGAATTGGCGTTATTACGTCCAACTCCAGCTTAAATCTCATTTCTATATCTTCATCTTTCATAGAATGTCCAAAATCATTTTTGCAGGTATAGAGAGTCTGGAGAACGCGAACATTTTTTTGCCCAGATCCTTCAGTGAGGCTCCGATATGGTACACTTCCATATCGTCGATTATCAGGAACCGGTCGTGCCCGTTCCGGTAAGTTCTCATGTTGATGGGCGGGTACTGGTCATTATGCTTGTCAAGGTCAAGCTGCAGCTGCGGAGTTATTCTTTGCGTATAGACCGTGGCCGATACGCCCGGATTTCGTTTGCTCAGCATGAGCAACACGGATTCATCAACATAATTGTCTATCAGCACGAGGGATTTTCTAGCGGACCTGATTAAATCTGTTGCGAACTTGTATGCATCGAATATCTGTCCGTCATAAAAGATACCTTCCACCGGCGGAAGTGAAGTGCGGACAAAGAAGTCTATCTTTTCTGAATGTAAGGCGACAGTTTTTTCAAGTTGTTCAATACGTTGATTAATAGCATATCCTTTAAGCATATATTCTTTAAGAATGGTATTCGCCCACCTTCTAAAGTCAACACCTCTTCTTGATTTTACTCGAAAACCAACAGATATAACCATATCAAGATTATAATGTTCAGTCTGATAAACTTTACCATCAGCAGCAGTTGTCGCAAATTTTGCGACAACTGGAACATTATCCAGTTCTTCTTTAAGAGCATTATTAATATGCTTACCAATTGTCTTTACATCACGGTCAAATAGTTCAGCAAGTTGTGAACGATTCAACCATACATTATCTCCATCTAACCTAACTTCTAGTCTAAGAGAATCATTAGGCTGATATAGTATTATTTCTCCTTGTTCCATTTGTTAGCCTTTTTGATTTTCGTATTCCTGGTAATCACATGGTATTCCTTTATCCCGGCAACTTTTCACGTATGCAGCCCATTTTTTTGCTTCCGTCACGTCAATTGGGTTACGCAGAAAAGCATCTTTCCACGGCTGAATGAAGTCCTTAAAATCATGTTTGTTGGTGATGAAGTAGATTGCATTAGATATTTCCTCTCTCTCCCAGCCTTCTTCTTCCAATGGAGTATCACCCATTTGGGAATAAATATCGGCAACAGCTCGCACCATCTTGCCAAACTCCTTGTATGTTGCTAAATTTCTTGATTCTTTATTCATGGCTCTACATTATTTTATTTATTTTTTTGATTAATGTATTTGAATAATCTATTTCCATATCGTCCTGCTAATTGTGCATCTTTTGTATATTCTTCATCGTATGCTCCACTTGTAGCTTCTAAAGTATATAATAGGTTCATTATTTTCTTAGCTTCATTCAATGTAAGAATAATACGATTATTATCACGTTTCATAATCTTATCTACTAATGTTTTAATCTACAAAGAAATCACAATCATAGACATCTTCACCTGATGGAAATTTTACTCTTACGCAGTAGTTGCCACAGACAATGAATTTGTCAGAAATGACAGCTCCAACTTCTCCAGTGTTCGGATCTGTCACCTGAAATCCGGGCTTCATTTTAGCAAGTTCGGACTTCATTTTATCAGAGGTAAAAACAGTAACATTGCAACCACATTGTTCATAATATATCAGTCCCATATTAAGCGAATTAGTAAACTGCTTAACCATATCCATTATTTCCTGTTTGCTAAGAATTGTATCAGTTTCAAACTGCTGCACCTTAACATCAGGAAACTTCTTTATAAAATCTTTCTTTGTCATAGTCCCTTTTCTAAATTATTCTTTCTTGCATCATATTCTTTTTTCAGATCATCCAGGGTGACATCAAGTTCTGACAGTACACTTGCCATCAGTTCCACTTTGAACCTGTGTTGTGTTTCATCAGAATAAGTATTATTATTTTCTATCCCCATCCGAACAAGTGTTACGATAGTCTGACCTAAATATATCTGACTATCTCCCTCTAAAACAGGGAATTTAATCAATGTTTTAGAGTCGTTTTTCTTCTGTATTTCCGTTTTCATCTTTTCGGTATATCATATCAAAGTTTTGAGAATCGTCTTTTTCAAAGTAGTAAGGACAACAGCCTTTTATTATTTCGATGGCATCTTTCCTATACTTAGTACCTTTAGATATAAAATCTAAAGCAGCGGCTAATACGGATAGTTTATCAGCCCTATCACAGTACGCATCACCACATAGTTCAGATAATATAGCCCAATCCTTTTTCATGACTTATTCTTATATACAGTGGATTTTAAGGGAAAATAGAATTAATAAACTCCAGCATGGTAACATCTTCAAATCCGGATTCTTTTTGAGCTTTCAGACAATCCTTCATTGTTAATCCAGATTCTTCCACCAGTTGTTTTGCCAGTTCTGTTTCATTATGAGAACAAACAAGAAACTGAACGGCTACCCAAATACCATTTTCGAATTTTCCCATGTAATTTCAATTTACTGAAATAGTAAAAATCTACTCTCCGAATACTTGTTCATAAGCATAATCATCTTTTAAATGAAGCTCTTTCCGGATTTTTGTGAGAGCATTCAAACTGTCTTTTAATTTTTCTTTTCTGGCTCTATAGTCTGACGCATCAAAACCTTTCTCTTCAAGTTCTTCTATCTTAGCGTCTAACATAGCGTTAGCGCAGCATAGACCAGATATTATAGATTCTATATCCTTAAATTTGATATTCATATCTAATACTATTTTAATTTGTCATTATATCCCATTCGCCTCGATTTAAGAAAGTCTTTAGCAGCTTCAGTATCCTCATGCACCTCATATTCCCGGTAATATACAGCTTTCATAAGATACCTGCTATTTGTGTATCTCTCTTCACCTACTGCATCAGGATTAAGTACAAAACCTTCTTTTGCCCATTGTATAGCTGTCAACTCTCTTTTTATTTTTGAATAGCCTTTCTCTTTCTTCCTGAGTTTCTTTGTCAAAACTTCATGGAGTATTCTGGTCCGAGGGCTAATAACACCATCTGCAGTAACAAGTGCTGAACAGTTATATCCAGGTTGCTCATAATATTCAATATTTTTCTGAATATCTTCTACACTCATTTCTTCTATACGCTGCCTATATTGTGCAATCGTTAGATCTGTCATATCTACTGCCATAATTTTAAAATTAAATATTGATATAATAATATTTACAAGGCTTCTTCCTGAGCTTTCAGGCAAGGAACTGCACCGCTACCCAGCAAACTTCATAAAAATCTACCGGAACTTAATTGTAGCAGTGAAAGCTCTCAGCTCCTTGAATTTATTTACCATACAATCTAAGTCTCTATATCTTTCCTCAGCTTCAAAAAGGATTGTTTGTTGTCTTGTGGTTGCTTCCCCACTTTCATGGAAACTCAAGTATTTCTCATACTTTTTTTTTGCTTTTTCGGTTTCTTTTTCCAGCGCTTTAATGATAATATCACCTGCTAAATCAACTTCATCGAGAGTAAAGCCTATATACTTATTCAAAGTCATAGGAGCTTTTAAATTGGGTTGTGTTACGTAATCCATATATTAAATTTTAAAATTGGCACAAATAAATTTACTTCCGGAAAATAACGTTAGTCTTTAAGGGAGATTATTTTTTCGAGATCGTCAAAGCTATGAATTTCGTAAAGCTTCCCCTTTACTTTCAAATATCCATCTACCCCCACTGTATTGTTAAGCTCATCAGCAAAAAAATCAGCAACACTACATCCTACCACATTAGCGATTTTCTGTAGAGTATCTACAGTAGGGTTATTATTAATCGATTGTGACAATGCCCCTTTGGTTATCGTTTTTCCATTCTTACATTCCCATTCGTTGGCTATACGCTCTATCGTATATCCGTGAGCTTTAATAACTGATTTAATATCCATTGTAATTGTTTAGTTATAACTATATGCAAAGATAGAAAATAATTCAGTGAACATCACATAACACCTAAACAAAATTATATTATTATATAGATTTAACTAAACAATACACCTTTGTTAAAGTTATGTTAAACCTAAACATTATCTTTGTTATGTATAGTTATATCTACACCTTTGTAACATCAAAGTTAAGTTATAGTATGAAAACAGTAAGCAGCGATTACATAAAGGAAATTAAGGCACAGATTAAATTAATCAATGCAGCTCTTAATGAAATTCAAGAGGCTGAAAAAGTTCTGTGTTCAGCAGTTAATACAAGAGATTATAACAAGGCTAAAAATCAGGCTAAAGATGCAAGTGCGGATATAATGACCTCATTAGAAGAAGCTGTTCGACTTGCTTCTGCTATTGGCTGTACAACCGAGTTGTATGAGATACACAAGTACCACAAGATTATAGAACTTGATTTAAGAGATTCACACAAATAAGTTTAACCGGCAGCCCCTTTGGTGTGCCATTATTTCGGAGATTATGAAAACGTATTATAGAGTTTTTTTTGGAGAAGGAATATTAGGGTATGAATGGTGTTTTTCATGCGTGGCAGAAAATCCGGAAGAAGCCTTAGAAATCGCTTGTGAAGACTGCCGGAATGAACTGAAGAACTGGACTGGCATAGTCAAAGTCTGTTCATCAAAAGAGGAAAAAACAGCACTGTACAACACTATTATTAAGTAGTCTATGAAAAAGAAATATTTCAGCACAAAACAATCAGCCCAGAAGGCTAAGAATGAACGAATCAAAAAAGGCGAGCGAGGTTTACAGGTATTTAAAATGCCTAAGGGAACAAGATATAGCGGAAAATTTGCCGTATGCACTGAAATAGAATATTTGAATACATATTAATCTGGTGGTTCTTCTGCCAGCTATAATTAAAAACGATTATGAAGGAAAAAGAAATACTGAAAGAAATTATCGAGTGGCTTAACAATGATACCAGCTACTTATCCACAAGAACCGATTATGCTAAAGGCTATAAAAATGGAATAATATGTGCGAAAGAAATAGTTGAAAGCATAATCAAAAACCACAACCCAGAATTATTAAAATCTTAGTAATACGATTATGGAAAAAAATGCACATTCAGTAAATTGTCAGCTTATATCAACACAGGCTAAAAGAAATATAGTTTCGACGTGGTTGAAACAAAAGAACAGAATGATGTCCGAAATCGCTGAACAGGAACTCACTAACCTTCAAGCATTACTTATAGTTCAAGTAATGTTTGCGTTTAGCCTCCTGGTCTGTTCCAATTTTACATCGATAATCGGATTATACATTTGTCTTGCATGGTTTCTCATATCAGTCCTGGCATGTAAGGAGCATGTACAATTCTTTCAGTAACTATAATATATAAATGCGCATACAGAAGTGTATTAATATGTATGCGTATTTATATATATTTCCACATTTCTACGCATGTATATATACACATATATAGTAATATATATTTGCATATATCAGTATGTTTAAATATATTTGCCAATAAATCATCAATTATGACAACAATTATCTCTCCATTAAATTACAAAGGCGGAGTCGGTAAATCCACAACCGCCTATAACCTTGGTGTAGCCCTTTGGATATTAGGTAGAAAAGTGTTATTAATAGATACCGATACCCAGTGTAATCTTACAAACCTGATAGGACATAATCAAACCGGGAATGATGCAACTCTATTTGAATGGCTAACGCAGGATGATCAAAAGATGCCAGTATATGAACAATACCCAGATCTGTATTATGTACCAGCATCAAACAAGTTATCAAACATCGAAAGCTTCTTGATGAATAAACGAAACAGAGAAAAAGTATTGGCGAAAAAATTAGCTCCATACCTCTCCCCTCTCCCAAACGGGAATTACCTGTTTGACTATATCATTATTGACTGTGCTCCTAAAGAAGGGATCGTAAACGACAATGTCATGAGTGCAAGTGATTACATTCTCATTCCAACAGAATGTTCCGGTTTCTCATTGCAAGGTATGCAAAACCTTTTGTTCAGCATTAACGACGTAAAGGAAAACCTGAATGAGAAACTCGATATTCTCGGTTTTCTACTAATCAAATACGATAAACAAACCAGAATATCCAAACAGGTAACAGAGTTCTTTGAAACCAATTATCCGGAAAAAGTCTTTAAAACACGTATACGAAAAAACATTAAGTTCGATGAATCTCCATTAAAGCATCAGGGCATATTTGAATACGCTCCGGAAGCTAACGGCTCGGAAGATTATATGTCCCTTGCTGAAGAAATAACCGGAGAAACAAGACCTACAGACTGGCAACAGAAAGCTCTGACAGCATGGAATATCAAAAATAACATAAAAGAGGAGGAAAAGCAATGACAAAAAACAAATCAGTAGACCTAGGTATTGATACCTTCATGCAAAGTGTTGCCGAAAATAAACCTGCTGGTAACAATGAACCATCAAGTTTTTCTCCCCGAACAGAAGTAGAAGTAAAACGTTCAAAAGGACGACCGCCCAAAATATCCCAACGTTCAGAACGCATAATCTTCAAGCTCGATGAGAAAACATACAAAGACTTATCTATCATAAAAGCTCTTAACCGTCTGGATATTCAGGATATTGTTTTTGCCGCAACCGTAAAGTTCCTGAAAGAATACAATACAGATAGTGGTTTGACCGACAAGGGTATTGAGCTTGTTAAAGATATAAAAGACCAATATGAAAAGTGAGTAATCCGATAGGGGAAAAAAGGGTAACTGCCGATTTATACATATATAAGCATCTATAATTCTATTAATATAAATATACAGAATTATAGATGCTTATATTTCTATTTATACAAAATAACGCAATCGACCACATCGGTGGGGAGTCCAAAAAGAGGGTATCGAGTGAAATAGGGTTGCACTTCTTCATCAGGCGGGTTGCAGACAAGTTCTGCACCGATACGTTTCAGAGCTTCATCTATCAGCCTTATTTCTTCATCTGTCAGACCGGTCATGTCTCCGTTAAAAATATAACCGAAAGCCCATGTTGGTATTTTTTCTACAGTTTTGTTCATTTGCTAAACAAATTTAATTATTACACATCTATATTTCTGCATATCTATAATTCTACACATCTATATGTGTAGAATTAAAAATTTAGCATTAAAGTTTAAAGTTTTTGGAGTGGGGGAGTCCCACTCCAGACTAAATCAGATTCTTCCTTCATCAGCATAACTGAAATACTTATCATTTCCTACGATAACATGATCAAGAAGTTTAATATTCAAAGTATTTCCTGCTTCAAAAACCATTCTTGTCAATCTATCATCAGAAGCACTTGGATGAATATTTCCGCTAGGGTGGTTATGTATCAAGCAAAAAGCAACAGCATTACATAGTAAAGCTTCTTTCAGTATAACTCGAACATCGACTTGTGTTGCCGAAAGTCCTCCTATCGAAATTCTCTGTTTTCGAATGAGCTTGTTTGCCGGATTCAAAAAAAGCACCCATGCTTCTTCAACTTCCAAATCAGTCAGAACAGGTGACATCAACTTAAATATATCATTAGAACTGGTTATCGTTGGGGACTTAGCAAATAAGGCTTGTCCTCTTCTGTGAAACTCAATAGCAGCTAAAGCCACTCTTCTACGTGCCGGTGTCATGTCAGCAATAATATCTCTCAGCGTACAGGTATTTCCGTATACTACTTCTTCTTCTTTCACCATCATAGATACACTTTCACGATTTGTAAGAATGTAAGCAAGTTCAGCCATGTCCATTGTTCTAAATTCACTACAGATTTCAAAGTTTTTTGTTTCCATACATCTAAAAATTAAGTTTGACATTAAGTCTGTTGAGGAATTATTCTAACTC
>ENA-OPTA01000918-OPTA01000918.1-human-gut-metagenome-genome-assembly--contig:-NODE-918-length-19068-cov-8.193710_pt1 | contig 19068 bp, 19 predicted proteins | sample MGYA00241813_ERZ501917 | MGnify/ENA primary metagenome ERZ501917 (study PRJEB25962, sample SAMEA2042408) | human gut metagenome | biome: human gut; feature: human-associated habitat; material: faeces...
GCGCAAAGGTAGGGTTGTGAATAATGTGCGTCAAGGCGGAAAATAGTATGCTTACATAAATAAAAGCATTGACGGTAATGTTTCGTCTAACTCTTTAAGATTCATTTTTCCGACAATACCTTCCTTACAGAAATCAGATGTATTTAACGAGGTTAACTGCCGAATCATGTTTTTCATCTGTTTCTCTGAAATTTTAGGATACAAAAATGAAAGCAATGACAATAATTTACTTTGTGGTAATGACTTATAATGTTCACTTACTTTTGGAAGAAAAACGAAATTCAAACCAATCAATCGAAATTCATTGGATATCTCCCTATAAGTATCAGTGATTTCTTTATTTGTTTCCTTATAATATTCTCCTTCGATATAAAGTATCTGTGACTTTTCGGCTAACGAATTATTAGGTAAAACAGTCGAATATATTTCAGCATGTGTGAAATATTTTTCAGACAAACAAGCTATTATGGCAAGTACAATAAGCCCTTCCCCTCTACTAAAAGTATTGTCCGCTAAAGCCAAATTGTAGAAATCACCAATAATATCATGAATTAGATTTGGCGTTAATTTCTTCAACAGGTAAACAGCATCAGACAAAGTCATAGAATCGCCTATAGCTTCATCTTCCTTCGTTATGCGGTATTTGTCTTTGATTCCATCCAGGTAATCAATTTCTCGTAAATCGATTATAGAATCAACTTTCACAATGTCTGAAACTATCCGCATAATGCCAGCACGTTCGTTCTGTTTCATTGCCGAGTCATAGTGCGGACTTGGTTCCCAACAAGTCTGCTGTTATACAATAAGAAATTAGACAAAAGAAAAGCGTGGGAATCATGCTTGTCACTCGTCCCACACATAGAGGCTCTGGCATCGCCCTGTTAGTCGAAACGAGCAACGCCGAAGCCCACGCCGATATGTATATATATAGACGAATATAATACAAGCAAACGACAAAGAATGCCTGCATATACTCAATCGGATATAACATACCCATGGACATCTACCGTTGCTTTGAATTTGACTAACAATTCGAAACTGCCAGATTTCTATGTGTCAAGAACAAAGCGTCAAGTAAACGCCTTCACATTTTGTCTGTCCTCAATCCCGACCCATAGCCCGCTGTATCTATGTTTAAGATGACAGCCCGGCGTGAGCAGTCTTTCTATACGTAAACCCTTTTAAAAGGATAAGCATAGAAAAAGTCAAGGACTTTGGCAAAGATAACCAATTACATCTTAAATCAAGAAAGAAATCAGAAAAAGTTTATTATTGTAGAATGATGTGCTTTTCTGGTTGTCCAGTTGATGGGCAATCACATTTAGCCGTTTCAGGTCCCACTCCATGCGTTCCTACAAGGAAAGAAGCAGATTGCTTCGTTCCGAACTACCGACAATGATACAGCTTCCAGTCTCATTCCATTCATCTGTAAATATCCGGTAATCCGTCTTTAACAGACGGATTACACGGTTCTGGATAATTTGATAATAGATGGTACCTTCCTTTCTCTCTATGGTGGAAGGTCTGAATTTCACTTTGACACTGGCCATGGGCTTACTTTTTAGGTTCGTCCGTAATAGACTTGTCCTTGATGGACTTCGCCTTGCTGTCCAGTTCTCTCGCGGCCTGTTCTTTCAGCCGTGCCTGCTCGGTCAGGGTGGCCTGTCTCCGTACCGCTTCTTCGTAGGCTTCCACGTCCTCACGCATCTGTCCGATCCGTCCGTTATCCCGGTTCGGTCCAAAGAGGTTCTCAAGTTCCACAAGTTGTTCGAGGGTAGCCTCTCCTTTCATCTTGACATAACGGTATTTCAGATCATTATCGGCCTGAACGCTATCTGTCCTCACCGAAAAATAGAGAGCAACGGACAGGGCCACGATTGACGCGAACATCACGGAAAAACTCCCAAGGATGTACGGGGATTCCAAGCTCAGGCTGAAATGATGGTTGATGTTGCTTGTCTTGACGGCATTCTTTCTGATTGTGTCATTGGTCTCACAAAACAGGATTTCCATTTTCTCCTGGTTCTGCCGCTGTTCATTACGCATTTCCGACAAGACCTGCCCAAGTCTTTCCTGTGACGAGTTTTTCCTGTCCATGGAAACCATATCGTTCTTGATGGCGGCAAGACCTTCGTACACGCGAGCCAACAATTTACGGAATGTCTCATGGCCATTCCGGACTTCATTCAGCACGGACTCATCCTGTGTATTATTAACTGTCGGGCTGTTACCTTCCGGCGAGAGGACGGACAACCCGTTGATTTTGTTCTCGATTCTTTCCAGGCATCCGAAGATGCTCTCGATACATTCTTCCATTTTCATATTCCTGCAATTTTAATGTTCATGAATAGTTTGAATGGGAAAGGACGGACTACAATCCGAAACCTTTCCTTTTTTGTCTCTTTTTCCTGCGTCTGCGCAAGAGTTCTTCCTGAGATAACGGCTCTTCGGGAGCGGTACCGCTTGTCGGGCTGAACAGTCCAGGTCCCGTACTTTCGAGAAGATGGCCTCCGTCCGGTATCCTTTGCTGCACTTTACGTTCGGATTCCTGTTGGGATTCCGAAGTCCTCCAGCCCAGCCGGGCATTCAGTCTGGCAAAGCTGAACTCCCAGCTGATTTGTGAAGCCTTGAAGGTTTGCCCGTCCTTGGTGAACCGGATTCCCTGTATGTCCTCCGGCCTTTTTATCTCCCTGGTACGCTTTACAAATTCCAGTCTGATGCCCCGGCGAAGCAGATAATCGTTGAACTCTTTCCATGTCCCGGAGCACTTCAAAGCCGCCTTGACGGCATTGAAAATCTCGTATTTCACACGTTCCGAAGCATGGAGTTTCTCCACGTTAGTCTTGCCCTTGTCCTCGGCGTATGTCAGCCCGTACCTGTCCTTAAGCAGTTTTATGGCGATTTCATTACGCTTGTAATCGCCTTGGGAAGAGATTACCTTGCCGTCATACCCGATGCGGTTATAGACCAGGTGGCAGTGCGGATTGTCCGTGTTATGATGCCTTACCAGGATGAACTGGGTGTTCCTTATGCCCATCAGTTCCATGTATTCCCGGGCTATTTTAGCCATAAACTCATCCGTCAGCAGTGCCTTGTCCTCCGGCTTGAAGCTCAATGCGATATGCCCGACAGGCTGTTTTATCTTCGGATTAAGCTCCCGCTGGTAGTTGAAACTGGCCGTTATTTCCCGGATATTTCCCAGCAGTACACCGTCGGAGTCAATAATTTCCGCGTTGTCCTTGCCCATCACGTAACGGATACAGCCGCCGAAGGATTTCCCTTTCTTGATCTTGCCAATCATGACGGCCTCCTTTCTTCGTGCCTGTACCGGACAATAATCTCCTTGAGTTTCTGCAGGAGTTCTGTCACCGTCCTTTGGGTACGGTGGAATCCGGCCTGATGGGACAGACGGGTCAGCTGGTTCAGGTTGTTCGCCATACCCGTGAGGCTGCGTATGACGGCAGTTTCCTCGGCCGAGTGTCTGGCCGTTATCGTCGTCTCAAATGCTGATACGCGAAGAAATTCCGCCAGCGTGAGGTTAGCCTGTCTGCTGCGTCGGCACAACCGTTCATAGTCTATCTTGGAGAATTTCACTGTAACGGCTTTGCTGAGTTTGCACACTCCGCTTACTCTGGGGCGTCCCCTCGGTCTGTTTTTCTTTCTGTCATTCATATTTTCTTTGTTTGATTTCTGATTATTCTTTTTCTCACAATCTGCGACCACCGGGAGCGGATTGCCTCCACTCTTCGGGAGTGGAGCGAGGTTTTTCGGGATGCCCGAAAGATAACCTCGCTAACTCCCAAAACTGAAGTTTTGTCCGTTACTCCCTCTGGTCGACTGCTGACTGTCTGAATACAGTAATGACTGGAGTCAGTAAGCAAGTCGGTCATTCCGGAAAATGTCACAGCTTTCTCCACTGCTCGAAATCTTCCGAATAGATTTCAAGATGCTGCCGGGCAATATTCTCAAGCAGTCCGGAAACGCTCATTTTGCGTCCTCCCAACCTGCGGACAAACTCGTCCAGCCTGTCACGTACCTCGCCGCTAACAAACACGGGCTTGCGGTCTTCGATTCTCGGAACCTGAAGAAAGGTTTTCCGGTATTCGTCCAGAGATAGTTTTCTCTGCTTACTGCTTATACGACGCTGAGAAGGAGGAATACCTTCCTCTCTTACTATTGGCGGTTGCCGTGTCTCCGATGTGGTATCGGTCTGTTCTACCGTTCCTTCTGAATTTTCTTGTCCGGTATCATTCAAGGATGATTCCCGTGCAGTTTCAATACTGCCATCTGACGGGAGTATGAGTGACATGTCCGTACCTGTCATGGCCTCCCATTCTTCTTTGGTCAATTTCTTTTTTGTTACCATACATTTTTGATTTTAATCGGTTTACTCACTGGTCTCGGTGCGCACCTTGACTCGTTGTCGTGAGCAAAGGAAATGTGTATAGTGAACAGAATCAAGCAAATGGAGATACCGTGGCAATTATGTAATCTCGTGCACTATACCGATTGGGCGGTCGGTGCTGCCTGCCGTGATTTGCCGGAGTGATCTCTCCATACCGGATTGTTCAAGCGGATTCCGTTTATGAAGAAGGCCCATTGTATGCAGTTGAGATGTAACATGATGTCATTCCGGGCAACGCATCGTCACCGGTCTGAAAATCCATTGCAGTGTAATTTCTACTGCTTTTATTTGCAGTGGGAACAGAGAAAACGGTCACGTTTCCTGCCGAGAATAGGACGATGAGACATGATGGAATATCGGCTGTAAAAGACCTGTTCTGTTCCGAAAATTTGAATATATGTTTAACAGAAAATAATGAAGACAATGGAAATCATCAGCTTTGAAAAGAGAACTTTCGAGGAGATTGCCGCCAAACTGGATCACTTCGTACAGCGGGTGGAAAGTCTGTGCCGTGAACACGGCGGAAAGGAAACAGGTGAATGGATGGACAACCACGAGGTCTGCCGCAAGTTGCGTATCAGCCCGAGGACCTTGCAGACCCTGAGGGATAACGGGACGCTTGCCTTTACGAAAATCGGGAACCGGACTTACTACCGTCCCGATGATGTGGAGCGTGTGGTCGGGAATGTGGAGGACAAACGCAAGGAAGCCCGCTGGAAAGGCAAGACCATTTGAACGAGTTTCAAGAATAATGTATAACCAATATCAAACGCGTATGAGTAATGAAATCAGAGAAAAGGACCACGAGTGGGTAAAGACATTCCACTCGAATTTCGACAGGCTGCTGGCCCTGCTCGAAAAGTTGTTGGAGAAACGGCAACCGTCTGCCTATGGCGATGAACTGCTGACAGACAAGGAAGTGGCATACCTGTTGAAAGTGAGCCGGAGAACCTTGCAGGACTACCGCAACAACGGCATTCTGCCTTACACACAGGTAGGCGGAAAGATTCTCTACCGGGCTTCCGACATAGAAAAGACACTGATGAATGGGTACAAGGAGGTGTACAGGAACAGGTAATAATGGATATGTGTGTCTTGCTGTATAATCTGCATCATTTGTCTATGAAATGGTGCAGATTTTTGCTATAGCTCATATTGTATATAAATCGTTACTATAGATTCATTTATCTATATTCTATAATTATAGACTATTTAATCTATAATTTTGGCGGAATAAAAGAAAATTCATACATTTGTCATCAAATCAATGAACTATAATATGTTTGCAACAATTTCAGCGGATATAGTAGCATCCACTTCCTTGTCTGTGAATGAAACTATAGGATTAAAGCAAAGGATAGAATCATTATTTGGCTTGCTAAAAGTGAGTTATCCTGATTTTGAAGGTCGCCAAATAAAAGGGGACTATATAGAGTGTGTAATGCAAAATGTATCAAACGTATTCCGGATAGCCTTTATAATCAAATCCTGCATCAAATCTTTTTCCACAGCTAAAAATGAAAAGACGAAAAATTTCCATACATACGGAATACGGATAGCCATTGGTATCGGAGGTATGAGAATAGTGAATACCGAACAAGGCATTTGGGATGGTGAGGCCATATATCTGTCAGGACGTGCGCTTGAGGAAATGAGTTCCCTGAATAAGGGAACGATGTCTGTTCATACAAGTAAAAAGCAATTATCTGCTCCTTTGCAAACTATAGCCCTATTGACCGATGCCATATTAAATGATATGACTGTGCGCCAAAGTGAAGTTGTTTATTATAAACTACTTGGTTTCAAAGAGGCAGACATTGCCAAGAAACTGGGTATATCCCAAGCCAGTGTAAATAATGCTTCTACAGCTACAAAATGGTATTGTATAGAAGAATCCATAAAATATTTTGAACAGATAAATTTTGAAGGATATGAATAGTTGGTTGTTTTTAAGTCTGTTATTGGCACATGTTATAGGTGATTTTTACCTGCAAAATGATAAATACTGTGCACAGAAAGAGGAAAGGAAATTCAAAAGCTGGTTCCTGTATGTGCATTCGCTTATTATCGGTGGGGTGTCATGGGCAGTTGTTTCTGTTTATGAATTCAGATTTTATGCCCTTGCCATTGCTTTTTCTCATCTGGTGATAGATGTTATCAAAACATATAGCCCCAAAGGATTATGGAATTTTGTGATTGATCAGATTGCTCATTTGGCGATACTGATTATAGTGACATTTTCCTTTGACACTACAACAAAGTTGCCAATCCAATCAATGGATTGCAATGGCTGTTACTCTATACCTCTGTTCATATTGGCGTTACTATTGTGCATCAAGCCTGCAAACATCCTGATTAAGTTGGTCTTAAAGAAATATCAAGTTGGAGAGACACAGTCTTGTGAAAATATCAAAAATGCAGGAGCGTTAATTGGAAATTTAGAGCGTATTCTTACAATCATATTCGTTATCATTGGACAATATGAAGCAATCGGTTTTATCATAGCGGCAAAATCCATACTTCGATTCAAAGACACGGATACAGCAAAAACAGAATATGTCCTTGCCGGAACGTTTCTAAGTTTTGGAATTGCATTGCTGTGTGGTTTAATGGCAACAAAATAACAGATGGACAGTTTTCAAGAGAAATACAATGCGCTTGTCATTAAATACAATGCCCTGCTTGCCGAAAATGAAGAACTGAAGTCAATACTTTCACAGCATGGTATAGTGTATTCCTCCATCAAACGTGCTGATGAAAGTACAGCATTTTCTTCCATAATATATCCTCCAATCAAACTCTCTCTTGATGAGAAAATTGCATTGTTCCGTAACTTTTTCAAGGGACGAGATGATGTATTTGCACGACGATGGTTCAACAAAACTACAGAAAAGAGTGGTTACCAACCAGTATGTATCAACGAATGGCGCAGAGGAATATGTGACAAGAAAAAGCATAAATGTGCAGAGTGTCCCAACCGCAATTTTGTCCCGTTAACCAATCAAGACATATACCGACATCTGGAAGGTAAAGATGAGAACGGATGCGATGTTATAGGTCTGTACGTTGTTACTTCTGATAATAAATGTTCTTTCCTGTGTGCTGATTTTGATGACAAGAATTGCACTCATGGATATAAGAACGATGTGTTGGCATTTACTTCCATTTGCAGAGAGTGGAGAATCCCATTCAGTATAGAACGCTCACGCTCTGGAAATGGTGCGCATGTGTGGATTTTCTTTAATGAACCCATACCGGCCTGCAAAGCAAGAAAATTAGGCAATACAATTCTTACGGAAGCCATGAAACGTAACAGGCGGATGACATTCGACTCATACGATCGCTTCTTCCCCAATCAGGATAAAGTCCCGGAAGGCGGATTCGGCAATCTCATAGCATTGCCATTGCAAGGAAAAGCCAGGAAAGCAGGAAACAGCGTTTTTGTAGATGATCAGTTTCTTCCGTTCCAAGATCAATGGACATATCTATACAATGTAAGAAAAATAGATGAAGGTACCGTAGATGCATTATTAACACAGCATCAGCAGGAAGATTTTGGAACATTGGCTACATCTTCGGAGAATAAACCGTGGGAAATACCTGTCATACAAGATGTGACCCAGGAAGACTTTAACGGCAGACTTATAATACATAAATCAGACCGGATATATATTCCTTTAAAATCCATTTCAGATAAGGTTAGTAATCATTTGAAACATATTGCGGCGTTCAAAAATCCTGAATTCTACAGCAAACAGGCGATGCGTATTTCCACATATAACATTCCTCGTATTATCTGCCGTGCAGATTTTACCGATGAATATCTTGCAATGCCTCGGGGGTGTGAGGATGCCATTATCAACATGCTGTATTCTCTCAAAATTGATTATGAAATAGTTGATAATACAAATCATGGTAAACCTATTGGCGTAACATTCAAAGGAAAGGAACGCGATGAACAGTTGGACGCTATCAATGCCCTCATGTCATTTTCCAACGGTGTGTTGTCTGCAACGACAGCCTTTGGAAAGACCATTACAGCCGCGGCTCTGATTGCCCGAAGAAAGACAAATACACTTATTCTGGTACACTCCAAGGCATTGCTTATGCAATGGCATGAACGCCTGTCAGAATTTCTTGACATAGATTTTACAGAAGATGGGATTTCCAAGAAACGAGGAAGGAAGAAGGCATTTTCTCCAGTCGGGTGTCTTGATTCTACCTCTAACACGTTGCATGGTGTTATTGATATAGCCCTTATGCAGTCGTGTTTTGAAAATGACGAAGTCAAGCCTTTTGTAAAAGGATACGGGATGGTCATTGTAGACGAGTGTCATCACGTATCTTCCATAACATTTGAGAATGTATTAAAACACGTTACGGCACATTATGTCTATGGACTTACTGCCACTCCAATCCGTAAAGATGGTTTGCAGCCTATTATCTTTATGCAATGCGGTCCGATTCGTTTTTCTGCCGATGCCAAGGCACAGATACAGAAGCAGTCGTTCCAACGTTATCTTGTGCCGAGATTTACATCTTATAGACCTGTTACCGATGATAAACAATCGTTTACGGCACTATCACAATCCCTCGCTGAATCGAAAATACGGAATAATCTTATAATAGAGGATGTTCTTAATGTCGTGGCTGCAGGCCGAACACCTATAATACTTACTGCCAGAACTTCTCATGTAGAATTGCTTGCCGAAATGTTGAAGCAGCATGTAGCCAACATCATACAACTCACAGGAGAAGGGACTGCAAAAAACAGGAGAGAAACGCTGCAAAAGTTACAGGATATACCCAAAGATGCCCCTCTTGTAATAGTAGCCACGGGAAAATATGTGGGAGAGGGATTTGACTATCCACGACTTGATACACTGTTTTTGGCACTACCAATCTCATGGAAAGGATTGGTGGCACAATATGCCGGACGTTTGCACCGTGAGAATGAGGGCAAGAAAGATGTTCGTATTTACGACTATATTGATATACACGAACCTGTTTGTGAGAATATGTATCGTAAACGCCTAAAAGGATACTCTGCCATCGGTTATCGTGTACTGTCAAAAGATACTCAGACGCTGTTTGATAATACAGATGACTTACAAATATCATCATATGAAGGACAGATTTTCAATGGTAACACATTCCGTTTGGCATTTATGCAAAATTTGAAAAGTTCAAGACAATCTATTGTCATATCCTCTCCAAGACTCTATCGTACAGAACGAAACACATTTGTTAAAACACTCAGAGAGTTTCATGCGAGTGGTATTCAAGTAGCAATTCTCACATCAGAGGAAAACAGTCAGACGGATTATCTAAAAAGTTTGGGATTATATGTAAAGATTGTACCGAAACTATCCTTATCCTCGTGCGTCATAGATAAGTCCACAGTCTGGTATGGTATCAATATACTTGGCTATGTAACAGAGGAAGACAATATTATTAAAATCACAGATGTGAGACTTGCAAATGAGCTACTTGATGTCATTTACAATAGCGGAAAATAGGAAAAACAAATAAGTGGAAAAAATCATCGTTTTACTCTCGCATGAGACAGTATCCCAAATGTGATGACTCTTGTCGAACAGATGAGAATAACAGCCAAAGCCGCAGAAAACAAAAATTGATTTTTCTGGAGGGAGCGCAGTTTGCCGTCTGCCCATTTTATTGTATTTCTAAAAAATATCCTTCTTTAGGTGATAAGAACAGCATATAGAATCGGACGTGATTTTAATTTCCGTCTATATGCTGTTTTACTTTTTTATTTTCTGACTTTTCCGTCAGTCGCTTGTTTCCGCTGCCGTCGGCATTCATTGTACAGACGTGAAAGGGAAAAGGTTTTCGGGCTGAATACGCTCTGAAAGAGGAAGATTCTGCCCGAAACGGCATAGCCGCCCGACCTTTTCGCTTTCAATAGAGTCTGTACTAACTTCTATTTACGGCAGAGGGAATGGGCGACTGTCTGGGATTGTCCTTTTGCTCTTGTCTTCGTTTCATCAGCTTGTCCATGTCCTCGGATATTTTATCATCGGTTACTTTGGCATATCCTTGTGTCGTTTTAATACTCGTGTGTCCCATCATTTTACTTATACTTTCTATCGGGACACCTGCAGAAAGCATCAAAGTGCCGAACGAATGCCTGCTGGCGTGATAGCTCAAATTCTCCTTTATACCAGCTACGATGCCTATTTCATGTATGCAGTACCATAACATGTCACGTTTGGGCAATGGGAATATTGGTCTGCTTTCATCCGTTGTGTTATACAGTGCCAATATATGTCCAGCTATGGGATGAATAGGTATGAATGATTCCACATCCGTTTTCTTACGGTTGATACGGATGTATCTTCTTCCGTCCAGAGTTATCCCGATATGTGAAGGATACAGCCGTTTAACATCGACGTAAGACAATCCGGTGAAGCAGGAAAAGATGAAAGCCCTGCGTGTAAGTTCCTGCAATCTTTCCGGCATGGGCTGTTCCATAATCCTTTGTAACTCAGCCCTGCTTATATGTTTCAATTTGCCTGCTGGCTTTTTCTCGTAAGGAACATCCGCAAGCGGGTTGAAACGGAGAACCTCCCTGTCAACGGCAATATATATCAATCTGTTCAGCCATGTAAGACAATGATTGATGTGACTCGCACCACAACCTTTTCCCTTCAAGTAAAGTTTGTATTCCCAACCGAAATCTTCTGTAATGTCTTCAAAGGCTATGTCATTCTTCCCCATAGAAAGCAGAAACTCGTGCAGGTATGCCTGAGTAGACTTGGACTGACGGTAAGATGAGGTAGAATTTATTGCCACGGAACGGATTCTCAACCTTTCGCGTTCTTCTTCTCCAGCTTTCAAAAGAGTTACAGGAACAATCCCTACACATGTTATTTCGTTTTTCAGCATTTCAGCAGTTATCATACCCGTTTCCTTTAACAGGTTCGTGTAAGAAGTTTCAAGCCTTGCTCGTAAGTCTGCAAGAAGACCGTTTGTCCTGCCATCTTTTACCGTTCCATTTTTGACATTCCAACATTCTGGATTACAATAATATCCGGTAGTAAATACACTGCTCTTGCCGTCAATCGTAATACGGCACATGATGGCTGTTGTCCCGTCGGCTTTGACCTTGCTTCGGTTGATATAGTAGAGAATAGAAAATGTACTTCGCATTGTTTAAATATTTTAAGAGTTACAGAATCAGTTTCAGGTCTTTTGTCGCCTCGATATATTTGTCCATGTCCTCAAAAAGTTTCTTCGGAGTCACACGGGCATATACTTGGGTAGTACCTATATCCGCATGTCCCAGCATCCTGCTGACAGTTTCAATCGGCACACCGTTTTCCAATGTCATAAGGGTCGAGAACGAATGTCTTCCCATGTGGTATGACAAACGCCCTTTTATCCCAACTTTCATCTTAATGCTTGTAAGACACCATTTCAAAGCCTGGTAGGGTATGACAGGGAACAAGGTAGACCTTGTCTCATCCTTGTACTTTTCAATAAGAGCCACAGCTTCCGGCAACAGCTTGACACGGCACAGTTGTCCGTTTTTGCCTCTTCGGTATTTCAACCATGGCGCTCCCTGATCATCCTTGGATAGGTTATCAGGAGTAATTGCAACTACATCAACATATGAAGTTCCGGTGTAGCAGGCGAAAAGAAACATATCCCTGACTATAGAATGTTCGGGACGACAGCCGGTAAGTTCTACATCTCTTATCTTTTCGAAATCATCCTTGCTCAATGCTCTCGGGAGTGTCTCTTTCTGTTTGGGCAGCTGGTAGTGTTCAAAATAGAATTTGTCCGAATGTCCTTCCTTGAACGCGATACGGCAAATCTTTTTCAGTATGGCCAGATAGTGACGCACAGTCTGGACTCCCAGTCGTTTCTCAATTACAACATATTCCTGAAATTCACGGATAAACAGTTCATTAAGCTGGCAAAAGGCAAGGTCTGACACATTGAACCTGCAGTTTATGAATTCTGCAAGACGGTTACGGGTATAAATATAGTTTGGAAGTGTACGGTGGGATATGTCTATCCCCACACGGGATTTCACTTCCTCGATATGCCTGTCGAACAGCTTGAGCAATGTCATTTGGGTATCTTTGCTGCCTTGAAGCATTTCTTTTACATCAGTTGCATTAAAATCATTTTTCCGTTCCACGAGAGAGTCAAAGGCTGCGTTTACAGCCAATAGCAACCTGTCGATTTTTGCATTGGTTTCCACCGCTTCTTTACTTTTCCCATTCAACCGACTTTCCCGTGGATTCCATAACTCTGGAGTACATGACAGCTTGCAACTGAATTGCGCCATCGTGTTGTTCACCGTTATTCGTCCCATAATTGGAGCCTTTCCGAACTTGTCAAGACCGCTCTTTTTCAGGTAGAGCAACACCTTGAATTTTTCTACTTTCATACGCTTATTCTTTAATTGCAAAATTACCTAATTTATAAGCGTTCTTTGATATGCAAAATATTGACAACCAGTGAATAATAGCCCCTCGTGATAGCTTCTGTACTCCTCATTGCGTTACCTGTATGCTTCGGTAACTGGACAGCTAACGCTTTGGTAACTGAACTAATACTATAAATCACCTTTTTTTGCATTTTACTCATTTGGCAGAATTCAGCAAATATGCTAAATACCAACCATTTAAGTTTTATCTACTCATTTCTGTTATTGCTTGCTTTCCTGTTACTTATGCATGTGGCCCGGCACACGTTCGCGACGACTGTTACCCTTGCCAATGATGTCGCCCTGCAGAATGTGTCGAAGATGCTTGGCCATTCTTCAACCCGCATGACACAGCATTATGCACGTGTACTGGATAACAGTATTATGAAGGACATGCAGGATGTTGCCCGGGCCTTCGGATAATCAGAAAAGGCTATACTTCACAACACACAGTGAGGTATAGCCTTTTACATAAGGAAGAGTTGTCTACTTGTATGGATTGGCCACGTTTTTACCGGGATTATCTCTTCTTCCCTTTTTCAATCAGTCTGATAACATCCTGTCTTCGATAATAGGTTTTCCGGTCAATCTGGGAGAAAGACAAGGTGCCGTTGCTTCTCATGGCCTGCAGTGTTCTCTGTGATATGTTCAGTGCCATGCATACTTCCTGATTGTCCATCCAGTCATCCAGACTCTTTGAGGTTTGCCTGCTTTTGAGGTTTTCCAGTTTTTCTTTCAGCAGTCGGATGGATGTTATCATTTCTCTGAAAGTACCGGCTTCAATGTTTACGATTTCCATAAAGTATAGTTGTTTGGTTTGAGGCAAAGATAGACTGTATGGCCTGGCTGGCCAATACCATGTCATCAGATGGCAGCACAAGTCATCAGATGTCTCATGTTGTCTGTTGCAGGAACCGGTCTTTCAGAAATATCCGATTGTTGAATTCGGAAAGTACAGCCGTGTTCAGGAAAGACATGTATTATACTTCGTTATATTGCGTAATTTTGCATAGTGCTGTATTTCAGTGTATTTACTAAGTTTGCACCAAAACAGAACGTATGAAAGGAAACACACTGAATGTAATGTTCTTTATCTTGAAGAACAAGTTGTTGAAGAACGGTGAAGCACCGGTCGTTCTTCGGGTGACAATCAATGGACAGCGGGATGAAATCCGTATCCAGCGCTCTATACCGGTGGAGTTATGGGACAATGCGAAGATGCGTAGCAAGGGAAGGGGGCGGAGTTCGGCAGAGCTGAACATGTATCTTGAGACACTGAGGGATAGAATATATGTCATCCATAGGAATTCCGTGTATGATGGGGAAAGACTGACTCCGAAGAAAATTCTGGATATTTTGTATGTCAGGGAAGGACGGCATCTGGTTCTGAAGGCCATGAAGGAATGTATAGACGGATGGGCGGCTTCTCCCGGGGATTTGCATCCTGCCACCCTGGCACGTTACAACAGGTGTCACGGATTGGTGGAGACAGTCATACGGGATGTTTACAATAAGGAGGACGTCGCATTCTCCGAACTGGACAGGAAGTTCATCACGGCATTTGAAAGGTATCTGAAGGAAACCCGTGGGCTGGCCCGGAATACGGCGGCTAAATATTTTGAGTGTTTCCGTAAAGTTCTCAAGGTGGCCCAGAAGAAGGGATGGATGGAGGATGGCAGGTGCTTGAAAGAACTGGGACGACTGTGCGTGAAGGAGGAGACTTCTCCGTCTTTCCTGGGCTGGGATGAACTGAGAACAGTGATGGAAACGGATATGAAGGCCGGACGTCTGGAACGGGTGAAGGATGTGTTCGTTTTCTGTGCGCTCACCGGACTTTCCTATCAGGGGATAAGCACCCTTTGTCCGTTGCACCTGTTTAGGGATGACGAAGGAACACTGTGGATTTGCAGGACACGTGCTGAAGGAACGGAGGTTGGTGACAGCTGTACAAGCCGTGTTCCTCTTCTTAAACCGGCAATGGTTCTATTGGAGAAGTACAGAGGCTGGAATCCGATGAATCCAGAAGGTCCGTGTTTCCCTGTCCCGTCAGTCCAGAAAATGAATGAATACCTGAAAGAGGTAGCGGCGCGTTGTCGGATTTCCAAGCGTCTGACCACCCAGATGGCCCGCAATACGTTCGCTGCGACAGTTACCCTGGCCAACCGGATTCCCAAAGAACACGTCGGGGAAATGCTCGGCTATTCTTCCGACTATATGTTGCGCCATTATATGCAGGCTCTGGAGAGGAATTCCCAAAAGGCATGAAGCGGATATATACAAAATATGATAAAAAGTGAAAGGCTATACTCCAATGGATGTGGTGGTATAGCCTTTCCCATAAACGGAATTGGATGTCAGAACGCTTCTTTCCGGTTCTTTTCCAGCAGTCGTACGATATCGCTTTCCCGGTATAGGATTTTTCCTCCTATCTGGTAATAAGGCAATATGCCGCTACTTCTGTAGTCCAGCAGCGTACGCTTGCTCAGCTTGAGCTTTCCGGCCAGTTCCGTATCTGTCAGGTAGTTTTCCCCGTCCAATAAGTGCCGGTTGTCAGCCTGCAAATTGTCTATAAGGTCCGATACCCTTTTCATTTCATCGAAGAAATGAAGCACTTCCTTGTCTGATCTGGTTATGATTGTTCCCATAAGCTGTCCTTTTTGGTTTGAGACAAAGATATCCGCATTCTCATGCCGCTGCAAACCGTCGGAGCCTGTTGTCACCAGATATCATCAAATGTCTTCAGATTTCATCGGACCGGCTTCCGGCTTCCAGTCCTTCAGCTTGTTCTTTAATATCTTCATGTCCTCCGTGACTTTTCTGTATGTGATTTTGGCATAGGCTTGTGTGACCTTCAGATTGGTATGTCCGAGCATTTTGGAAAGTGTTTCTATCGGAAGCCCGTTTTCCAGACAGACAGTTACGGCGAACGTGTGCCGGGCAAGATGGAACAAAACCCACAAAGCAACTGTCAGCAAACAAGTAAATATAGAACGTAACCCGTTTGAAATGAGCGGTTTTTCATCGTTCTGCCGAAAGTTGGAAACGCAACGGAGTGCGGAATATTGAGCCATTTCAGTTACCAAGCCGTTAGCTGTCAGTTACCGAAGCAAGGACAGGTAACATACGGAAAATGAAATTGTTGCAAGCCCGTTCCGATTGCGCCGATACGCACCGTTCTGCAAATCAATGGACGCTTACTCATAAATTAATTTTGCGACAAAAACAGTAAGCGTATGAAAATTGAAAAATTCAAGGTGCTGCTCTACCTGAAAAAGAGCGGAACGGACAAGTCGGGCAAAGCCCCGATAATGGGAAGGATAACGGTGAACCGCACGATGGCGCAGTTCGGATGCAAGCTCTCGTGCAAGCCGGAGTTGTGGAACGCGAGGGAAAGCCGTCTGGACGGAAAGAGCCGCGAGGCGGTGGAAACCAACGCGAAACTGGACAAGCTGCTGCTTGCAGTCAATACAGCGTTTGACACGTTGGTTGAGCGAGGACAGGACTTTGACGCAACGGCGGTCAAGAACTTGTTTCAGGGAAGCATGGACACGCAGATGACCCTGTTGCGGATGACCGACCGCATCTGCGAGGACTTGAAGGCACGTATCGGTATCGACCGTGCCAAAGGAACCTATCCCGGCTATTACTACATGAGAAGGACATTGGGCGAGTTTATCGAGTGGCAGTTCAAGACGAAGGACATCGCTTTCGGGCAACTTTCCGAACAGTTCATCCATGACTACCAGAACTTCGTGATGGACGTGAAAGGGTTGGCGGTGGACACCGTGCGCCACTATCTCGCCATCCTGAAAAAGGTATGCCGCATCGCCTACAAGGAGGGGTATGCGGAAAGATGCTTCTTTGCAAATTTCACCTTACCGCAAAAGACAGAGCGTACACCGAGGGCGTTGAGCCGTGAGGACTTCGAGAAGATACGCGATGTGGAGATACCCGCATGGCGCACCACGCACATCCTTGTGCGTGACCTTTTCCTGTTTGCCTGCTACACCGGAACCGCCTATGCGGATGCGGTGAGCGTCACAAGGGATAATCTGTACACCGATGACGAGGGAAGCCTTTGGCTGAAATACCGCCGCAAGAAGAACGAGCTTCGGGCAAGCGTGAAACTGTTGCCGGAAGCCCTCGCCCTGATTGAGAAGTACCATGACGAAAACCGCCCGACGCTGTTCCCGATGATATACCATCCGAACCTCCGTCGGCACATGAAATCGCTTGCCGTCCTCGCAGGGGTGAGCAGCACCTTGTGCTACCATCAAGCACGCCACTCCTTCGCCTCGCTGATTACGCTGGAAGCGGGAGTGCCGATTGAAACCATCAGCCGGATGCTGGGTCATTCCGATATCCAGACCACGCAGGTATATGCCCGTGTCACCCCGAAGAAACTCTTTGAGGACATGGACAAATACATCGAGGCGACCAAAGACTTGAAACTTGTTCTCTGACTCATAAAACATCACAACCATGCGCAGTACATTTTCCATATTACCGTACATCAACCGTAACAAAGTAAAGGCTGACGGCACGACCGCCGCCCTCTGCCGCATCACCATAGACGGCAAGAGTTCCACGATAATCACCGGCATCTATTGCAGACCGGAGGACTGGAACAGCAGCAAGGGAACCATTCGCACCGTCCGCGAGAACAGCCGCTTGCAGGAGTTCAAGAAGTCCGTTGAACTTGCCTATGAGGATTCGTTGAAGAAACAGAACGTGGTGAGTGCCGAACTGCTCAAAAATGCGCTGGCAAGGAAAGCCGTCATCCCCACCAAGCTGTTGCAGATGGGCGAAAGAGAGCTTGAACGGCTGCTTGCCCGTTCAAAGGAGATAAACTCCACATCCACATACAGAAATTCGAAATACTATCAGAAGTATTTGACGGACTTCCTTGTTTCAATAGGAAAAACCGATATGGACTTTGCCGACATCACGGAGGAGTTCGGCAATGCTTATAAAGCCTTCCTGAAACGCTACAAGAACTTTGGTCCGTCACAAATGAACAAGTGCCTGTGCTGGCTGAGCAAGCTGGTGTACCTCGCCGTGGACTACGAGATACTCCGTGCCAACCCGTTGGAGGACATGGAATACGAGAAGAAGCCCGCGCCGAAGCACAGGCATATCAGCCGTGCGGAACTGAAAGCCATCCTTGAAACTCCCATGCTCGACCCGTTGCAGGAACTTGGGCGCAGGGCGTTCCTGTTTTCGACGTTCACGGGCTTGGCGTATGTGGACATCATGCTGCTCCATCCCCACCATATCGGCACGACGGCGGACGGTAGGCGTTACATCCGCATCAACCGCAAGAAGACCAACGTGGAGGCATTCATACCCCTGCATCCGATAGCGGAGCAGATTCTCGACCTCTACAATACGACGGATGACACCAAGCCCGTCTTTCCGCTTCCGAGCCGTGACGAGATGTGGTTTGAGATACACGAGCTGGGCGTGGCGATAGGGCGGAAAGAAAACTTGTCCTACCATCAAAGTCGGCACTCGTTCGGAACTTTCTTGATTTCGGAGGGCATACCCATTGAAAGCATCGCCAAGATGATGGGTCACTCAGGTATAAAAACTACCCAACGGTACGCGGAGGTTACGGACAAGAAGATTTCAAAGGACATGGACAACCTGATGGCGATCAGAATGATGTACGGAACGGGCAAATGGTACAAAAGACAAGAACTGCCAAAAGAAACAAACATTGATAATAAATAATATGAGGCATGACAATGGAACGGGGAATAATCACAATCACAGAAAACGGGGCGGTTGCCATGCCGACCGCTCCCGTTTGGATGACGCAGCAGGAAATGTCCGATGCGTTCAACGTGTTCGGCTGTTACATCCGCAAGGCTGTACACGCCATCTACAAAAACATGGAACTGTTGGAAGAGGAAACGAAGCGGCACATGAGGCAGGACAACGGGATAAACTACGATGTTTACAGCCTTGAAATGGTGATAGCCGTTTCCTTCAAGTTGAGAAGTCGGGAGAGCATGGCTTTCCGGAAGTTCATCATGGGCAGGCTGACCATGAGCGACAGACAGCCCGTCAATCTTTTCTTTTCGCTCTCCCCTTCACGTGGAAAGAGAGCGGGAAATTGAGCAGACCTCAGGACGGCGTATGAGATACCCTCAAACGGCGTGTAAGGCTACCTTTTACGCCGTTTGAGAGTAACACCGTC
>ENA-OPTA01000924-OPTA01000924.1-human-gut-metagenome-genome-assembly--contig:-NODE-924-length-19004-cov-5.639137_pt1 | contig 19004 bp, 16 predicted proteins | sample MGYA00241813_ERZ501917 | MGnify/ENA primary metagenome ERZ501917 (study PRJEB25962, sample SAMEA2042408) | human gut metagenome | biome: human gut; feature: human-associated habitat; material: faeces...
AGAGGACGGGGCCGAGGACGGTTAAATCAATTTGCGAAAGAATCTTGACGGTACCATGTAGATGTACCTACTAGCAGTACATTTTGCGTAATCTGGGCAAACGCTGAATAATTGCTCGTATAATGTCGTCTGTCGAAAGATACAAAAACCTGTACCTTTTTGTGCAACAAAAAAAGCCGCTCAACCAGCGGCTTTTCTTATTTCGGCATGAAAAAGGCGACCGCCCTTTGTGGACGGTCGCCTTTGCTAATTGTTGTAAAGTTTGCCTTAGGCGCGAGTCTTGATCTCCTCGAGCACCTTCGCAACAAACTCGTCAACGGTCATCTGAACGGTCTCGTTGGAGCGATCGCGGACGGAGATGTTGCCGGCCTCGACCTCCTTCTCGCCCAGGATGAGCATGTAGGGCACGCGGTCGATGCTGCGGGCCTCGCGGATCTTGTAGCCGACCTTCTCGTCGCGGTCGTCGCAGACCACGCGAATACCGGCCTCCTCCAGCTTGGCGCACACCTCGTGGGCGTAGTCGCGGCTCTTCTCGGAAACCGGAAGCGCCTTGACCTGCACGGGAGCCAGCCAGGTGGGGAACTTGCCCGCAAAGTGCTCAATCAGAATACCGATGAAGCGCTCGATGGAGCCAAAGCACACGCGGTGCAGCATGATGGGACGCTTCTTGGTACCGTCGGCGTCCACGTACTCCAGATCAAAGTTGAGCGGCATCTGAAAGTCGAGCTGCACGGTACCGCACTGCCAGGTGCGGCCGAGCGAATCCTCCAAGTGGAAGTCGATCTTGGGGCCGTAGAAGGCTCCATCGCCCTCGTTGACTTCGTAGTCCATGTGCAGCTGCTCCAGAGCGGTGCGCAGGCCCTCCTCGGCGCGAGCCCAGTCCTCGTCCGAACCCATGGAGTCCTCGGGGCGGGTGGAAAGCTCAACGTGATACTTAAAGCCAAACTTTTGGTACACGGAGTCGATGAGGTTGACCACGCCCACGATCTCGTCGGTCAGCTGATCGGGACGCACAAACAGGTGGGCGTCGTCCTGGTTAAAGCAGCGCACGCGGAACAGGCCGTGCAGGGCGCCGCGCAGCTCGTGGCGGTGCACCAGGCCAATCTCGCCGGCGCGAATGGGCAGCTCGCGATAGGAGTGCGGCTTGGAGGCGTACACCAGCACGCCGCCCGGGCAGTTCATGGGCTTAATGCAGTACTCTTCATCGTCGATGACGGTGGAGTACATGTTGTCCTTGTAGTGGTCCCAGTGGCCCGAGGTCTTCCACAGCTGCTTGTTCATGATGAGCGGCGTGGAGATCTCCACGTAGCCGGCCTTGTGGTGAATCTCGCGCCAGTAGTCCAGCAGCGTGTTCTTAAGGATCATGCCGTTGGGCAGGAAGAACGGGAAGCCGGGGGCCTCGTCGCGCATCATAAAGAGGTCCATCTCGCGGCCGATCTTGCGGTGGTCGCGCTTCTTGGCCTCCTCCAGCATGTGCATGTGCTCGTCGAGCTCTTCCTTGGTGGCAAAGGCGACGCCGTTGATGCGGGTGAGCATCTTGTTGTCCTTGTCGCCCTTCCAGTAGGCGCCCGAGACGCCGGTGAGCTTAAAGGCCTTCAGCGCCTTGGTGTAGCAGATGTGGGGGCCGACGCACATGTCGATGTAGTCGCCCTGCTGGTAGAAGGTGATGCGGGCGTCGTCGTCCAGGTCGCCGATGTGCTCGACCTTGTACTTCTCGCCGCGCTCCTCCATAAGGGCAATGGCCTCGGCGCGGGGCTTCTCGTACACGGAGAACTTGAGGTTCTCCTTGACGATCTTCTTCATCTCGGCCTCGATCGCGGGGAAGTCGTCCTCGCTGATCTTGACGCCCTCGGGCAAGTCGACGTCGTAGTAAAAGCCGTTGTCGGTCGCGGGGCCGTAAGCAAAGTCGGCCTCGGGATAGAGACGCTTGATGGCCTGCGCCATGATGTGCGCGGCGGAGTGGCGGATGACGTGCGTGACCTCGTCCTGCGGGAGCTCGGCCACCGAACCGTCATTGTAGAGTGCCTTCATGGGTATGTTTTCTCCTCTCGGATGCCTGATGCAAGTGCGTGCGATGCGCTCGGCGTTTTTGACTTGCATCATTATAGGCAGGTTGCCTTGGTATACAAGCGCCCGCCGCACCTTAATGGCACGGCGGGCGATTTTCTACGCATGCTTCATCGTGTGGGCGGGGCTGCGGGGCGCGCGTGGCTTACGGCGTGCCTGTTGCTCGCGGCCGGCCCGGCGATGGATGCGTTACTGGATGCGAGTTCGGCAGTAGGGGCAGACCTTCCAGTGCGCATCGAGCGGGCGATGGCAGCTGGGACAGACGTTGCGAACCTGGGTATCGCACACCGGGCAGACGACGAAGTCCTTCTCGATGGGCGCACCGCACTGCGGGCAGGTGCCGTACTGGGCAAGCTGGCGCTCGCGCAGGGCCATGTCCAGCTCCTGCTCCTCGCGGTCGGACGCGTAGGAGTGCGGACGCAGAACTAGGTAGGCGATGAGGCCCACAAACGGGATGAGGGCGATGATGCCCCATGCCACGTAGGCGCTGGCGCCGCGGCGGCGAGCGTCGATGAACACATAGACGACCGACAGCACATACAGGGCGATGATAAAGCCAACGAAGGCATAGACGACGCCCATAAGCTGCGGCGACATGAGCTCAGAGATGTACTTGGACATTACGGGTACCTTTCGGAATATTAACAGTCCGGTCAAGTTTACCACGGGGTTTGTTTATATGGGAATACGGCTGGGTACGGGGCTGGCGCGGACACAAACATCTCAATCTGTAACAGTTAGGAGCGGAATCCGGGTCTAGATGTTACAGATCGAGACGAACGGAGGACCCGCCAGACTAACGTCTCGATCTGTAACATCTGTAACCCAAATCCTCGTCTAACTGTTACAGATCGAGACGAACGGTTGCCGCAGTTGTCGGCAGACGAGGTTGTCGACGTTGCAGGGTCTCCCCTCGCCTGCCGTTGGCGGGTGTTGCGGGGCTGTTCGCCGCATTGCCGCTGCGCTGGGGATGTGCAGACCGTAGGATAGTCCTATTGACAGCCTGTCAACTCGTCTGGGAGGCACTGTGACAGAAACGTTTGATATCGCGATTGTAGGCGCGGGCATCACGGGATGCGCCATCGCGCGGCAGCTTGCGCGCTATGACCTGTCCATTTGTGTGGTCGAAGCGGCCAACGATATCGCGCTGGGCGCCTCGAAGGCCAACGGTGGCTTGGTGCACGCCGGCTACGATCCGGCGCCGGGCACGGTCAAGGCGCAGGTCAACGCCCGTGGTTGCGAGCTATATGGCACGTGGGCCCAGGAGCTAGGCTTTTTGTTCCGCCGCACCGGGTCGATGGTGTTGGGCTTTAACGACGAGGACCGCGCGCATCTGGAGCGGCTGCGATGCAATGGCCTTGCCAACGGTGTGCCCGAGCTGTCAATCGTCGGACCCGACCGCATCCACGAGTTAGAGCCGCGCGCCAGTGCCGATGCAACGTGCGCGTTGTGGTGTCCCTCGACTGGGTTTGTCGACCCGTTTGAGGTTGCCATCGCCGCGCTGGAGAACGCCGTGGCCAACGGGGTAACGTTTATGCGCTCCGCGTCGGTGGAAGCCATTGAAGTCGCCGACTCGGATGACGGAGCCGCGCGCTTTACGCTGGCGACCCCCACTGGCAACGCGCGCTGCCGCTACCTGATCAACGCCGCAGGCAACGGAGCCGCGGACATCTCGCACATGGCCGGCGCCGAGGAGTTTCAGATGGTCTGGCGCCAGGGCAACATCGTGGTGCTTGACAAGGAGCCGCGCACGCTCATGCCGCTCTACCCCGTGCCGACGCCGGTGTCGAAGGGCGTTATCGTGACGGGCACTGTACACGGCAACACCGTGATCACCGCAACCGCCGCTGTGCGCGAGCCGGGTGACACGCAGACCTATGCGAGCGATGTGAACGCACTGCTGACCGGCGCGCGCAAGCTGGTGCCCGATCTGGACACGCGTCGCGTGGTGCGCGCATTTGCCGGCGGGCGCCCGGTCATTCAGGGGACGAACGACTTCTTTATTGGACAGTCGGCCGTGGTGCCGGGGCTTTTCCAGGCGGCAGGCATTCAGTCGCCGGGCGTGGCGAGCGCGCCAGCCATTGCCGAGCGCATGGAGCTTGTGATGCGTGAGGCGGGCGTGGAGCTGCACGAGCGGGCGGACTGGAACCCAATTCGCCGCGCGCCGGACGACTTTGACCGCGTGCCGCTCGCGCGCAAGGAGAAGCTGATCGAGTCCGATCCCGCGTGGGGGCAGATCGTCTGCCGCTGCGAAACGGTGCCGGAGGCTGAGATCGTGGCCGCGATTCGACGCCGCCCGGGCGCGGTTTCGGTCGAGGGCGTCAAGCGCCGCTGTCGTGCCGGCATGGGTCGGTGCCAAAGCGGCTTTTGCCAGAGCCGCGTGGTGGCGATCCTTGCCCGCGAGCTGGGCTGCGACCCCAGCGAGGTGCTGCTGGAGGACACAGGTTCTTGGCTGGTTGAGGGACCGCTGAAGGGGGTGCGCTAGCATGGCGACACTTGATTCGCGCGCCGGACGCGCGAAAGCAGGAGCTACCGAGGCGGTACAAACGCAAGCCTTCGACGTGGTCGTTGTCGGCGGCGGACCTGCCGGCATGGCGGCCGCGCTTGCCGCGCACAAAGCTGGAGCGCGCGTGGCCATCGTGGAGCGCGAACAGCACCTGGGCGGAATACTCCGCCAGTGCATCCACCCCGGCTTTGGCCTATCGCACTTTAAGCAGGAGCTCACCGGTCCCGAGTACGCGCAGCGCTTTATCGACCAGGTGCACGCAACCGACATTGCGCTGTTCCTGAACAGCATGGTGATTGGGATTAATTCGGGCGACCCTACGGAAGACACCGCGGTACATACCGTCACGCTCATGAGCCCTGCCGGCATGCTGCAGCTCACTGGACGCGCGGTCGTCCTTGCCATGGGTTGCCGCGAGCGCACCCGCAGCGAGATAAAGATCCCCGGCAGTCGTCCCGCCGGCGTGTTTACGGCCGGCTTGGCGCAGCGATACATCAATATCGAGAACCTCAAACCCGGCTCGCGCGCCGTCATTTTGGGCTCGGGCGATATCGGGCTGATCATGGCGCGCCGCTGCACGCTCGAGGGGATTTCCGTCGAGGGCGTCTACGAGCTCATGCCGTACGCCAACGGTCTGCGCCGCAACGTCAAGAACTGCCTGGACGACTTTGGAATTCCGCCGCACCTGTCCACCACCGTCACACGCGTGATCGGGCACGACCGCGTGGAGGCCGTCGAGGTAAGCCAGGTCGACGAGCACCTGGCGCCAATTCCGGGGACCGAGCGCATTGTTCCGTGTGACACACTGCTGCTTTCGGTGGGCTTGATTCCCGAGAACGAGCTTTCGGTTGCCGCAGGCGTAGAGCTTGACCCGCGCACGCGCGGCGCCGTGGTTGACCAGAGCCTGCAGACGGGCGTGCCGGGCATCTTTGCCTGCGGCAACGTGTTGCACGTGCACGACCTGGTCGACAACGTAACGAGTGAGTCAGAGAGGGCTGGCACGGCTGCGGCGGTGTACGCGCTGGGCGGTGGCGCGGATGCCGAGGCGGGCGCCCAGCGCGTGGGTTGCCAGCTCACGGTCTCCCCTGCCGGCATTGCGGGCTACGCGCTGCCGGGACGCATTACGGCTGTGGCACTCACCAAGCTCAACTTCCGCGTACGCCGACCGGTCGACGCCGCCCGCGTGCGTATTCTCGCTGGCGGCGAGGAATTATTCGTAGGCAAGGTCCGTGCATTTAAGCCAAGCGTCATGGAAAGCTTTCCAATGCCGGCAAAGGTCATCAAACAAGCGCTCGACCTGGGTGTCAGCGAGATTGTCCTGTCCGTCAATCCCATCGAGGAGGCATAGCTCATGAGCAATAACGCAATAGATACGCTGCAGTTCAACTGCACCACCTGCCCATCCGAGTGTCTCCTGACCGTAGAGGTAGAACGTGACGCAGACGGCGCCGTGGTAGAGGTGCGCTCCGTGACCGGCAACAGCTGTCCGCGCGGTAATAAGTTCGCACATCAGGAGCTCACCTGCCCCATGCGCGTACTCACCACCACCGTGGCCGTATCTGGCGGCGACGAAGCCCTGCTCCCCGTGCGCACATCCGAAGCCATCCCGCTGACCCTCCACGCCCAAGCCATGGACCTCATCCGAGGCCTAATCGTCAAAGCCCCCCATCCGCATGGGCGACGTCGTCCTCCCCGACCTCCTCAACACCAACATCAACCTAATCGCCAGCATGGACATCGACCCAGCCTAAGCAGCTCATTTAGAACGGGGCTTTTAGTTACGCTGCCATCCATCCCACCCCTCCTCAATTGCGGTGAAATAGTTCCTGATTTCCGCCAAAACCCCGGCATCCAGGAACTATTCCACCGCAACTTTCTTATGGATTAGCCTCCAGACTGCTGCCGTCTCATAAGTTGCGGTGAAATACGGACTGTTTTATAGCTTCAGATCGCTAAACAGTCCGTATTCCACCGCAACTTAGGTGGGGGCGCTTGGGATACCATGGTGGCAACCTAGCGAAAGGACGATGTATGGCACATGTCGATGACCAGCGCGTGGCGCGCGTGCTCGATGCGCTCGAGGCTCAGCACCCCGGCGCGCAATTGCTCGTAAACGACCCGTGGTCGATCTATTACCTGACCGGCTTTTATGCCGATATGTTCGAGCGTTTTTGCGGTGTACTGCTCGCACGCAATTGCGAGCCCGTAATCTTGGTCAATGCGCTGCATCAGCTTCCCGAATACGACAATGCCCGCTTGGCCTACCACACCGATACCGACGTTGTGGCCGACGCCATTATTCGCGAGATCGATCCTGCCAGACCGCTAGGCATCGACACCGTCATGCGCTCCGGCTTTTTGATGCCGCTCATGGAGCGCCACGCCGCCAGCGAGTTTTTCCTAGGTGACTTTGCCGTCACCGCCGCACGCACCTACAAGGATGCCGCCGAGCAGGAGCTCATGCGCGCGTCCTCAGCCGCTAACGACGCCGTGATGGCCGACGCCATCAAGCTCGTCCACGAGGGCGTGACGGAGCGCGAAATTGCCGACCAGATGCTCGGCTTGTATCGCAAGCACGGCTGCGAGGGCTTTAGCTTTCCGCCCATCGTAAGCTTTGGCGCCAACGCCGGCGACCCGCATCACGAACCCGACGATACGGTACTCAAGCACGGCGACGTGGTGCTGTTCGACATTGGCGGGCGTCGTCGCAACTACTGCTCGGACATGACGCGCACGTTCTTTTGGGGCGAGCCGGACGAGGAGACGGCACGCATCTACGACATCGTGCGCCGCGCCAACGAGGCCGCCGAGGCGCTAATCGCACCGGGCGTGCGCATGTGCGACCTGGACCGCGCCGCACGCGACGTGATCGAGGACGCAGGCTACGGGCAGTACTTTACGCATCGCCTGGGTCACTCGATTGGCCTGCAGGACCACGAACCGGGCGACGTCTCGCTCGCTAACGAGCAGGTTGTCGAGCCAGGCATGACCTTCTCCATCGAACCGGGCATCTACCTCCCCGGCCGCACCGGCATCCGCATCGAGGACTTAGCCCTGGTCACCGAGAGCGGCGTCGAGATCCTCAACGCCTACCCCCACGATCCGGTCCGCCTAGACTAGCCTGGTCCCCAAGCCCCCAAACTAAGTTGCGGTGGAATACGGACTGCTTAAGGCTTCTAGCCCATAAAATAGTCCCTATTTCACCGCAACTGCCAAGGGGACCAGGGTAGTCAAAAAGCCCCGTCCCAAATTAGCTGCCCTGATGGCAAAACGAAAGGCCTCCCGATTCCCCAACGAGAACCGGGAGGCCTTCTTGTGACCTAAAGCACTACGCTCTCGACGCTACTCCGCGCGATGGCGCAGCTTTTCGATCGCTGCGGCAATCAGCGCCAGCAGGCCGGTTCCGCCAAGCGTCGCAACGGTCACGGCAGTGTTGTCGCCCGTCTCGGCCAGGCTTCCCTTAGCGGCCTTCTTGCCATTCTTCTTGCCCGAAGGATCCTTGGCATCGGGCTTGGCACCGTTATCCTTGCCGCTCGTCGGCTTCTGCACGACAGCAGGCTCAACAACCTCGACAGTCACCGAAGCAGTGAGCTGCTGAGGCACCGACGTCTCCGCAGCGCCATCCTCGGCAAGCGTCGCAATCGCCGCGGCGTCACCGTCAACGGGCATCGTCGCGGTAATGACGACGGTTCCGTTCTTGAGGGCCTTGACTTTACCGTTCTCGACCGTAGCGATCGTCGGGTCGGACGAGGTCCACGTCACGTTACCACGCAGCAGCGCGCCATCGGCCGCATTGCTCGCCGCGGCAGCAAGGTCAATTTCCTTGCCGCGCTCTACCTTGAGCACGGTTTCGGCAGTCGTGGCCTTGCCGTTTTGGTCAACGATAACGAGGCCCTTGGCCGCCGGGCGCAGCTTAACGCGTACCATGCAGCTGACTGTAAGCTCCGTACCGCGAACCTTACCGCCCACGGTCACATCATTGGCACCCCAATCCAGTGCGGGGACATTCTCCCAATCGACGTCGTAGTCCTCCTGGCTGCCGTCCTTCATCATCACAGAGACCTTCTTGGGCAGCGCCTTCAGCACATCGGCGGCAGAACTTGCCTCAAACACCTCAACGGGAGCGAACGTCGCAGGTGTCACGGGAATCTCGCTTGCCGGCGTCTCGACGACCAGTTTGCAGGTCGCCTTAAGCGTCGTGCCCTCGACGGAGCCTTCGATTGTATGCTCGCCAACAGCGGCAAGCTGCTTGTCCAGGCCATCCGTATTCCACGTGACCGAGGCCTCATCCGTATGGCCATCGGAGTACGTCACGGCAACCTTCTTGGGCAGCTGCCCCGTCACGGTGTCAACCTTGGCATCGCGCTCGACCGTGATCTGCGGTACCTCGGCAACCTTGTTGATCGTCGTCGTGGAGGTGACAATGACCTCGACAGGCAGGTTGCCGTTCACCGTCACGCCCTTGGCAACGACGCTGTTGCCGTACGTGGCGGCAGCGGCAGGGACCTCAGTCCATGTGATCTCGGACTCCGCCGTCGTCTTGCCGTCCTTCATGCGAACGGTCGCCTTCACGCCCTTGAGCGCATCACGCACGGCGTCGGCCGATGCGCCCTCGGGAACGCTAACGCCCGCGACAGGCTCAACAGACGCCGGAATCTCGGCATCGCTCTTCACGACCGTGACCGTGCACTTGGCCTTAACCGAAGTGCCCTCTACCTTGCCCTCAAGCGCAACATCGCCCAGCTTGCCCAAGGCATCTGCCGTGAGCGGAGTCTTATTCCACGTGACGGCAGCAGTCCTCGTCGAGCCATCAGACATGTTGAGGGTCACCTTGGTGGGCAGCGCAATGTCGTCGGCGTGCTTTTTTTCATTCTGCCAAACTTTTCGGAAGTTTTTTTCGAAAAAGTTTTTCAGGGAAACCGGAAGGATGACTTTCTCGCTCCCTTGGACAATACCAAGGTAAGATACTCGCACAGTCCAGAGCGGATCCGCAACAGAATTTTTCAGCATGTCGTTTCAGTTACCTGAGCCCTCTCTCCCGAAAGCGGTTGCAAAGGTATAGCCTTTTCTCTTTCCTGCAAATTCCATGAAACACTTTTTTCAAACAATTTTCTATTATTTTTATAATCAACTGTAAATCAATTATGTTTTAAAACATGGTTTTCGACTCTTCTTCAAATACTCCTTCATGCTACACCTTATTATATATTATATAAAGGCGAAAAACTGATTTACACTGAGAAATTCCTCTTTATACAGGTTTGTTATATCGGCAGAATTACTGCTTCACAGATCAAAAATCTACATACATATTTCATGGGGAAGAATCTTCCCTTATTTACAAGAGGATGTAAACTAAACACCTACCTTATAAAAATTCAGGAAGCCGGCTTAACTTCATACTGTTAGATCCTTTCACCAGAATATAAAATCCAATCGGACAATCTGATTTCAAATGATCTATTAATGTATCGACATCAGGATACTTTTCATAAGAAGTCTGAATACATCCAAATTCCGGTCCAACTAAAATAACTTTCTCAAAATTACATGTATCCAGGAAGTCTACAATTTTTGCATGCTCCTCCTTGCTACTGGATCCCAATTCTTTCATATCACCTAATATCACCATTTTATGAGCTGCCTCTACATGTCGGAAATTTTCCAAAGCAGCCATCATACTCGTAGGATTTGCATTATAAGCATCCACAATCAAATGATTATTTGGGGTTTCTTCCAATTGAGAGCGGTTATTTTGCGGTATATAAGATGACAGAGCCAAACTAATTTCCTCTTCTTCCACCCCAAAGAAACGGCCAATAGCAGCGGCAGCCAAAACATTATCCAGATTATATGTTCCGATTAAATGGGTCTGAACTTCATGCAACCCCTTCTCGCCTATCCAGGCAAAAGCCAAAAAAGGAGAACACTTCAGTACATGTCCGCTTACATATAATCCTTCGGTCTGACCATAGCGAATACAATTCAGTCCTTCAGCTATTTGGTTCAGATAAGGGTTCTCATTCTGAATAAAAACAGAAGAATTCTTCCGGCTACGCAAATAATCATATAATTCACCTTTAGTGCGTATTACCCCTTCAAAAGAGCCAAAACCTTCCAAATGTGCTTTACCGACATTCGTAATAATTCCATAGTCAGGTTCTACGATATGCGTCAGCATATGAATTTCCCCCGGATGACTGGCCCCCATTTCCACAACCGCTATTTCATGCTCCGGTTTCAATCTAAGCAATGTAAGGGGCACACCTATATGATTATTAAGATTTCCTTGTGTATAAAGAACGTTATATTTTCGGCCCAAAACTGTTGCAATCAATTCTTTCGTTGTTGTTTTGCCATTCGTTCCAGTGATACCAATAATACGTGTTCCCAACTGACGTCGATAGTAATTGGCCAACTCCTGCAAAGCCTTCAGGCAATCTTCAACCAACAAAATACGCGGATCATCCTTTTGTGCATATTCCGGTTCATCCACAACCGCATAGCGGCAACCTTTTTGCAAAGCCTGTTCTGCAAAAGCATTACCATTAAAGTTGCCTCCTTTCAAAGCTATAAACATTGATCCTTCCGGACAATTCCGGCTATCAGTAGTTACCTGACCACACTCCGTAAAGAAATCATATAAAGAAGTTATTGTTTCCATTCTCTTTTTAATCTTTAACCTAATTATACGCACAAAGATAACTGAAAAATACATAGCAAAACGACAAAAAGTAAATAATTGTGCGTACATTTGCACCCGTCAAGATGACATGTCATTATGGAAACAACACTCACCAAATACATAAATATCAACGGACAACTGATGGATCTATCCCATCCGCAGGTAATGGGAATCCTAAATGTTACGCCAGATTCCTTTTATGCCCAAAGCCGGCAACAGACAGAAGAGGGAATCCTTTCCCGTGTGCACCAGATTCTAGAAGAAGGAGGAAATATTATTGACATCGGTGCTTATTCGTCCCGCTCCAATGCTGATCATATTTCTACAGAAGAAGAGACAAAACGCCTGCGCCATGCATTAAGCCTCATCATCCGCGAATATCCTCAGGCCGTACTTTCCGTGGACACATTTCGCGCAGACATTGCACGCATGTGTGTAGAAGAATATGGAGTTGCGATCATCAATGACATTTCAGCCGGAAACATGGATGCACAAATGTTTTCCACTATAGCCCGGTTGGGAGTTCCCTACATCCTGATGCATATGCAAGGAACCCCACAAAATATGCAACAACATCCGCACTATGAACATATAGTCCAAGAAGTTCTTTATTACTTTTCCGAAAAGGTACAACAATTACGTGACTTAGGAGCAAAAGATCTCATTCTGGATCCCGGATTCGGATTCGGCAAAACTTTAGAACATAATTATGAATTACTGAACCAACTCGAAGAGTTCCAGATATTCAATCTTCCACTGCTAGTTGGAGTTTCACGTAAATCCATGATATATAAATTGCTGGGAGGAGGACCTGAAGATGCTCTTAACGGCACAACTGCCATTCATGCCATTTCCTTACAAAAAGGAGCCAATATCCTCCGAGTTCATGATGTAAAAGCAGCCACAGAAGTCGTACGGATTATGGCAGCCATGCAGAAAAACATCAAACCTAGTTGTCAACCTTCTAAAAACCAAGAATAAAGATGCCTTTCGATATTCATATCATGAGTCTGAAGGATATTCTGGATATCCTCCTTGTTGCCTTTCTGCTATACAAGACCTATAAGGTCATGAAATCTTCCGGGTCTATCAATGCATTCATCGGCATTCTGGTATTTATTGTTATCTGGGTTATCGTATCCCAGGTTCTTCAGATGCGTCTGTTAGGCTCCATCTTTGACAAATTAGTCAGTGTAGGAGTTATTGCACTGATTGTCCTTTTCCAGGATGAGATCCGCCATTTTCTGCTAACGTTAGGTTCTCATCACCGCGCCAATAGCCTGTTCAGATTTCTGAAAGGGAATAAAGAACAAAAGAATCAGAAAGAAGACATCATGCCCATTGTCATGGCTTGCCTGAACATGAGCAAAGGCAAAGTAGGCGCTCTGATCGTTATAGAGAAAAATTTTCCGTTGGATGAAATCGTACGAACCGGAGATATGATCGACGCCAACATCAATCAACGGCTCATTGAAAATATCTTCTTTAAAAACAGTCCGTTGCATGATGGTGCCATGATTATCAGCAACAAGCGAATCAAAGCAGCCGGATGTATTCTGCCCGTATCTCATAATCTGAACATTCCGAAAGAACTGGGACTCCGTCATCGTGCAGCCTTAGGCGTTTCACAGGAAACAGATGCACTTGCCATTATTGTCTCTGAAGAAACCGGAGGAATTTCCATTGCCTACAAAGGAGAATTCTACCTCAAACTAACGGCAGAAGAGCTGGAGCGTATGTTGACCAACGAAGATTAATCCTGCCAAATAGGTCAAAGAACAGAATCTTGAGAGTAATAAAATAAATCTGAGAAATTTTGGCAGTTTGACAAAGTTAACTTACCTTTGCGCCCTCGAAAGGAGAGGTGCTCGAGTGGTTGAAGAGGCACGCCTGGAAAGCGTGTATACGCCAAAAGCGTATCACGGGTTCGAATCCCGTTCTCTCCGCAAGAAAAGGTGTAAATCAGAACAGATAAGATTTACACCTTTTTTTGTATCCCGGATTATACCAAACAGTATCTCAAAACTTCATGTAAGAAAGTTTGCTCCAGAGCAACACATTGAGAAGTTCTGACCCCTACTTTTCCGGAATCTCCTCATCCTGTTTCGGACAATATCTTTGTACCGTCAGTTCTCCATTCAAGGCTCCCAGTGCATTCATCGCCAGAGCTCCCATTTCATCCTCACCCGGAATTATTTCCACCGGAGCCAAAGATTCAACCCAGCCCCGCAATGCATCCGTACAATATTCATTATAAGCAATTCCACCAGTCAGGATGATGGCATCTGTTGCACAATGCAATGCCACATGCATGGCACCGATCTGTTTGGCTACCGTATATAACATCGCATCCAGCACCCGCTTATAATGGATCTCTCCGGCATGAATGCCCCGAATAATCGTCGGGACATCTGTTGTCCCCAGGTGGGCAACCAGTCCTCCCCGTCCATTTAACATCCGGCAAAGTTCCCGATGCGTGTATTTCCCGCTGAAACACAGATCGACCAGTTGACGCGCCGGAACTGTCCCGGCTCTTTCGGGACTGAAAGGTCCTTCACCATTGAGAGCATTATTCACATCAACTACCCTGCCATACTGATGAGCACTGACTGAAATACCACCTCCCAAATGAACAACAATCAGATTCATCTCCTCATATTTCTTCCCTATACGCGCTGCATAACGCCGTGAAACAGCCCGACTGTTCAAAGCATGGAAAATCGAAATACGGGGAAGTTCCGGAACCCCGCTGATCCGTGCTTCCTCACGCAGTTCATCAGTTACTACCGGATCGGCGATATATGCCGGACATCCGGCCTGCTGCGCAATTTCATCGGCAATCCATGCAGCCAGATTTGAAGCATGTTCCATCGAAGCATTCCATAAATCCTGCTTGACCCGTTCATCAACCAGGTACACCCCTCCCGGTATCGGTTTCAGCAACCCTCCTCGCGCAATCACCGCATCAAACCGCAGCGGAATTCCCGCTTTCTCCAAAGCTTCATGCACGTGCTGGCGACGATAATCATATTGCTCATTAATATGACGGAATCCGGCCACCTCTTCAGCCGAATGATACAGACTTTCTCTCCAGACGAGAACATCATCTTCATAAACAGCCAACTTCGTGGAAGTTGAACCAGGATTGATTACAAGTATTTTCATAAGCATTCATTTTGGGGTTCATTGCCAGCCAGACAAGCAAGTGCCAGACTGTAATATTTGGAATTTCCCGAATCCGCCCGCGAAGGTACGACAACCGGAGCAATCGTTCCGGTCAACATTCCTGCCATGTTGGCATCACCGAACAAGGACAAAGTCTTATAAAAGGTATTACCAGATTCGATATTCGGAAAAATCATAATGTCAGCGTTTCCTACCACAGGCGAGGCCAGACCTTTAATCTGACCGCTATGCGCATCACAAGCCGTCTTCGCATCCATCGGCCCATCTACAAAAACAGAACCGAATTTTCCCTGCAAAGCTTCTTCTTTCAGCTGCACATAACTGATGGTATGCGGAAACTTCTCGTTGATTTTCTCCGTACAATGAATCAAGGCAACCCGCGGCTGCTCACTTCCCAACTTACGGCACAAGGCAACGTCGGCCATGATCATCGCCCGAAACTGGTCAAGTGTAGGACGAGGGATAACGGCTGCATCCGAAAAAAACAACAATTTATGATACAAAGGAACCTGGGCAACTGCTACATGGCTCAAAACTCCACCCGAAGGGAGCAAGCCTTTTTCTTTATTTAAGACAGCACGTAAAAGATTGTCTGTATTGATCAGACCTTTCATCAGAATATCGGCTTTTCCTGTCCGCACCAGCTCCACAGCCAATGCCGCCGCGGCATCCGGAGTTTCTGCTTCATAGACTCGTACAAAATCCGGTGAGGCCATACGTAAATGATACGCCATTTCCATATCTGCCGTATCAGACACCAGTAAAAATTCTGCTATTTCTTCACGCAGAGCCCGGATGATAACATATTCCGTATGCGAATCTTTCGGACAAACCACAGCCACTCTCCGACGAATTCCTCGGGCGCGCAGGCTATGCACCATTTGCGTTAGCGTTCTTATCAGTTCCATAACACTAGATTTTAAACAAATATGGAAAATAAATCTGGATTTATCCCTATATTTGTCCGAATTACAAGAAAGATTTAACTTATGAAAACATCTCAAAAGTTTAATATCGATTTCGACTATAATGAACTGCATCATGACGCTCCGAAAGCAGTTCAGGCTCCCCTTATCGGATTGACCGGAAATTTCAGTGACAATAAGCTCAGTTTACTTCCGGGCTATTACACTTCCATTCTGAAAGCAGGTGCTGTACCTGTCATCCTCCCGCCGACTGAAGATGCTGACATTTTGATCAGTTTCCTGAATCGGATCGACGGACTTCTTTTTACCGGAGGAGCAGATATCAATCCCCTCTTCTTTCAAGAAGAACCCATCCGGGAACTACAAGACATCAACCCGTATCGTGACCGGCAGGAACTGCTGCTGGCACGTCTGGCCGCCGACCGGCAAATTCCCATACTGGGCATTTGCAGAGGAGTACAGGTTTTGAATGCTGCCTTCGGAGGAAGCCTCTATCAAGATATCCACTCACAAATGGAAGGAACACGCATCAAACATAGCCAGCAGCTGGACCGAAGCTTTGCCTCACACACCATAGAAATAGAACCGGGCTCCCTGCTGGAAAAGATTATGGGATGCAACCATGCTGCCGTCAATTCATTCCATCATCAGGCAGTCCGCGAGGCGGCTCCGGGGTTCCGGGTTTCCGCACGCGCCAAAGACGGAGTCATAGAAGCAATCGAAAGTACAGAAGGAAAATCCATACTCGGTGTACAATGGCATCCCGAATGTTTCATTCTGAATGGCGATGAATCCATGATGCCATTGTTCCACTGGCTGACTCATGAAGCAAAATCTTTCGCCAAAGCCAAAGAACTGCACAGCCGAATCCTGACTCTGGATTCGCATTGTGACACTCCGATGTTTTTTCACGAAAACATTCATTTCGAAAGCCGGGATCCCAGAATTAAGGTCGATCTGCACAAGATGAACGAAGGACGGCAAGATGCTACCATCATGGTGGCCTATCTTCCCCAGAAAGAATGTACGGAAGAAGCTCTTCGCCAGGCAACAGCTCAGGCAGATTCTCTGCTGGACCAGATCGAAGAGATAACAGTTGCCCATCCGGAGTCTGTCGGAATAGCCTATACACCGGCCGATCTCTATCGCCTGAAACGGGAAGGACGGAAAGCCATCATGCTGGGTATTGAAAACGGCTATGCCATCGGCAATGATCTTCACAATGTAGAACGCTTCCGCCGTCGGGGGGTCGTCTATATGACACTTTGCCACAACGGAAACAATAATATCTGCGGTTCGGCACGCTACAATGATGTTAATCTGGGACTGACATCTTTCGGCGAACAAGTCGTCCGTGAAATGAACCGCACAGGAATGATGATCGACCTCTCTCACAGCGGGGAACGAAGCTTTTACGACGTACTTCAAGCCAGCAGCCAGCCCGTTGTCTGTTCACATTCTTCCTGCCGTGCCTTATGCGACCACCCGCGTAACCTGACTGACGATCAGCTAAGAGCCATCGCTGCAAAGGGAGGTGTCGTACAAGTCTGTCTGTATGGCGGATTCCTCCGTTCCGGACAACCGGCAACCTTATCTGATGCAATCGCCCATCTGAATCACATGGTACAGGTCATGGGCATTGAACACGTAGGAATCGGAAGTGATTTTGACGGTGATGGAGGCATCATCGGATGTAACGACTCCTCGGAACTGATCAATTTCACCCGGCGTCTGCTGGAAGAACGTTATGGAGAAGAAGATATCCGGCTGATCTGGGGAGGTAATTTCCTGCGCGTCATGGAGGAAATTCAAAATGGCAAAAAACACTAAAACGTTTTTCTGCTCACGTGAAATGATGTACCTTTGCAACAGAAAAAATAAAACGAAGCATTACATGAAATTTTACAGTAACCTATTGACTGCAACCGCCTTGCTGATGGGTACCGCCCTCCTTTCGTGCGGCAGCAGCAACCGGAACGACAACCGGACAAAGGAAGAAAGTACGGAAGAGATATCCAACATACAGGTCCCGGAGTTCAATGCTGACAGCGCATACGCCTACGTGGCAGCACAGACAGCTTTCGGTCCACGTGTTCCTAACTCGAATGCCCATAAAGCTTGCGGAGAATATCTGGCCAAACAGCTTGAAAAGTTCGGAGCCAAAGTCTACAACCAGTACGCCGATCTGATGGCTTATGACGGAACTCTCCTGAAAGCCCGCAATATTATAGGAGCTTACAATCCGGATACACGCAAGCGAGTATTGCTTTGTGCACACTGGGACAGCCGCCCTTATGCTGATGAAGATGATCCCCAGCATCATCATACCCCCATCGACGGAGCCAATGATGGTGCCAGCGGTGTAGGAGTCCTGCTTGAAATAGCCCGCCAGCTGCAACAGCAAGCGCCGGCAATCGGTATTGACATCGTCTTTTTCGATGCAGAAGATTATGGTACTCCTGACTTCTATCAGGGCAAACACCCTTCTGATTCCTGGTGTCTGGGTTCACAATACTGGGGACGAATTCCTCACACTCCTGACTACAAAGCACGATTCGGTATCCTGCTTGACATGGTAGGAGCTCCAAATGCAACTTTCTATTACGAATATTATTCGAAAGAAACTGCCAATGATGCCATGAAGAAAATCTGGAAAACGGCAGAAAGTCTCGGCTACGGAAACTACTTTGTTCCCCAGGATGGCGGAAGCATCACCGATGATCACATCTATGTTCACTCCTTCCGGCAAATCCCCTGTGTCGACATTATCCATTATGACACAAGTAGCAATACCGGATTCGTATCGACCTGGCACACACTGGATGATACACTGGAACACATTGACAAATCAACGCTGAAAGCTGTAGGACAAACTGTAATGACCGTTATTTACAACGAAAAATAAAGAAGACAATGAAGACAATCAATGAACTCCAAGACGAAGTGATCGCTGAATTCAGCGATTTTGATGACTGGATGGACAAGTATCAGCTACTGATAGACTTAGGAAATGAACAACAACCGCTTGCTCCGGAATACAAAACGGAACAGAACCTGATAGACGGATGCCAAAGCCGCGTATGGCTGCAGGCTGACCTTGAAGATGGCAAGGTTGTTTTCCAAGCAGAAAGTGATGCTCTGATCGTAAAAGGAATTATCAGCCTGCTGATTGAGGTTGTATCAGGACATACACCGGATGAGATTCTGAATTCAGACCTCTATTTCATCGAAAAGATCGGCCTGAAAGAACACCTCTCACCGACACGCAGCAACGGACTGCTTGCCATGATCAAGCAGATGCGCATGTATGCACTGGCATTCAAAGCCAAGCAAGGAAAATAACTGATTCCCATGTATGGATCATATAAAAAGCCCGGGGGCTCAAAAGCCTTCGGGCTTTTTTTGTTTATGTGAAATCTCTTTATTAAGTTGTTTTTTTAATGAATTTATAATATAGTATTAGGGAATATAGATAGAAGAAAAGGGGTAAAGTCATGAGTGAAATTATTGCGATTGAAGGCGGACATAAATTAAATGGTACAGTAGAAATCTCGGGTGCAAAAAATGCCACTGTAGCACTTATTCCAGCAATTATTTTAGCGGATAGTCCTGTAACGATTTATGGTGTACCAGA
>ENA-OPTA01000942-OPTA01000942.1-human-gut-metagenome-genome-assembly--contig:-NODE-942-length-18827-cov-3.612508_pt1 | contig 18827 bp, 21 predicted proteins | sample MGYA00241813_ERZ501917 | MGnify/ENA primary metagenome ERZ501917 (study PRJEB25962, sample SAMEA2042408) | human gut metagenome | biome: human gut; feature: human-associated habitat; material: faeces...
CCGCCCCACGGTGCGTACCGGATGGAACAGATTGAAAAAGTTTCGTTTGATTGGTGGAGCAAGTCCATTACAGTGGCATTCGTTGATTACAATACCGTGCACTATTTCGATGGGCAACGCTATTACCGTCAAGGGCGCAAAGAGTCGTATGCGCCGCGAACTGTGCATGGCAACGGGCGTGGAATTGTCTAATTTGAAGTATTGGCGGACGGACGGTTCCGTTGATTACTATCGTGCGGATAGGGAGGGTGAATGATTGTGAGAGAGCATATGTATATCGTAGCTAGTTGGCCTTGTGTTGACTATGTCCAAGTGGCAACTCCGACTCGTAATTACTATGTAGTCCATGCCGCAGACTCTTATGAGGCTTTGCGTAGGATTCTTCAGCTTGAGGGAGTTATACTTTACGCTCATGTTAAGCGGCTCACGTCCTGCCGTAACGTTGGGGCCGGATATGTGGCTTATTATTATAGTGTGGTGTATTGATATGTTTTCTTCGGTTCTTGTTATTTGCGTATGCATCCTTGGTATTGTTGCCGTTTTTGGTATTATGTGATTGGAAAGGATAATTAAAAAATGTCTTATGGTGACATTCGTGTCGGGAGGTTCAACAGCTCTCATATGGGGGGTGACGTGCGTATCGAATACTGCACACACCAACATCTTTTTTATCTGACATATAACGTGGAGTTCCATACGCCAGTCGGCTTGACTGAGGGCGTCGCGCGGTGCGGTTATGACCCTACGAAAGCCAATGAAATGCGTTCTATGGTGTTGGATGCTATGGATATTGCGGCCAAACCACTGGAGGATAGGGATTAGCGTGTACTTTCGTGGTTGGATTCATTCATGGACGTGCGGCGATTGTCCCGACGCTGATACGTATTGGCGTTTGCGTGCGTTTTGGGCAGGTGCGAAGTGTAAGGGTGACTCTTTCACGCCGCCGAGACGGTGTCCGAGTACCGACTTGTGGTTTGATATGTGGTGGTATGGTGCAGAGTCCAGTAATGAGGAATTGGAGCTTTAATTATGAAATTGAAGAATTTGAATTTTGATAAAAGCGAAAAACGTACGAATTGGTTTGATGACGGCGTGCTGGATGATGACCGTGTGCGCCGTGTCATTCGGGGGCGTCGCCGTAATCTGCACTTGCGTGAATACAATCGAGGTGAGGGTGATTGGGAAACATTATGCCGTAGTATAGCACTGCTCAAGAACTTTTATAAGCCTCAAGGGTCGCAAGTGGCGTTCGCCGACGGGGTGGAACATGCGGCAAACGTTTGCCTATCATTGTCCTCCCACACATCTTGCATCGGAGCGTTGGCGCGAACTCAGGATATCGAAATGCTGGGCGGCGTCATTTATGCCCCGGCTATGGTGGCGTGGTGCGCCGTCTGTCATGTCAAGGGCGCGTCATGCTATGAAATGTGCAAAGTCTGGGATGGCAATGAATTTGCTCAGACTGTCGTTAAAATCGCGTGTCGTTGTTTTGACAATCTGACAGATGTGCGGTATACTGATGAAGACATTGCAAGAATGTCTCAACAGCAGCAACAATAAAGATAAGGCGGTATGATTATGGCATACATTAAGAGAGCCAAGCATTACAGTATTGTGCGCGGCATTACGCGCGGTGAAAACGGTGAACTCGTTGATGCCGAGGTGGTCGTGAATGGCGCGTGCCGTACTGCTGACATGGCTATGAAGAAAGCCCGCAAAATCAACAAGGACATGCTACCCATGTCCGCCGAGTATCATGCGCAGGCAACGCGCATGGATGAGGCGATTTATTGGGCTAATTGCGAATTTGGAGATGATACCATTGTTGACTATCCGGGGCCGGTTAACGGCAACGTGGTTGAAGATGATATTATCACCGAGGAAAATAATTAATAATCCCTATAAGGAAAGGCAACACTAATGGCTGACAACGAACTGACCGTAACGAACGGCAACAATTTTTCTGCGAACGGCACTAACGCCGTATCCCACTTTTTCGATACTTCTACGATGGACGGTAAGATGGCGCTGTACAACGCCATGCAGACCGCCGATAAGGTAGATGAACACCTTAACGAGCCGTTGCATGTCACTAACGTGCTGGCGCAGGCTATTGAAGTCGCCAATCAGGAGACTGGCGAAATCAATTCGTCCACCCGCGTAGTCATTCACGCGGAGGAAGGTGATTTCGCCGCCGCCTCCCCTACGCTGGCGCACGCATTCGGCAATCTGTTCGCCATTTTCGGTACGCCGGACACGTGGAATCAGCCACTTGCCCTCAAGGTGGTGGAAAAGAAGAGCCGCCGTGGCTACAAGTTCTTTGACCTCGAATTGGTGTCGGAAAGCAAGCGTAAGTAACGCGATTGTCCGCACCGTATGATATCATGGCAACGTCCCTATAGGGATGTTGCCGCCAGACTCACCCCCCGCCGTTTCCATCCTTGCGGCGAGGGGTGTTTCATACTCACAGGGGGGAACCGTGGCAAAACGCAAAAACCGCCGACGCGCTGACAATCTGAAACGCAACGCCGCAATCAGGTCGGCACAGGTACGTCGGGAACGAGCAGTCAGAGATTACAGTACCGGACGTCTCCCCAAGCGAATCACCGAAACGTTCTTGGGGAATCTTAGTGCCCAACAGCTTGAGCAGGTCGCGCGACGCATTGGGCAGGAGTTCGGAGAACAACAGCAAGCCTTAAGGGCGCGGGATAATGAGACGTATCAGGTTGTTCCAGACGTTCGCGTCACGAAACTTGACCGTGAGATGGCCGCGCGTCCGCTGATTACCGATGCGGAAATCGCCGCCGCCCCGTCGAAACGTCGGAAAACATTGCGGCAGCAGCAGCGACGACGGGTCGAGGCACGGCAGAAAATCAAGCGTGCCCAACAATTCGAGGCGCTGGGCATGGCCCGCTATACCGTGGGTGAAATGCGTGAGATGGAACGTGCGGGTGAATCTCCGTTTGATGTGCTGGGCACTCACACGGTTGGCGGTTCGGCACGTGACGAACTTATGCGAAGCCGTGCGAATGTGTTCGGCTCAGAGCGTGGTATAAGTCATGCGCGTGTGATGATGCGAGAGGGAGACCGTAGGAAGCTTGAGCGAGAAGTGCTTGAATACGCCGGACTTGTAGGACGTGCGCCGTTGCGTGCGGGAACTAGGCGTATTCCTGAAAACGAAGGCGTTTCGGATTTTGATAAGGTCGCGCAACAGCTCGAAGCATTCGACTCTAGTGTCGCCCAAAGATTCGCTTCTTTGTCGAACCGACAAAAACGATGGCTGATAAACAACACGAATTTCAGCACCGTAGTACGCGAGGCAACGTGGTATAATGATAAGGCGCATAAATGGGAAACTAAATCGGACGCGGAGGATGTAGAGACACGACTTGATGAATGGATAACCAGCGCAGCAAGACACTAAAAAAAGGATGGAATTATGCGAGAGCGTCGAACGGCGGCAACAGACGGCGCAACATTATTGACGGATGACGGTATAACGCCATTGACGGCGAACGCCGTCGTTCGCCTTACGATGCTTGACCATCATACGCGCGTATGGTGCGCACATGGATGGCAGGATATCAAGCTAATAGCGGCCGAGCTGTTGAGACGCCTCCCCCTGCAATCGAATCCGGCCAAGGATGGAGTTTATGGCACTTTTAATATTCGCGGCCACTTCTACAGTTTCCGCGTGCGCATGGGCGGTATCACCGTGGATTTTCTGGACGTGCGCAATGTCACACGCGACGACGGGCTGAATGTCTCACGTGAAACGTTTGGCGGTGCGGATGACTTGGAAACCACGTGGAACATCGCGCAGGAATGCGACGCCCTGAGGCTCAAGGGCACGACCATAGCGTCTATGGCGATGGGCGATTATATCGGGGGAGATTACGCCGGATTCAAACAGCACTTTCCGCCATTGGATAAAGCGGAATATCATCGGATGCGCCCCGCATACTATGGGGCGATAGTGTACAGCAGGCCGGGGGAATATCGGGATTGCAAGAGCTGGGACGTGAACAGCCTCTACCCGAGCGTCATGCGCGACTTTGCCATGCCCGTAGGCGCGCCGATATGGTATGAAGGAAAATATCATGATGATGCTGATTATCCGCTGCATATCGATGTTATCTCGTTCGATGCTCGATTGAAGCCGGGGAAAACGGCTACGCTCACGAATATCCTACCCGTATGGGGGTACGAGGGCGAACGTATGGACAGCACGTTAGGCGTCGTCACCATGCCAGTGGTCGACGTGGATTGGCAGACCTTGACGGAAAACTATGATGTCCATGCATGGGATTATATAGGCGGCTGGAAATTCCGTAAATCGCATGGACTCTATTACAACTACGTTGACAAATGGTTCCACGTGAAACAAACCGCAACCGGAGAGCGTCGGCAGATGGCGAAACTATTGCTTAATTCGTTGGTGGGGAAATTCGGAGCATCGCTTTATCGGCCTATGCTGCACCCGAAACCCTCTGGCGATGGCGGCGTGGATTTTACCGTGGATAAACCCGAGTCAACCAACTCACTCGCATGGCTACCCACCGCCGCCTATGTCAACGCCTACGGGAGGCAAATACTGTCACGCGCGATGAATGCGAACGCCGACCGCGTGCTTTACGCCGATACGGACGGCATGATACTGGACGGACTGGATGCGCCCGCAGATATCGAAATGGACGATAAGAAACTGGGCGCGTGGAAAAACGACCACACCTATGAAAAACTCCGCATCCTCGGCAATCGCAAATACTGCGGCGCAGAGGAAGACGGCGGCACGGTGATGCGGTTGAGTGGCGTGCATCGAGCTGCCCCTATCCCCTACGACGACTTTTTGCCGAGGTCACGCCATGTCAACGATGACGGCTGTTTTTTTGTGCTATAATAATCGGTAGCGGGGTGTGCGTCCCAAGCTGATTCAATGGCCCGACCGGTAGGCAATCGGTAAGGCGATTCGGTCGGATGTAGACGTGCGTAGCCAACGCCCATCGACGGCGAGGGAACCCGCACAGCCTAGCAATCCGGCACGGCAGCGTGATTGCCGCCGTGCCATCTACCTTAAGAGGTGATTATGGACGACACTGAAAATGACGACAAGCCGGACACCACGCCCGATGCCGAACCGGACGGAAACGCCGACGACAATACGCCGGACCCGGAACCAGAGGCGCAGGACGATAACGAACCCGACGACGCGGGCGACGACAAGAACGCCGACATGGCCGACCGTATCAGCGCATTGGAGGCGACCGTGGCGGAATTGTCCAAAACCGTCGAAGCGATGCGCGACGCCGCCGCCGACCATGTGCTGAACGATGGCTCCGACGACAATGCGATGCCGGAATCGGCTGAAATGACCGACGACGATTACAACGGCACCTACGACACGTTCGACGACTTATATGAAGACTGACAATTAGGAAGGAAGGAACAACTCTTATGGCAACTACGCCAGTGGTGACGCCGAAGCAGCAATTGCGCCCGCTCACCGAATTCAATAACGCTCAGATTCTCAACATGATTCGTAACGAGGCTTCGCCGGAATACCAGCGGCGAATGCCCTCGGCCACTCAGATGAACATGGACCGCCAGATGGCTACGCTTATGTCTTCCACCCAGCTGAAGAACGAGTTTTATTCGGCGCTGGTGAACCGTATCGGCGGCACCTACGTGAACACATGGCGTTGGAATAATCCTCTCAGCGTTTTCCAGCGGGCATCGCAGGCGTATGGCGACACGTGGCAGGAAATCGCCGTGGGAATGCCGCTCGCGCAGGTCTATGACCCTGATGCGGAATATCTCGGCGCGGATAACTTCCGCAAGTGGAAAATCGACGTGGATTCGCTCTATCATCGTCTGGACTTTGCTCACTGGTATCCTGCGACCACGGATGATAAGACGCTTCAGCGTGCTTTCACTTCCGAAAACGGTCTGGCCTCGCTCACTTCTCAGATTCTCACATCCTGCTACAATGCGGCTGAGGTTGACTTGTTCGAGGCTCTGTGCCACCAATTCGTCGAATACGCGAAACTCGGCGGCTATTGGCGTGTCCACATGGACAATGACCTGAACAACATGGGTAGTTCGGAAACGGACGCTCGCGACATGCTACGCCAGATTCGCGCATGGGCGGACACGCTTAAATTCGTTTCCACCAAGTACAACGCCCGTCACATGCCGACCTTCGCCCGCCCGGACGAACTCGTGCTGTTCTGTTCCCCGGAAGTCAAGTCGGCGCTTGACGTGCAGGGCCTCGCCACGGTATTCCAGCGTACCGACGCCGAGCCGACCATCGACCGGATTATCGTTATCCCTCAGGACAGGTTCGGCATGGATGGCGTACAGGCCATCCTAACGACCGACAAGTTTCTGATTGACATTCCGGTCATTAACGAAATGACTCAGCAGACTAATCCGGTCAACATCAATTCGGTGAACCATTATCTGCATGTCCAACACATCATCTCGGTGTCCGGCTTCGCTCCGGCTGTCATGTTCTGGACGGGTGCCGGTTCCACCGCGAACGTGGTGACCCCTACCGGCACGCAGGCCGAAGCGCCGAAGTTCCAGCTCAAGCTTGCCATGTATGGCGGCGGTTCGGAAACTCCGAGCGATGTGGCGCGTGGCGGCGCGGTGCAGGTTACTGCCGACACGACTATCGCTAATGACGGTACCGCCACGTTCCGCTCGGATGCGGTCGAGTATCGTATCGGTGACACCGCCAAGCCGAAGAGCGATTACACGTATGTCTCGCCTACTGGCGTGCTTGTGGTCGGACTTGACGAACCGAACACCACCATCCCGATCACCGCAACCGCATTGTACACGAATCCGGCGACGCCGGAAGTGCCGGGAACCGTGTCCGCGGCTCTGGACGTGCCAGTGGTCGGTGACGGTGTTATCGGATTCAATCCGTCCATCATCGCATCCATTGCCGTGACCGTCCCGAACATGATCGTAGGACATACGGCGCAGGCGACTGCCGTGGCGACCATGATTGACGGACGCACCGCCGACGTGACCGCACAGGCCGCTTGGACGTCCGGCACTCCGGCGAACGCCACCGTGTCCGAGTCCGGCGTGGTGACTGGCGTCAAGGCGGGCAGCTCTGACATCGCCGCCACGCTGTTCGGCGTGTCCGGCAAGAAGAGTGTGACCGTGACCGCGTGATATAATGGGAGGGTAGCCGGTTGGCTACTCTCTCTCACGGTGTGATGCAAGACAAGGCCCGGAGCGCAATCCACGTGATTGCTCCGGGCCTTGCCATACCGGAGGACAATAATGATTGACGACGCGAACCCTTACGTAGAATCTAATTTTTCTTGGGCGGAATGGACACCGAACACGACACTGAAACTCTGCCGAGTGCCGTGGGATGCTTCATACCGTGATATCGTGCGGTTTGTTTCACGTGAAACGCAGCGAGAATGGTTCGACAAACTGGACGGCGTGGAATGCCGTCCGGCCACTATGCATATTTTCAACGCGCCCGCCCGCGTCGAACTGCCGTTTAACGAAGCATCGAACTGGAATTATCTTGTAGCCTATAACGACTACCCCGAATTGGAGGGGCCTCGCGCGTGGTATTACTTCATTCAGCGCGTCGAATACGTCAACGCCCATTGCACGCAATTGGTCTTGATGCTGGACGTGTGGCAGAGTTTCCAGCACGACGTCACATTCGGTAGCTGCTATGTGACGCGCGGTCATATCGGCGTCGCCAACGAACGCCAGTGGAATGACTATGGGCGCACATATCTGGCGCTCCCGGAGGGCTTGGATACCGGAAGTGAAATGGTCACAACGTCACAGGAATATCAGAGCATTATCGAAGGACGGCATTATGACATAGATGGCGGTGCCGTCGATTGGGTCGATTACGGTTTGATTGTGGTCAGCACCACTAATCTCACCGACGACCCCGGCAGCACGTCCGAACCAAAGCTTACCACCGCAACCGGGGCCATCTTCGAGCAGGAGACGGACGGCTGTTCTGTCTACTATTGTGAAAACCGAATGGCGTATGTCGCCAACATCATGGCCCTTGGCACGCTGTTCCCGTGGATAACGCAAGGTATTTGCGCCGTCTACATGGTGCCGAAAATTCCACAGGATTACGTGAGCCGATATGGGCATAGGGTTACGGAGATTTACGGGCAGCCAGTGTCAGAGGAATACGGCAACATTTATTCTTTTAATTCCTCTCTCGATTCGGACTTACGCTACGAGGATGTTATGTCCGTTGCGAACTTTCGCAATAAATTCAACATCCCCGCCCGATACCGGAATCTGCGCAAGCTCTATTGTTATCCGTTCTGCGTTATAGAATGCAGCTGTCTGAACGGCACGGTCATTACTTATCGACCTGAAGATATTCAATCCGATACGCTCACTGTCCGTGAAACCTACACTTACGCGCCGTCCGGTGCAAGAATCAATTTCTACATTCCCGGCTACAATGAGGCTGGAGCGACTACTACGGTCCCGCTGCGTATCGACGGCAAAGACATGGGGCTACCGATAGACGGCGGCGAAATGCTCAACGCAAGTTTCGGTATCACCAATTTGCCTCACTTTTCAGTGGTCAACAATGGTGGCGCGCTGGCTATGGCGAACAGCGCGTACACCCGCGCCTACGCGCAGGAGTCAGCCCAATGGACCAGGCAAAAGGCTTTAACTTCGGCTAACGTGGTCAACTCCAATGCCGCATTACAGCGCGAATACGCCACACGGCAAACCAATTGGGCAAACGAGAATCGGACGGCAACCAACGCCATCACTGCAAACTCGCTAAACCAGTCCCTTGCCATCGGACAGAATCAGACCAGCCAGATGGCTAATCTCCAAGTGGAGCAAAATATCAAGAGCAACAATCTCAACGGTATGGCCGGTATCATCGGGGGGGGACTGAACGCCGTCGCATCCCGCAGTCCATTGGGTGCGGTGAACGCGGTTGGCGGCGCGTTCCTCGGCTCCGCACATACGGACATCGCCAATTACGGCATCAATTCGTCTGCCGCTGTCTCCAATTCCACGGCGGCGGCGAATACGGCGAATCAGATTGCCACCAATGCGGCGGCCACGTCGCAGGCCAACGCCTACGCAAGCGGAGCGACCGCACTGGGCAACCAGCTGAACGCCGTCGTGTCGCAGGCGAATTACGGACTGGCCTCATATGCGGCTCAAGGTGATTACCAAAACGCCATCGCCGGAATTAACGCTCAGGTGCAGCAGATGCAACTGACTCCGCCAACCACTTCGGGAGCGCTCGGCGGTGACATGTTCAACTTAAGCAACGGAATTATGGGCGTGTTGGTGCGGTTCAAAACGTGTGCGCCGAGCGCGTTGAGGGCGGCAGGTGAATACATGCTACGCTATGGGTATTTTGTCCAGCGATTCGTCACCCCTCCCGCCTCACTGGAATGCATGGAGAAATTCACGTTCTGGCAGATGCAGGAGGCGTATGTGCGGGGCACGCTGCCTGAAGAATACCGACTGACAATCAAAGGTATGTTTGAACGTGGTGTGACGGTTTGGGACAAGCCCGAGTATATCGGCGTGACTGACTGGGCTGACAATGAGCCACTTCCGGGCATTGGTTACGAGTGATATAATGGCAGTATGAGTAGGTCTAAAAAGAATCGAGTTGGCGGCGCGTTGCACCCACGTGGCAATTACGCGAAAACACGCGCCGTCACGCTTGATGACATGTATCTTCATTTGCTGATGGAACTCGCACTGAACCGTTTCAGCTGGCGCGGATTACCGCCCACTGTAGACGAACGTTGGCTGGAAATATGTCTGTGCGAATACGGATGCGCGTTGTTTTTCGAGGATAAGCGTATCGGCAGGTTCCTTGTGACTCAGGCAGGTTATCAAGGCAGATTGAACGTGTATAATAATCCGACATGTTTCGAGCCGGTAGGCGTCAACTACCACTACAAGCAGCTCAAGGCCGGTTCGGAATGCATCCCTATCTGGGATAATCGAATGCGCGTCGGATTCAAGCCGACGTTATGGCAGTACGCGCGGCGCCTCGCCGACATTGACAAGGCGTATGACGTGAATCTGGAGAGTCTGAAGCTGCCGACCATCATCACTGCCGACCCTCGCACCAAGCTCACCGTGCAGAACATGCTTCAACAACGGCAGGACGGTCAGGATTATATTATCGGATACGATTCGCTTGACCCCGGCAGCTCGTTCCAGCCGTGGCCGAACACAACGCCTTATCTGTTGGACAAGTTCGTCCAGCAAAAAGCGCAAGTGACTAATGAGGTGTTGGGATATCTCGGCATTCAATCGTCCGGCACGGAGAAAAAGGAACGGCTTATTTCCGATGAGGTGGCGCAAGCCAATGAGAAAGTAGACGTGTTCCGCTTGAGTTTCCTCAAGGCGCGGCAGACTGCGGCGACTGAGATTAACCGATTGTGGCCGCAACTGAACGTGTGGGTGGAGTATGCGGACGCGCAAAGCTCCGGCGTGCCCAACGCGCTTGATTCAAGCGCAGGCGGCACTACGGACATCGATATGCCCGCATCGTACGACGCGGGTATCGGAGGGGTATTATGATGACGCAGGATTTTACCGCCTATGCTATGGAGACTCCCGGCGAGTACACTGAAACTCTCGGCAATCTCATTGCATTCGGATACGACACGGCTGACAAGCTGCATCTGTCCGCCGACTACTATCCGATTTACCGAGAAGAACATCGTGCGGAATTGAACGAGAAAATCGTTCGCCATTACGCATTAAGGGAAATTGGGCAGGAAACCGCGCAGCAATTCGTTTTCTACTTGGGAACGACGATGGCGGAAATCATGCCCTATTTCAACGAGCGTTACCGGACGCTGGACATGCAATACAATCCGTTGGACTCTATGGATATGACGACGGACAGCGAGAGCGGCAGCGAATCCCAGTCGTCCGGCAAAGCGTCCAGTACGCAGGACTCGACCAGCTCTAGCACATCCAAGTCAGACAATTCCAGCACTACCACGTCAAAGAGTTTTGATAGCGACGTGCCGCAAACCGGTGTTGTAGGCGACTTCGCCCGCTACGCCTCCCATGCGAACGAATCGCAGGCGGACAGTTCCGGTACCGCGTCCAGTTCGCAGGATTCGACCAGTCACACCACGGCGCAAAGCGCAACCGACTACCAACACGATTCGAGCAACGCAAAGGGCAAGAGTCATGTGACCGGGCGCAGTCAGAGCGCCATGAGTCTGATTCAGGAATACCGGAACGCCATCATCAACGTGGATATGGAAATCGTACGCAGCCTCGAACCGTGTTTCATGCAGATATGGGGTTCGTATGATACAATATTCGGCAACTGCCATAACTATGGAGAATGGGAGTAATCATGAGCACCATTAATGCACTGGTTCCACGGCAACGCTTGTTCGACGGGGTGCCGACATCTGTTCCGTTCACTTATCGGGACGGGCTGACAACTTTGCAGTTGATTGAATGCTTGCGCCATAATCTTGACGCTTTGCAGACATATGTAGATAAGGTTAAAGAATGGGTGAAGTCCGAATCCGACAAGACAGATGCGGAAATCTCCGAAATCAGCGAACATCTTGCGTCGGTCGATGTGCAGCTTGAGGATATTATAAGCAAGCTCGGCAAGCTCGAAATCACCAATGATATTTATGACGTAACGCAAGGGCGGTACGTTGATAGCGTTGACGCAATGCGTAATATGTATCGCGAACTGGCTGTATTTGGCGCACGAGTCAACCAAATGGCACAACTATCCGTGCCGATGGCCGCCGCACATACGTGTCTTGAGTTCGCGGTGCTTGGCAACAAGACCATTTTCCACAACGACGAACCGCGCATTACGCCACGCGACGCGCACGTGGATGACGGCGAACCCGTCAATCCGCTATCGGTGGAGAATCTCGCCAACAGTGTCGTGGTTAACGATTTTATAAAAACCGCAAAATAATAGGAAGGATTACGGCAAATGACCAGCAAAACCCCAAATTATAATCTTGAGAAATATGACGCGACGGACGCGCCTAACCTTGAAGGCTCGTACAACCGTTCGATGGACATTCTCGATACGACGTTAAAGACGCAGTCGGATAGGATTGACGCCATTCCGACACCGGAGTCACTACCGGAAGGTTTGAGTGCATTCACTGCCGCCCTTGGACTGAGCGCCGCTAACGCCAATGCGCTCGGTACCGCGCTTAATCACTTCCTCAACCGTGTTCCCGCAACCAGTGGCGGCCAGTACACCGTCAAGAACCTCAACGACACCAAGGTCACCGCGGAGGGTCTGCCGTTCGTTTCCACCACTGCTTCGGGAGATTGATGGACATGGCAGACGGACAGCAGGCCACGCCGGTGGACTCCGCCGCGTACGGTATGACGGGACATTTTGGACTGCCGCTTTACAATGACGCGACACCGATGGACATGCGCGACGGGTTCAACAGAGCCATGCGCATGATAGACCAGATTCTAAATCAGCTCAATACTCAAATTCGAGAAAAAAAGGACTAAACAATGGCTACCGTATACAGTAAAACCGATAATTACGGGCTTAATTTGTATGGCGACAATGACCCAGCCGATTTAAGGGACGGCTACAATGGCTCCATGCACACCATTGACGATACGCTCGGAAAGCACCTTAACCGAATCGAAGGTGTCGAGTCGCGTGAAACGCATGATGAGGAAGTGGTCAAAGCGCTGATTGGTGATAACACGGTTGACAGCGCCACCGCATCGAAAGCCAAATGGGATAAATCGATTACAGACGCCGCCGCCGCAACCGCCGCCGCCGCAGCCGCAGCAGGTAAGGCGGACGACAATACCGCGATTCTCTCCGCGTTGGGAGCCGACACCACGGCAAACGCCACCGCCAATAAAACCAAATGGGATAAAGCGGGAGCGGACGCAGCGACAGCCATAGGCAAGGCTGACAACAATAAAACAATTCTTACCGCACTTGGGGCAGGCTCAACCGTTGACGCCACGACGCAAAAAACCAAACTGGACAACACCGCCACCAAGGTGGACGAGCTTGCGAACGCGCGCGTGGACAGCAAGCTTGACTCGCACTTCATCATCCATGCGCACCGTGGTTCCTACCGTTTTCCCGAAAACACAATGGAAGGGATTATGTGGGCGGTACGTCACGGATATATACCTGAAATCGACGTGCAACTCACGTCGGACGGCGTGCCCGTAATCCTACACGACACCTCCACCGCCCGCACGATGACGGGGACGGCAGCTAACGTTTCATCCATCACTTACGCCGATTTTATGTCACGTGAAGTCAAAGCCAAGGTTCACGGCGGCAACACCGGCAAGCCAGTGAGTATGGAACAGGTGCTACAGGCTGTGGGGGATAGTCCCGTCGATTTTGAAATCAAGTCATTGACCAACGAAACTACGGACGCAATGCTGGAACTACTGCGAAAGTATAGCGCCACCGCAATCCACGAAGTGACTTCGTTCAGCTGGGAACAGTGCGTCCGCGCCGTGCAAGGGGGCATAAAATACGTTTCGTGGACGTGGGACGCTAACGCCATGCCACATTCTTGGGCTGACATGAAGAATGCCGGTATTTTCTGCGGAAACCCGCGTGAAGACAAACTCACTTCGGCAATGGTCAGCGCCGCACACTCGGCTGGCGTCAAGATTAATCCGTGGCTTATTAATGATCCCGTGGCATATGAGCGAGTCACCGCGCTTGGAGTTGATGGCATTACCTCCAATTGGCCGGATTACGCCAGTGGACAGTTGGAGCGCAACTTCACGCCATTCAGCACGGGACAGAACGTTTTCATGCGTCCGAACTATGCCCCACAAGGCGGCACGGTATCACAGGAAATATCGGAAGCGGTTAGGGCGAAAAGCTCGTATCTCGCACCGGACGGACTTTTCCAACTCGGAGACGCGGACTCTCAGATGCTAGTGGAATTGGTTGAGTGCGGCACGGTGACGCTGCCGGTCAGTATCGACCTTGAAGGGTTTGAGTCTCGCGTTCAGATTGGCGAGAATGGCGAGACGAAGAACATTGCAGTAATCGCAGTGAAGGAGTCAACCCCTATCGGCCAATTCAACGACGTGGCAACGGCTGGACAGGTCGGTATCATTGCGGGCGTTCGACGTAACGGTGCTACATTCGGCGGTTTTTATCAAGACAATGTGACGACGGTTGCCTTCGATAATACCCCCGCAGTGTCTCCATCTGTGCCAAACGACAAAGCCGTAGGTGTGCATGCGTCCTTCGTTCTCGACCGTGACCACGCTCGAATCATTTGGGCGTATTCCAATGGACAATCAGGTGATGTGACCACAGGAGATAATAAGGGCGTCACGTTGCCGGATACCGATAAATACCGTCTGTTTATCCGCCTTGCTCGCAATTTTAAGAGCGCATGGAAAATTAGGGTACGCCCCTCTGATGGTTATCTCTACGAGAACTGATGGACTATTTTAAGCGATAGCCATGCTGCTATAATAGCAGCATGGCTATTACTTTTGATGATTGGGTTAAGCAGACACAAGACCGATATTGGGATATGGATGGCGCATACGGTGCGCAGTGCTGGGACCTATGGGCCAAGTATAGTATGGACATGTATGGTCTGAGCGTTCAAGACTGCATCACCCCCACCGGCTATGCCGAGGGATGCTATACGAGGTTCCCCTACACCGCCGCACTCGGCAACGTGTATGAGAAAATGGACTCCAATTATACGCCAGTTAAGGGTGACGTGGTTTTTTGGACATTCGGCGGTCAAATCTACACTGGCTCCCATGTCGCAATCGTATGGGGTGGCGTCACTGGCGATAATATCGATGTTCTAACACAAAATCCCACTCCGGCAGTTCATCAAACCTTGCCACTCTTGCGCGGTTCGCAGCTGCTCGGCTACCTGCATCCCAAGAACTTGCAGCCGGGCGGCACGACGCCGGATAATCCGAACGGCGGCAATCCCACGGGTGGGGATAATCAAGGTTCGGGCGTGTCTGGCGGTTCGTCCGCATGGATACAGCAACAGGGCGATAATTTGATATACCATTACGGCTCGCGTAGTGGCGGCATGTCGGCGTTGTTCGTCAAGACTACCGCGCAGAATTGGATATATCGCGGCGCGTCCGGCACGGGTGCGCCGGATGGAGACGGCGGGCAATCGTCGCCCAGTGTAGGCGACGGCGAGTCAAGTTATGCGCTTTATGTGGTGGGCACGGTTGAATCATCATTGCGATGGGATGCGGTAGAGCCTAATCGCCAAGGCATCGGCATTGCGCAATGGAGTTTCGGCCGCCGCCTGCAAGTACTGAACGCGATGAAGACGGTTGACGCTGATGGATACCGGACGTTCGCCGCCGCCGCGCCGGACATTGTCGCGCTTATGGACTCGGGCGGCACGTTTGACAGGGCAATGACCGGTAGTGAGGTTGCTGCGTTCCAGACGTGGGCACGTCGTCCTCAGTCTCATGCGGGTCAACGCGCTCAGTTCGCTACGGATTACGAGGGCTATCCGCAAAAATACGACGACGCGAAGATGCAAATACTGTGGACTTGCGCATATCATCAATCTCCCGCAGGTGCGTTGAACGTGCCGACCGCGACCACGCTTGCGGGGTTGCGTGACAACATTCTAGCCACATCCCCGTTCGGACCATATGGCACGCGATATCAGGCCGCCTATAGCTTGCTGAACGTCTGGGATGGGAAGAGTGCGCCGCCAAACTTTTAACAAGTGTGCTATACTGGACACATGGGTGACATTAACGTGCTTAATGAGAATGATTATTATGACTATGGTAGAGCATTGTCTTATCATAGTCCTTGGATGTTCGTAATCGGAGCACGTGGCCTCGGGAAAACCTATGGCGCTAAAAAATTGGTTATCGGTGATTGGATTAAGAAACGCTGGCAATTCATTTATCTACGCCGGACAGCAGAGGAACAGAAGAATAAGGGCACATGGTTTGCAGACGTCGCGGAGCAATACCCGGAACTGGAATTTAGAGTGTCCGGGAATCAGGCCGAATGTCACTGGCTGGATGACAGGGACGCAACCGCAGACAAGCATGGCAAGAGCCGTGCGACATGGCATGTCATGGGGTATTTTATCGCCCTATCGCAAGCTGGACAGGTGAAATCGGTTGCCTACCCTAAAGTACGAACTATTATCTTCGACGAAATATTCCCCGACAATATGCGCTATCTCGGCGGAGAAGTTACGGCGCTTGAGGAATTTTACAACACGGTTGACCGTTGGAACGATAGGGTTCGCGTTATCATGTGCAGCAACGCCGTAACGTTGGCTAACCCGTATTTCAGCGCGTTTAATATCAACCTAAAACCGCAGTTGGATAATCACACACAATATCAGCGATATTGTGACGGGTTCATCATGGTGGAATTGGCCGATTACGGCGGATTCAGTGCCAAGGTTGCCACATCTAAATTCGGACAGTTTTTACGCAGGTATGACGAAAATTATGCGAATTATGCAATCAATAATAATTTTAGAGATAATGCCAATGCTCTCATTAGTGATTTTAATAACGCCGGTTATGCGTTCACATTAAGAACCACTGAATACGGCGTTTTCAACGTTTATCAACAACTAAGCGATACCGATGAAGTATTGTATCTCATCACAAAAAAACAACCTAAAATCACAAGGGATTTTACATTTGACTATCGACTGGTCGATAACGATTGTATGATGCTCAAACGTTCGGACGACATGACCCAGAAAATATTAAACGCCTATCGCGTCGGTAGATTACGGTTCGAGACTCCGCAAATTAAGGCGGAATTCAGTATGATTCTTGGCGGCTTGTTGCAACAATCAGGCATAAGAAAGTGAGGATAATAATGACGCAAGCAAACATATGGTGTACCATTGCAGTCATATTTTTTATTAGCATCGACTACGTTACTGGCGTGGTAAAAGCAATCATGCGTGATAATCTGAGTTCGCGAAAGATGCGGGAGGGACTAGGGCACAAGTTCGCCTATCTTATGCTTGTGCTGGTGGCATGGTTCATCGACGAAGTGAACCGGCATATCAATTTAGGACTGCCAATGTCCGTATTTGTCTGCACGGTCGGCGGAGTATGTCTAATCGAACTCACGTCAATCCTCGAAAACGTCACCGAAATCAATCCCGAATTAAAAAACGCGCCATTCATGCAGATTTTCGCTCAATCCACAAATGACAAGCATAAGGCGGAATGATGGACGGCATAATATGGATAGGCTCGCCAAACCATTACAATGGACGCAATGGATACGCCGTGACACACATAACGCTGCATATCATGGTCGGCCATCTCGCCGGAACGGATAGCGTATTTTTGAGCGCCAATTCGCAGGCAAGTGCGCACTATGGTATCGGCGCGGACGGTGCAATTCATCAATACGTGAGCGAAAACGACGGCAGCTACAGTGACGCCAATTTCACGTCAAACAATTCGACAATCAGCATAGAACACGAAGGGGGTATGAACGGAATACCTTGTACGCAAGCGTGCATGAACGCTTCCGCTCGACTCTGTGCCGACATAGCACGCCGATATGGTTGGACGCACCTGCGGCACGATGGACTCAACGGCAACATATGGTTACACCGCGAAGTGCCGGGCACCGACCATTACGGCTGTCCCGACCTAGCGCCAAACGGACTCGACATAAATTATGTTATCAACAAAGCAAATCAAATTCTAGAAGGAGCCGACGAAATGGCATTGACCGACGAAGATATTATGAGATTCTGGACACACAAACTCCCAAACGGACGCGCAGCACGCGACATTATCAGCGACGCAACCAGCGACGTAATCCGAATGCACGACACGGGACTTGTCGGCGGACAATGGATGCACAAACTTCCAAACGGCCGATACGCCCGCGATATTGTAAGCGACGCAACCAGCGACGTAATCCGTATCCACGACACCATGCTACCAGCATTAACCGCACAAGTAACGGCGCTCACGGCAGCAGTAAAAGCATTATCCGAGTCGATAGGCGCCAATCCCGACACCATTGCCAAGACCGTGCAGGACGCGGTAAAAGCAAAACTGGACAGTCTGAAAATCACCGTAACAGACGAACAGTAGCGCGACATAAGAAAGCCCCCTAGGTTATTGCCTAGGGGCTTTACTTTTTATACGTCAATCGCCGTTGTCAACCGAGACAACATACGTACGGCACGGGCGACCCTTCTTAGACAAACACCGCCTGGTTTCAACGTAATCATAATCGTAGCTCAAAGAAAGTTCGATAACCGCTGCAAGAGCGGACTCGAACGTAATAACACTATCATCAAAACGACCATTATCACGAACGGGAGTCTTGAGCACGCCTTCAATACAAACTTCGTACCAATTGTCCTCTTCAAGTTCGATAACATAAGCGTTAAAATTAATCATTTTATTTTTTTCCTTTCCCTATCGGTTGATACTCACATCATACCACACACCAAAAACAACACACCCAAAACACACAAAAAAACAACACAAAAAAACCCCACCACAACCACAACCACCAGTACCCAGTAATAAAGTATGTATCCCCAAAATAATTCGAGTCATCGCATCTGTGGCTTGAAATATGAAGGGGATTAACCATAACCACACTCCGGTGTGGTTATTCTGCCCCTCTGGAGAAGAGTCGTGAAGCGACCTGCACTCATTCTTATCTGCCTGTTATTACAGGCCTGTTCAGCCACGACTAAAGAGCTGGGCAATTCACTGTGGGACAGTCTGTTCGGCACGCCAGGCGTACAGCTGACGGACGATGATATTCAAAA
>ENA-OPTA01000952-OPTA01000952.1-human-gut-metagenome-genome-assembly--contig:-NODE-952-length-18780-cov-3.259920_pt1 | contig 18780 bp, 17 predicted proteins | sample MGYA00241813_ERZ501917 | MGnify/ENA primary metagenome ERZ501917 (study PRJEB25962, sample SAMEA2042408) | human gut metagenome | biome: human gut; feature: human-associated habitat; material: faeces...
CACCCGCCAGGGCGAGGTATGATAGGCGACGGTGTCCTGACTGTCATTTTGCAGCAGGGGCACGTTTTTGCGCAGCTGGTGCAGATCCCGCACCCGCAGCATCAGGCGCATATCCGCCTCCGGAATCGCCCCTGCTGCCGTATCCACCTGAAGCCGTACCGCATGGAACGGGCGGAGGTAAAAGGGGTGTTCCTCCACCGTTGCGGTGATGCGTGCGCAGGGAATCACGGTTTCCTGCCGGACAAACACACCGCTGTAGGCACGGATGGAAACCGCATCGAAGCGGTAGCTGCAGCAGTACCAGCGCAGCGCACCAAACCCCAGAATCAGCAGCGCCACCAGCAGGTCAAACCATGCGCCGGCACCCCACTCCACAAAGTTTTGCAGGGAGAACGGGTAGAACCGCAGACTGCGCAGCAGCGGAAAGATCAGAAGCCAGAGGTTCTTGGCACTGTATCGCAGAATCTTGATGGGGTGTTCGTGATAAGCCGTTTTTTCCGGCGGGTCGTGTATGAGCATGCGTCCCTCCTCATTCCGATGCCTGCACAGACTGCGGGCGGTTGTACACCGTATTTTGCAGGAACACCTGAATCTCCTCCGCATCCTCCCGCCGCAAAAACGACAGCAGGATCGTTCCGCCATAGGCGTGGAGCGGAATGAAGTTCAGCCCCGTCTTCTGGGAGAACGGCGCACGCAGAATGGTACAGTATTGCAGCGCCTGTGTCCGCATGGTCTGCTCCCGCAGGAATATGATCCCGCAGCGTTTGGTGATATGCGTGGCAGACACCGTGTAGGAAACGGTATTGAACCACATGGGAATCAGCAGCACTGCCATCAGAATCGCAGCCAGCAGCAGGAGCACGGTCAGCGTCCACAAGAGCCAATCCGGCAGGATCGCCAGAAAGTACCAGATGAGAAAGAGCAGAATCGCCGCCGCCATCGGTGTTGCAGCCTGTAGCACACGCTGTGCCTGACGGTCTGCGGTATATTGTTTCATCGCAATCCTCCCTCCCGAAAAAGCCTGTCATATTCCTTCCCTATGTATGATATAGATTATTATACCCGCAGAAGCCGGATGCGTCAAGAGCGAACGCCATATCTTATGCAGAAGTCCTGCCGGAAATGCCCGAATTTCGACAAGGGCTAGATGGCTGCAACTTCATCGTACAGAATCTGTACCTTTTCCCGCACCAGCCGGTTCACGTGAAAGTGTCCGGCGTACCACATGCGGAACGAAAGCGTTTCATACAGCCATTCCAGATACCCCGTCAGCTCCGCATCGTGGGCATCCGGCACCAGACCAAGGCAATGGATGACCGACTGCGGAACGGTGTGCGTCAGCACGTAGTCCACGGCGTATCCGCAGGACTCCAGCGTTTGTCTGGCTGTCCGGTAGTCCTCGCTGCCGGGAATTTCCTGATGCCACCAGCTCCGCCCCTCCGCACGGAACGCCTTGTCCACAGAGTATGCACCGCCAAAGGTGAAAAATATCTTTCCCTCGATGGTAAAGCACTGTCCCCGCATGAGGTGAAAGATATTGCCGGCAATGCGGTGTGCGTTCCCGCCGTTCCATGAAACAACGGGATACATCTCCAAAAGGTCGAAGTTCTCATGGTTGCCGTCCACAAAAGCGATGGAAAACGGCATTTCCGCCAGCTTCGACAAAAGCTCTCCCTCCTGCGGTTCCTCCCAAACAAAGCCGAAATCACCGCACACGATCACCGTATCCCCGCTGCCCACAGGGAGGGAGCGCAGACGGTACTGAAAGTCATCGTAATCCCCATGGGTATCACCCGTTATGTAAATCAAATTTTCACACCTCGTTTCACCAGACCAGGAGGCATTATGCAGCAGTTTCTCTCTCACGTGCAAAATTTCCTCTGGGGCCCCGGCATGCTGGTGCTGCTTCTGGGCACCGGGCTGTGGCTCAGCTGGAAGAGCCGGTTCTTCCAGCTGCATGGCTGGCGCACCATTCTGCGGCGCACATTTGGCAGCCTGCGCAAATCCGCAGCATCCGCCGATTCGGCGGGCAACGCCCCAGCCCTGACGCAGTTCCAGACCTTTTCCGCAGCCCTCGCCGCTGCCATGGGCACGGGAAACATCATCGGCGTTGCCGGTGCGCTCTGTTTGGGCGGTGCCGGCGCCATCTTTTGGATGTGGATCTCGGCGCTGCTGGGCATGATGCTGACCTATGCGGAGAATGTCCTCGCCGTGCGGTACGCCGGCACACGTCCCGACGGCTCAGCAGTGCGTGGCCCTATGGCATACCTGCGCTTCGGGCTGGGCAGCCGGGTTCTGCCGTTTCTCTACGCCGTCTTTTGCATCCTCGCCTCATTCGGCATGGGGAATATGACCCAGAGCAGCGCCATCTCCACCCTGTTGCAGGATGCTTTTCCCCTGCCGGTGTGGGGCATTGCCGCCGGAATCGCCGTTCTGCTGGGCTGCATCCTGCTCCGTGGGGTGCGTGGCGCAGGCAGTGTGCTCCAGTGGCTCATGCCGCTGCTGGCAGCCGGATACATGCTGGCAGCGCTCGCCGTCATCCTCCGCCACAGTGCAGCGCTGCCGGAGGCATTCCGTGCCATTTTTCGTGGCGCCTTTGGCATGCGTGCCGTGGGCGGCGGCATCTCCGGCGCCATGCTCCGCAGCGCCATTGAAACCGGACTCCGGCGGGGCATCTTCTCCAACGAGGCCGGACTCGGCAGCAGTGCGCTGGTACACGCCGGCAGCGACTCCAAGGATGCCTCTCTGCAGGGACTGTGGAGCATGACCGAAGTGGCGCTCGACACGCTGGTCTGCTGTACCCTCACCGCCCTTGCCCTGCTCACCAGCGGTGCTGCCCAGACCGGTTTGAGCGACACGGAACAAATCGTCGCCGCATTCTCCGGCATCTTCGGCAGCTTTGCACCGCAGATCATGGCAGTAGTCACAGCGCTCTTCGCCTTTTGCACCATGATCGGCTGGTGCTGCTGCGGAGAACAGGCGGTGCACTATCTTCTCGGCGCACGGGGACTTCTGCCCTACCGGCTGATGTTCTGCGCAGCTGCCGGTGCCGGTGCCATGATCGCACTTCCCACAGTCTGGGCACTCTCCGACATTGCAAACGGTCTGATGGCGCTGCCCAATCTGCTGGGACTTCTGCTGCTCTGCCGGCACGCCGGACTGGAAAAGCTCATTTCACGATCTCGTCGGAATCCAGCACCACAGTAAACGGGCCGTCGTTCAGCAGCTCTACCTGCATATCCGCCCCAAAGATACCGGACTCCACCACCGGAATCGTCCGGCGGCAGTACGCCTTGCAATATTCGTAGAGCGCCTCTGCCTGTGCCGGCGGTGCAGCGTGAACAAAGCTGGGACGGTTGCCCCTGCGGCAGTCGGCGTACAGGGTGAACTGGGATACCAGCAGCAGTTCCCCGTCCACATCGGAGAGGGAGCGGTTGATCTTGTCGTTCTCGTCGGAGAAGATCCGCAGACGCATCATCTTGTCCGCCATTTTTTCTGCAATTTCCTCGGTGTCGTCCGGCCCGATGCCCAGCAGCACCAGAAAGCCCTGTCCGATTTTTCCGGTGATCTCGCCGTCCACTGTCACGCTGGCGTGCTTCACCCGTTGAATGACCATGCGCATTTCTCACGCCTCCTTTTCCGGAACCTGAATCTGTTCCATCACTGCACCAATGGCATCCCGTATGCAGAGATCTGCCATCTTGTCCATTTGTGTAGCATCCCGATTGATGAGCACCAGCGAATCCCCCTGAAAATACCGCAGCAGTCCGGCAGCCGGATAGACCACCAGCGAGGTTCCGCCCACGATCAGCAGGTCGGCGCTGGCAATGGCGGAAATGGAGCGGGTCAGCACGTCCTCCGACAGCGACTCCTCATACAGCACCACATCCGGTTTCACCATGCCGCCGCACTTGTCGCAATGGGGAATGCCGTTTGTCATCATCACCCATTCCGCATCGTAGACCGCACCGCAGCTCCGGCAGATGTTCCGGTGCACGCTGCCGTGCAGTTCCAGCACATTCCGGCTGCCGGCCATCTGGTGCAGCCCGTCGATGTTCTGCGTCACAACGGCAAGCAGACGCCCCGCCTGTTCCAGCTCCGCCAGCTTTTTGTGGGCGGCGTTGGGCTTTGCCGTCAGGCAGATCATCTTGTTCCGGTAGAACCGGTAGAACTCTGCCGGATGCCGGTCAAAATAGGTGCGGCTGAGAATCGTTTCCGGCGGTACATCGTACTGCTGGTGATACAAGCCGTCCTGACTGCGGAAGTCCGGAATCCCGCTCTCGGTGGAAACACCTGCTCCGCCGAAAAACACAATGCGGTGAGCTGCATTGATCTTCTTCTGCAGCTGCTGTACTTTTTCCATATCCATCACACATTCGCTCCCTTCTCATGCGCTTCCATCACGGTGACCAGAAAGGTTCTCCGCCGCGGCCCGTCGAACTCGCAGAAATAAACACCCTGCCATGTACCCAGCACCAGTCTGCCGTTTTTCACCGGAATCATGGCGCTGCTTCCCACAGCGGAAGCACGGGCGTGCGCCGAGGAATTTCCCTCTGCATGGCGGAACTCCGGCCGATCCGGAAACGCTTTCCGGTATGCCAGCAGCAAGTCCGTCACCACGTCCGGATCGGCATTTTCATTGATGGTGATTCCGGCGGTGGTGTGGGGACAGTAGACCAGACAGATGCCGTCCTGCACACCGCTCTCCGCCACAGCGCCCTGCACCTGTGCCGTAATGGGACAGAAATCCTCCGCCGGCGTATCCAAGGTATATCGATATAACATTGCTGCACGTCCTCCCCGTTTGGTTTCTTTTTGGTTTCTTTTATTATAAGCGATTTCCGGAAAAAAAGCAAGGTGTCCTGACGTGGCTGCACGAAAATCAATTTTCATGATAACCTCCCCTGAAAGGGGTGACTCCCCACGGGGTGGGGAGGTTCTTTCGTAAAATCTTTTTATTATGTTTTTAGTATAAGTGGAGACCCCTCAGTCAGTGCTACGCACTGCCAGCTCCCCTTTCAGGGGAGCCTTGTTTGCAAATCCGATTGTAAATCCAAACCGCATACAATCAATTATATTGCAAGATACAGGTATTTTCTTTCCTTTTCAAAGAAATTCAAATTTTGAGAATCTTTTTTCGATTTTTGCTTGACAAAGTCCAAACTTTGTTGTATAATAAAAAAGCTGTTTGACACAGTCTGGAGAGGTGTCCGAGTGGTTTAAGGAGCTGGTCTTGAAAACCAGTGATTCCGAGAGGAACCGTGGGTTCGAATCCCACCCTCTCCGCCATTGAAAGCGCTACGACACATTGATACAATGTTTTCGTTTTAGAATAGGTTTTGCAGAAATACCCAAGTGGTGAAGGGGCTCCCCTGCTAAGGGAGTAGGTCGGGAAACCGGCGCGAGGGTTCAAATCCCTCTTTCTGCGCCAAGTAAATATACTTGAGAAAATCGCGTAATTCCGTACTTTTCGGGGTTGCGTGATTTTTCTTTGCCGTATTTTCCAAAAAGTCCCCACTCCAGAGAAAAGCCGGACAGGCGCAGCTTTTGGCGCACCTGTCCGGCTCTTGTTTGTTTCTATGATAGATGAGTGATTACTTCAGGGTGCACAGGAAACGCCGGAACGCCTCGCTGCCCTCTGCATTGCGGGCGAATACGCCGGCATCGCACAGCACCTGTTCAAACACAGCGCCCACCTCCTGCTGGAGAATCGACTCCGCATTTTCTGCGCAGAATTCCGGATGACGTGCCAGAACCTCCTGCGCCCATACAGCGTGGGATGCCGTCCGGCTGTCCGCAGTCAGATCAGCGCCGGTGAGCATAGACTTCCGCAGCACCTCCAGCTCCGTGGCAAGACGTGCCGGCAGTACTGCCAGCCCCATGACCTCGATCAAGCCGATGTTCTCTTTCTTGATGTGGTGCAGGGACGGGTTGGGATGGTAGACACCCAGCGGGCGTTCCTCTGTGGTAATGTTGTTGCGCAGCACCAGATCACACTGATAGGTATCACCGCACATTCTGGCAATGGGAGTGATGGTGTTGTGGGGCGTTCCATCGGTTTCCGCAAAAATGAACGCCTCCGGATCGCTGTAGCGCCGCCAGTGCTCCAGCACCAGATCGCACGCTGCTGCCAGCGCCGTCCGGTCCTGACTCTCCAGACGGATGACAGACATGGGCCATTTTAAAATGCCGGCGTTTACCGTGGGATAATCCGGCAGGGTGAAGTGCTGCTCCACCGGTGCTTTTGCCATGGCGAAGGTATAGTGACCGCCCTGAAAATGCTCGTGGCTCAGAATCGAACCGCCCACAATGGGGAGATCGGCGTTGGAGCCGATGAAGTAGTGGGGCAGGAAATCCAGAAAATCAAAGAGCTTCTCGAACACCGCTGCGTCGATCTTCATGGGGACGTGCTTCTGGTTGAAAGCGATGCAGTGCTCGTTGTAGTATCCGTAGGGGGAATATTGCAGCTGCCACGGCTCGTCATGAATGCGGATGCTGATCGGCCGCAGATTCTGCCGTGCCGGATGGGTCGCCGTTCCGGCAAAGCCGGCGTTCTCCGGACAGAGCTGACACTTGGGATAGGAAACCGCCTGCTGCGTGCGGGCAGCTGCAATGTCCCGCGGGTCTTTCTCCGGCTTGGAGCGGTTGATGGTGATGTCCAGCACGCCGTATTCCGAGGGATATGTCCACTTGATATCCTTGGCGATTCTGCCGGCACGGACGTAGTTCACATTCTGGTTATAGGCAAAATACCAGTCGGTCGCCGTCTGGGGAGAAACGTCGTATTTCTCCCGAAATGTCCGCTGCACCTCTCTGGGATAGGGTGTCATGCAGCCCATCAGACGGGTGTCAAACCGATCCCGCATACCGCTGGTGTTTTCGATCAGACCCTGTTCACAGGCATAGTCCACCAGTTTCGCCAGAATCTCGTCCACACTGCGGGAATCCTCCGCCGGTTCCGATGTCTCCCACGCTGCAACATGCAGCACGTCCATCAGCTGGTTCCGAACCACGATCTCGTCCTCCGGCTGAATCAGTCCGGTGCGGATCGCATACGCCAGCAAGTTCTGAATTTCCTGACAAATCATTGCGCTACCCCCTCATTTATTATTTTTCTGCATATCCGTCGGGATGGTTCTTGTGCCAATTCCATGCGCTGGAAATGATCTCTTCCAAGCTGTCGTGCACCGGATTCCAGCCCAGCACACGCTTTGCCTTTTCGCTGGATGCCACCAGACGAGCCGGATCGCCGGCACGGCGGGGTGTTTCCACCGCCGGAATGGGATGCCCCGTCACCTTGCGTGCGGTTTCGATCACCTCACGGACAGAATAGCCGATGCCGTTGCCCAGATTGAAGATATCGCTTGCACCGCCCTCCGCCAGATAGCGCACCGCCAGAATGTGCGCCTGCGCCAGATCAGTCACATGGATGTAGTCCCGAATGCAGGTGCCGTCCGGTGTATCGTAATCTGTGCCGTAGATAGAAACGGACTCCCGCTTGCCGTTGGGCACTTGCAGAATCAGCGGAATCAAGTGGCTCTCCGGATTGTGCGCCTCACCGATATTGCCGCTGGCATCGGCACCGCAGGCGTTGAAATAGCGCAGGGAGACATAGCGCAGACCGTGCGCCAGCCCCGTCCAGTGGAACATCTTCTCCATGGCGAGTTTGGTTTCGCCGTAGGGATTGGTGGGGCAGGTGCGGTCGCTCTCCAAAATCGGCACATGCTCCGGTTCGCCGTAGGTGGCTGCCGTGGAGGAAAAGACGATCTTGTCAATGCCGTGCGCCACCATGGCATCCAGCAGGACTTTCGTTCCGCACAGATTGTTGTCGTAGTATTTCAGCGGGTTGGAAACGCTCTCCCCCACCAGCGAAAAGGCGGCGAAATGAATAACAGCGTCGATCTTCTCAGTTTCGAACAGGTGATCCAAAAATGCACGGTCGTGCAGGTCGCCCTGATAGAACGCAGCGCCCTCCGGAACTGCACGCCGGTAGCCGGTCACCAGACTATCCGCAACCACGACTTCCTCGCCGGCACGAATCAGTTCCAGCGCCGTGTGCGAACCGATATAGCCTGCTCCGCCAAATACCAGAATTCTCATTGTAACTCCTCCTTCATCTCAACCCCGCCCACCGGACGAATCCGGAGGACATAGCAGCTGCCCTCGCCGAACAGCTGTTCCATTGCCTTTGTGTACATCGCCACCTGCGCCAGCGGGACAAACGCCTGAATCGTGCCGGCGAAGCCGCCGCCGTGAACACGAACTGCGCCCGCTCCTGCCAGGAGCCGCTTGCTGACGGCAATGGCAAGGGGAATCTCCTGCGCCGTAGGTTTGCTGGCGGAATAGAGGTTTTGCAGCAGCTCCGCCGAGGAAGCGCCGGACTCCTGCACCAGCGTCAAGAACTGTGCCATATCCCCGGATTCCAGCGCCTGCGCCTGTGCGCCGGCACGCCGGTTCTCCGCAAAGAAATGCATGGCACGCAGAATGGCACGGTCAGAGCAGCTCCGGCGCAGCTGCGGAATGGCAGCATAGAACGCCTCCTCTGAAACGCCCCGCAGCTCGGTTTGTCCGAACTGCGCTGCGACCTGCCGCATCTCCGTGGGAATCGCCGTGTAATCATCGGTGAGGTCAGCATGGCTGCCCTTGGTGTCGGTGATGCAGATGGCGTAGCCGTACCTGGCAAAATCCACAGCGTGGGCTGTGACCTTGGGACTTGCCGTGTCCTGAAAGTCCACATATACCACACCGCCGGAGGCGCACGCCGTCTGGTCCATCAGACCGCTCTGCTTTCCGTAGTAGATATTCTCGGCATACTGCCCTGCCTGTGCCAGTGCCACCGGTGTCATAGCGCCGTCGTTGTCGTGCTCGTTGAAGATCGTCCCCAGCAGAATCTCGAACGCCGCCGAGGAGGACAGCCCGCTGCCGGTGAGCACCGCCGAGGTGGTGTAGGCATCAAAGCCGGAGGGCTGCACGCCGTTCTGCGCCAATTTCGACGCAATGCCGCGAATCAGTGCGGCAGAGGTGCCCTGCTCCGACGGCTGGGCTTCCAGCCGGGACAGGTCGATGGTATCCATGGGATAGCCCTCCGACTGAAGCCGCAGCTTTCGGTCTGTCCGAAATGAAACCACTGCCACCACATCCAGCTGAATGGCTGCCGCTAAAACGCAGCCGTGCTGGTGGTCGGTGTGGTTGCCGCCGATCTCCGTTCTGCCCGGCGCAGAGAACACGGAAATCTGGGACTCCGCATGTTCCGGAAATGTTTGCACAAACTGCCGGATGGCACGGACGTAGCGCTGACGCTGCGCCGGAACTGCATCTGCGCCGTACAGCTTTTGAAAATAGGTATCCCATTTGCCGTCTTGAATGGACGGAATCCATGCATTGGACTTCATAACAGACCTCCCATTGATTCACGGGAACTTCTCTTCCCATTATAACATCTATCGTTTTCAGAATCAAGCAAAAATTTTCTTCAGGTGGAACATCACTGGACAATAGTCGCCCCATGTCTGCGGCAGCAGCAGTCCGCCGTGCATCAGTGCTGCACCGGTGTAGATCTCGCCGGATGCCGTATCCTGATATCGGCTCTCCGGACAGAGTCCTGCCAGACGCAGTGCCTTCCGGCGCATATTGGGAGCGGTGCGGAACACCACGCCCTGTACCAGAACCTCACTGTCATCCTGTGCCACAAAGCTCCAGAAAGCGCTGTTTTCCGTGAACGGATCGCTGAGGCGGTAGTACTTGCCGCCGTGGATCAGCGGGCCGTATTCCTTGAACTGCTTGATCTGTGCCGCAGCCGTTTTCTTGTCCTCCTCCGACAGCTTTTGCAGATCCAGCTCGAAGCCGAAGCTGCCTGCCATTGCCGTAATGCCTCTGGTTTCCATGGGAGTGATTCTGCCGGTCTGGTGATTGGGAACGACAGAAACGTGAGAGCCAACAGCGGAGATGGGATAGATCATGGAAGTGCCGTACTGAATCCGTGTGCGCTCATAGGCGTCGGTGTCATCGCTGCACCAGATCTGCGGGCAGTAGTACAGCATGCCGGCATCAAATCTGCCGCCGCCGCCGCTGCATCCCTCGAACAGCACGTCCGGAAATTCTGCGGTGAGGCGTTCCAGCAGCGCATACAGTCCCAGCACGTACCGGTGCGGCAGTTCGCCCTGCTGCGCTGCCGGAAGCGTTGCGGAATACCAGTCGCTGATACTGCGGTTCATGTCCCACTTCACATAGGAGATCGCTGCGCTGCGGAGCACACCGCTGATCTTCTCGTACAGATAGTCCTGTACCTCCTGACGGGTCATGTCCAGCAGCAGCTGATACCGGCTACGCATAGGTGCTCTGTCCGGAATGCGAATCGCCCAGTCCGGATGGCTGCGGTAGAGGTCACTGTCCTCGGAGATCATCTCCGGTTCAAACCACAGTCCGAACTGCATGCCCAGCGAGCGCACCTGATCCACCAGTTTTCCCAGTCCGCCATGCAGCTTGGTTTCGTTCACGTCCCAGTCGCCCAGACCGGAACAGTCGCCGTCCCGCTTGCCGAACCAGCCGTCGTCCAGCACCAGCATATCCACGCCCAGTTCTGCGGCGGATTTGGCGATGCTCCAGATCTTCTCCTCGTTGAAGTCGAAGTAGGTCGCCTCCCAGTTGTTGATGAGCACCGGACGCTCTGCCAGCTGGTACTTGCCACGGCAGACATGCTCCCGAATCACCTTGTGGAACCGCTGGGACATCTCTGCCAGACCTCTGTCGCTATAGGTGAATACCGCCTCCGGCGTGTGGAATTCCTCGCCGGACTGCAAAGTCCATGCAAACAAATCCGGATGCAGTCCCATGACCAGGCGCACCTGATCCAGCTGATCCAGCTCGATCTGTGTCTGGAAGCTGCCGCTGTACATCAGAAATGCGCCGATGCAGCTGCCGTTCTGCTCTGTGCAGTCCGGCGCACACAGAACCGCAGAGGGGTTCTGCTGATGGCTGGAAGTGCCTCTTGCGCTGGAACTCTCCTGCACGCCGTGGAACAGCGCTGTCCGCTCCGGCATCCGCTCCATGGCGTGTCTGCCGTGGAAGTGCATCCACTCCCATGTGCCGTCCGGCAAGTCCAGACACAAGCTGGCTGCCTTCTGCAAAACCACAGGGGATGCGCCGGTATTCCGGAACACAGCGCTTCTGGTGATGATGTCCAGTTCCGGCAGAACGCCGTATTGCAGGACAACTTCCACGCCGGATGCGGTATCCCGCAGGGTGATCTCCAGCGTTTCCGCATCCGCTGCATCGGCATAAACTGCCGGCAGTCCGGGAATGCTGTACTTGCCCGGTTTGATGGCATAGCTCTGATACCGCAGATCCAGCGCCTGGCTGCCGTCCGCATGGCGGACATTAGCAGCGCTGATGCGGTAATCCCCCACGCCTGCGCCGGCATACTCCTGCGGCAGGGTGTTCAGGGAATAGGTGCGGTCATTTCCGGCCTCATAGAGGTTTCCAGCAAATCCCACATCCGGATACTTCCGGAGATAGTCCATGCTGTGTCCCACCGGTACGCCGTACCAGAGGTGCTTCAGCACCCCATAGGAATCTGCGCACATCTGATACTCGGTGTGGGCGGTCCGGATACGAAACAGTCTTTCCTGCGCTTCTGCGAAAATCGGCATGGTAATTTCCTCCTTTAGTCAATGGTAAAGCGATAGTTGGTGAGATCAGCGTGGAGCGTCAGCTGAGCATCGCCGCAGGTTCTGGTGATGGTGAGCTGGTCGCCCTCTGCCGTTACAGCAATGGCACCGTCCAGTCCGAATGCCGGATGGGTGTTCCGCAGCTCCATGAGCCGCTTCAGATCCTGTACCACGCTGCGCTCCTGCTCCTTTGCCACTTCCTCGCTGGTGTAATAGTGGCGGTTGATATCTCTGCCATTCTTGGTGCGTTCCATAAGGGCGATGTCGTTGCTGCCTGCCAGCATACCGACATAGTACACCTGCGGAATGCCCGGCGCAAAGAACTGAATGGCACGTGCCAGCAGATAGGCATCGTCCCGATTGCCCAGCGCAGAATAATAGGTGGTGTTCACCTGATAGATATCCAGATTGTTGTACGCCTCAGAGCTGTAGATCTTCTTGACGTTTGCGCCCTGCTGGTACATCTGTTCCTTGACGGTTTCGATCTCTGCGTCCGGCAGCAGGTCCTTGACATCCACAATGCCGATGCCGTCGTGGGTGTCCAGTGTGGTGAACTGCTTCATGGGGCACTGCTCCAGCCACTTTTTCAGGTACACGCCGGTGTGGTTGAACAGAGCGTGCAGCGTGAGAACCGGCAGCGCAAAATCGTAGATCCAGAAGCCCTTGTCTGCAATCTTCATGGGGATGGTGTAGTGCTCATGGATCTCCGGCAGAATCTCCGCCTGTTCCTCCTGCACAATGCCCTCGATTTCGTGGAGCAAATCCCAGATCTCCGGCTCTACAAAGAAGCAGTTGGTATCCTTTTTCTTGATGGCATAGGCAAACGCATCCAGACGGATCACCGCTGCGCCGTGACGGCACATGCTCTTCAGTGTCCGGCGAATGAATTCCTTGACAGCGGGCTTTTCCACATCCAGATCGATCTGTTCCTCGCAGAACGTGCACCAGATCTTTTCCGTGGTGCCGTCGGCGAACTCTGCCTCGATGTAGGGAGCACGGGGCTTTCTCTTATAGATCAGATCCAGCTGCTCCGGTGTGGGCTCGCCGTTTTCCCAAAAGGAGGAATAGCGGATAAAGAAGTCCCGGTACGGCGACTCGTCCTTGTGCTGTAAGAAGTCCTGAAAATACTCGGAGTGCGCCGAGATGTGATTGACCATGAAGTCAAACATCAGGTAGTAGTCCTCGCCGAGGGCTTCCACATCGTCAAATGTGCCGAACGCCTCGTCCACCTTTTCGTAGGTGACGGGCGCAAATCCACGGTCTGCCGACGACGGGAAAAACGGCAGGATATGCACACCGCCGATGGCGTTGTGATAATACCGGTTCAGCACCGTGTGGAGTTCCTTCAAATTTTTTCCCATGCTGTCCGCATAGGTAATCAGCATAATTTGGTTGTTCAGTTTTTTCATCATACACACCCTGTCTTTCATAATATCAGTTTCAGAGAATCCCGCACAGAAAACGGTTCTGCACGGGATTGCTGAAATCGGTCGGATTCGAATGATTGAGGAGGATCAAATGCTGCTGTTTATCCCTTGACTGCGCCGTTGGCGATGCCGCCGATGATCTGCTTCTGACAGAAGATGTAGAAGATCAGGATCGGGATCAGTGCCAGCAGGTAGGAAGCGAATGCCAGGTTATAGTTGGTGCCGAACTGGGTCTGGAAGTTCAGCTGCGCCAGCGGAAGTGTCGTACCCTTCGAGCTGGACAGGATAACCAGCGGGGTCATAACGTCGTTCCATGTGCCCAGTGCGGTCAGAACCGCAACCGTTGCGTGCATGGGCTTCATCATCGGGAAAATAATTGTCCAGTAGGTCTTCCATGCGGAAGCACCGTCAATGTCTGCGGCCTCTTCCAGTGCAAGGGGCACATTTTTCAGATAGCCGCTATACAGCATGACGTTCATGGGCATATAGAATACCACATACAGGAGAATGACACCCAGACGGTTGTCCAGTCCCAAAACTGCGGTTTCCTTTACCAGCGGCATCATCAGGATGGCAAACGGAACGAACATACCGCTGACGATGTAATAGTACACCATGCGGAAGCCCTTTTTCCGAGCCATACTTCTGCCGATGGCATAGCCGGTCATGGAGTGCAGCAGAATTGCGATCACGATGGTTGCGCCGGTGATGAGCAAGCTGTTTCCAAGAGTGTGCCAGAAGTCGGTGACTTTCATTGCCTCGGAGAAGTTGCTGAAGCTCCAGTGGCTGGGGAAGCCCAGTGCGCCGGCGATGTCGTTGGTCATCTCTGTGGGGCTTTTGAATGCGATCATTACCGCCATATACAGCGGAAACAGAATTGTAATGCATCCCAGGAACAGCAGCACGGTCAGGAAAACGTTGGTGCGTCCCGGTCTTTTCTTTGTCATACTCATAGCTGCTCCTCCTTTCTTCCCGTCAACTTCATCTGAACCACTGCAAAGATGACAATGACAATGAAGAAGATCACGGCGTTGGCACTCTGGAAGCCGAACTGGCCGCCTGCCATACCGTTGTTATAAATCAGGTAGGAAATTGACTCGGTACTCTGTGCCGGACCGCCCTTGGTCAAGGACATGATCTGGTCGAATACCATCAGCATGTTTTTGGTACTCAGAATCAGGTTGATGGAGATGAACGGCAGCAGCATAGGGAACGTCAGCTTCCAGAACTTCTGCCAGCCGGTCACGCCGTCGATCATGCCTGCCTCGTAGATATCGGTGGGCACGGTCTGGAGACCGGAGATATAGATGATGGTGTTCATGGCGACTGCCTGCCATACGCCGACGATGAGCACGCCGATCCATGCGTATTTTTCACTGGCGAGGATACTGTTTTCCAGGAAGCCGATGTGGGCAGCCTTGCCGATTGCCGGCACGATATAGGTGAAGAAGAAACTGAAGATATAACCAATAATCAGTCCGCCGAGGATGTTGGGGACGAAGTAAACGCCCCGCAGCAGGCTCTTGCAGCGGATTCTGCTGTTCAGTCCCAGCGCAATCAGCAGGCTGAGGAAGTTGATCAGAATGGTTCCGACAACTGCATATTTAAATGTAAACCAATAGGAGTTCCGGACACGCTCATCACCGAACAGGTCGATGTAATTGCGGAATCCTACGAAATCATAATCACCATAGCCACGGTAGTTGGTGAAGCTGTAGATTGCACCGGTAATCAGCGGAATGGTGTTGAATGCGACAAATAGAATCAATGCGGGGAGGATCATCAGCAGGAAGGTCCGTTCCCGATTGGACATCTTTTTTCTGCCTTTCATTTAGTTTCCCTCCTTTTCCTGCTCGTACTTCTGAACCTTTTCGATCAGATCACGATTGTAGCGCTTCCAGTCCTTGTCGAACCGCTTGAGGAATTTCTCGGTGGCGTTGTCAGAATCATCCATCAGATAGGTCTGAATCATCGCATCCACACTCATCTCAGTGGGATAGTGGTGGTCGTGGAAGTCTGCCATGTTGCCGTCGTCGATGTCCTGCTTCATGCCGTCCAGAATCGACGGGAGTGTGAAGTCGCCCTCCTTACAGGGAACTGCACTCTGGTTGTCCAGATAGATCTGGATGGTATCGTCCTGGAACATGAAGTCCAGCACCTTATAAACGGCTTCCTTGTTCTTGCTCTCCTTCATGACAGCGAACAGCAGGTCTACGCCGGAGTTCAGCACGTTGTCCTCTGCGTTCTCGTTGGCAGGGAAAGTGAAAGAGTCGATGTTGATGTCCGGATTGACGGACTGGATCTGCGGAACAGCGTAGCTGCCAATGGGGAACATTGCCGACTCGCCACGGGCAAATGCCGTACATGCATCGTTGTAGCTGTAGGCGTAGGGATTCGACTCCGCATACTGGAGCAGTGCCTTTTCCTTCTCTGCGACCTCAGCATATTGCTCTGTAAATGTGGTGTTTCCGGCGTTCACCTGGCTGCAAACGTCAGGGGGTGTCAGACCGACTGCAAGAGCGTTCCACGGTGCCATACAAGTCCAGGTATCCTTGTATCCCATATAAAGCGGATAGGCAACGCCGCTCTCGGAAATCGTGTCACAAAGGGCTGTGAACTCGCTCCAGGTAGTCGGAATCTCCCAGCCGTTTTCCTCGAACATATCCTTGTTGTACAGGATGCCGGCACAGTTTGCCACGTAGGGCAGCGCATGCACGCCATCCTGCGGAATAAACTCCAGCTCCTTGACGATATCCATGTACGCCGGCTTGATGTCCGAAATGCCGTCAAAGTCTGAGATGTCCATAAACATATTGGCATCTAAGAAGTTGGAGTAGTTGATATCGCCGCCGATGCCGATGATATCCGGATAATCCTCACGGACAAACCGTGTCTTTAAAACCGTCATGGCATCGTTGGGCGATTCGATCTCAAGATAGATCTCATCCTGAGAAGCGTTGAACCGCTCTGCCATCTCATCAAAAGCGGAAACCGCCTCCGGTTTATACTGGAGCATGGTGACGATTGTTCTTCCGTCTTTCGTCTTGTCACTTCCGCAGCCAGTCAGAACAGCTGAAGATGCTGTCAAAACCAGTGCCATTCCCAATGCAACGCATTTTCGCTTGTTCATGCAAAATTCCTCCTTTTTTACGTCAATTCGCTGCAGTCTTACTTGAGTAATTTTATTATACCATCCATAATGCGCCTTGTAAATATCAGAAAAACGCTACATTTATACCATTTTGCGATTTTTCTTAGAATAGTGCAAAATCACCTTGCATTTTGAGATATCTCATGGTATAATATTACAATAAGGATATCCCAAAATAAAAAATGACTGACAAAATCATCAGGAGGCTACAAATGAAAGACCTGATATTCTCCGTATTTCCCAACGAAAATTTCGTCGATCTGGGGCTGTTCCAGTTCGGCATGGAACGCTGTGCGCCGTCCCATTCTTTCGGGCCGGCGAGCCGAAACCACTTCCTGTTCCACTATGTGCTCTCCGGTATGGGAACGCTTATGGCGGACAATGCCAAAGGGCAGACCATCACCTACAATGTCCGGAGCATGCAGGGGTTCATGATCTTCCCCGGACAGGTCACCATGTACATCGCCGACCACCAGACCCCATGGGAATACCTCTGGATCGAGTTCGACGGACTGCGTGCCAAGGGAATGCTGGAGACTGCCGGATTTTCGCTGGACTCTCCCATCTACCACGCCCGCAAAAAGGAGCTGCGGGAAGAGATGAAGAGCGAGATGCTGCACATCATTGAACACGGCGATGCCCCGCCCTTCCACCTCATCGGACACCTCTATCTCTTTCTGGATTATCTGGTGCGTTCCGCTGCTGCGCTGAAAGTCATGAGCAACAGCACGCTGCGGGATTTCTACATCCACGAGGCACTGGAATACATTGAACACAACTTCCAGAACAACATCTCTGTGGAGGATATTGCTTCGGTCTGCGGACTGAACCGCACCTACTTCGGCAAGATCTTCAAGGACTCCATCGGAAAGACACCGCAGGAATTTCTACTCAACTTCCGCATGGCAAAGGCGGCGGAGATCATTCGCCGCGCGATGGCGCGGCTCGGCCTTGCGCCGGAGCGGGCACGTATCGCGCTGTGCGCACCCTCGCAGAGTGCGGCGCTCGAAGCGGCGGCGCGCGAGCTCTCTAAAGATGTGCGCTATCTTGCACTCTGCGCGCCGAATGGCGAGCGCCTTGCGCGCACGCTGCGCTGGGACTGCGGCGCGAGTGTCCATACATTGCAGACGGACGAGAGGATCGCCGCCGACCTGAGCGTCTGCTTCGACGATTTCCCGCTGCCCGACGGCCTTGTGCTGCCGCTGGGGAGCGGTGCGGTTTCTGTCGCCTATGGGACGGAAAACCTGGGCGATGCAGCGATGATCTGGAATGAAGATCAGCTCATCTGCGCACTCTACGCCTCGCTTGCGCGCCGCGCGGACGAAATTTGGGTAAAAGATGTGAAAATGCCGCCCGATGGGGGAGAAAACGCAAACTTACCTTGACAACACGGGGCAAAATCACTATAATTATTTCGCTAAAATGGTATTCGTGTGCGCGCCGCGCAATTTTGCGGGCGCGAAAGAAAGGAACGATCTCAATATGGCGAACATGAAAAAAGAGTACAAGATGAGCGCGGAGCGCAAGGAAGAGCTGCAAAAGGAGCTCACCTACCTCAAGACCGTGCGTGAAAAGGAAGTGGCGGACCTCATCAAAGAGGCGCGCGGCTTCGGCGACCTGAGCGAAAACAGCGAATATGATGAAGCGAAAAACGAGCAGGGCAAGCTGTACTCCCGTATCGCTGAGGTCGAGGAGATCCTGCTGCACACCGTCATCGTCGACGAAAACGACGCGGGCACGAACGGCATCAGCATCGGCTGCCGTGTGACCGTGCAGGATGTGAAGTCCGGCCGCGAGCTGCCCGAGTATAAGGTCGTCGGCTCGCAGGAGGCCGACCCCATGCACCGCGCCATCTCCGAGGATTCCCCCTTCGGCAAGGCGCTCATGGGCGCAAAAGAGGGCGACGAGGTCATGGTGGAGGCCCCTGTCGGCACCATCGTCTACCGCATCGTCAAGATCGAACGTTAAGCTGTATTATATAGAGTAGGAGTAAAGAAATATCATGGCTGAAGAAAATATCCAGACCAACGCTCCCGAGCAGGACCTCAGCGAGATCCTGAAGGTCCGCCGCGAAAAGCTCGCAGCGCTGCGCGCCGAGGGCCGCGATCCCTTCAAGGAGACGCGCTTCGACGTGACGCACCACGCTCAGGACATCAAGGACAACTTTGACGCGCTTGAGGGCAGCGAGGTCCGCGTCGCGGGCCGCCTGATGAGCAAACGCGGCATGGGCAAGGTCAGCTTTTGCGATCTGCAGGACAAGTCCGGCCGCATCCAGCTCTACGCCCGCAAGGACGAGATGGATGAGGAGGAGTACAACCGCTTCAAGAAGTACGACATCGGCGATATCGTCGGCGTCGAGGGCGAGGTGTTCCGCACCCAGCGCGGCGAGATGAGCGTGCGCGCCAAGAAGATCACGCTGCTCAGTAAGTCTCTGCGTCCCCTGCCGGAGAAGTACCACGGCCTGACCGATAAGGAAGCGCGCTACCGTCAGCGCTATGTGGACCTGATCATCAACCCTCGCATTTCATGAGCTTGT
>ENA-OPTA01000961-OPTA01000961.1-human-gut-metagenome-genome-assembly--contig:-NODE-961-length-18694-cov-13.777456_pt1 | contig 18694 bp, 9 predicted proteins | sample MGYA00241813_ERZ501917 | MGnify/ENA primary metagenome ERZ501917 (study PRJEB25962, sample SAMEA2042408) | human gut metagenome | biome: human gut; feature: human-associated habitat; material: faeces...
CGATAACAGCGGCATTGCAATGGATAACGCATACAGCGTAACTAACGTACTGAATGCTTTGGCAGGCAAGCTGACCTACAGCAACTTCGTAAACGGTGAGAAGAACCTGACCGGTTATGTGAAGATTGCCGACGGCCTGACTGCAAGCAGCAAGGCTATGCAGACCGGCGATATCTCCTTCAGCAGCGAGGACGGCAAGGGCAGCCTGAAGGATGGAACTATTACTCCGGGCATCACCTATCCGGAAACCCAGACTCCTGAAAGCAGCAAGCTCAACAACGCTATTACCGGTGATGCCAAGGCTGATTACAACTATAAGAAGAATGGCATTTTGAAGGCTGACGGTAAATACATCTTTACTCAGAATCCTTCCGCAATCGAAGTTAGCGAAGGTGCTGCAGTAGATGTAAACGGTAAAGATATTGAAATTGATACCACCAATGCTTTGCTGGAGCTGAAGGGCGCAGTTGCAGGCATCAATGCGGCAAACGGCAATGTAACCCTGAACGGCAGCACTGTTATCAGCGGCACCGATGCGGCAATCAACGCAGGTGAAAACGCTAACGTAAATGTTAACGGCAACAACAGCGCACTGACCATCAACGGCAGCATCAATGCCAACGGTGGCAGCATTACCGTAGACAGCGGCAACGCAAGCAGCACTATTACCGGTGATATCAATGCAGCGAACGGCGGCAGTGTAGTAATCAGCCTGATCGAAAAGAACTCCGTACTGAACGGCGGCTACAATGTTGATGGCAACAGCAACATTGCACTGAGCCTGGCAAACGGTGCAACCTGGAACCTGACCGACGGCGAGGAAGCTGCAGGCATGTCCTTGCTGAGAATTGCAAAAGCTCCGGCTGCAGCTCCTGCAAAAGGGTTGACCATTAATGGCGGCAAGACCGAGGCTGAAACCGGTTACCTGAACATGACTAAGAGAAGCAAGGCTCTCCAAATTGCTAATTATAGCGGTTGGGAAACCATTATCTATAATCACGATAATAAAGGCAGCGAAGCACAAGACTTCAAATCCGGTAATACTGTTATCAGTAATGCTAAAGAAGGCTCTGGTGTAATTCTGTTCACCGACAGCAACAATATCAATATTAACAGTCAGGCTGAAGTTGAAGCAGCCATGACTGTACTGGCAGAAAAGGTTCAGTATACCGACCATGCAGCAAATGGTGCTAACCTGAAGGGTAAGGTAAGAATTGCCGAAGGTTTGACTTCTGCCGGCAAGACAGGTGCCATGAAGTGGGATGAAACAACCGGTATAGGCAAATTTGATCCCAGCAGCATAAAATGGGGCGAAATTTACAACGGCGACTATGAAACCCTGGTAATGAAGGGCGTAAGAAGCGCTGCAACCACCTCCATACACAGCTGGCGCGACAACATGCAGGACACCTACACCGGTGCGGACCTGGCAGATGCAGACGGCATCTTCGCTAAGGCACTGGGCGGCAAGACAAGCTCCGATGTTAAGGGTGTTAAAGATGACAACACCTACCGCGGAGTACAGGTTGGCTATGACAAGGCTCTGGCAAACGGCTGGCATGCAGGCGTAGCCTTTGACTATCGCAACGGCGATTCCAACTACCTGCTTGGTGGCAAGGGCGACAACCAGCTCTACAGCTTTGGTGTATACGGCGTGAAGAATTTCGAAGACCAGTCCTATCTGCGTGTAGCAGCTAAAGCAGGCCGTGTTGAAAACGAATACGACGTTTACAACGAAATCCGCACTCTGAAGCTGCATGGCGATTATAAAGCCAACGCATATGGCCTGACCATGGAATATGGCAAGACCTTCGGCACTGAGGCAAGCTACTTCACTCCGAAAGCACAGCTGACCTGGTCTCAGGTAGGCAGCAAGGATTACACTGCCCATACTCCGAACGACAGCATGAGAATTGACCAGGACGCATACAGCAGCCTGGTAGCACGCTTCGGTGTGGAAGCAGGCGCTAAGAGCGAAAAAGGCCACGTATATGTTGGTCTGTATGGCGCACATGAATTTAATGGCGACATCACAGCAAGCTACTTTGCTAAGGACGGCGGCTATAAGCACACCAGCTTCGACGGCAAGGATACCTGGATGGAAATGAGCATTGGCGGCAGCTATGATCTGAGCGACAACTGCCATATCTATGCAGACTTTGCTAAGGACTTTGGCGGCGACTTCGAGCGTAAGTGGAAGGCAAGTGCCGGCCTGCGCTTCGAGTTCTGATTGCTTAAATAAGTTTTTCCCCTTCTTTTATAAACCGGCTGCGGCGCTATCAAGGCAGCGTTGCGGCCTGCTCCCTGAATTTAGAAAGCGAAGCAGTCATCTGCCGAAAGGCAGGTGGCTGCTTTGCTTTTAAATATAATTAATAGAAGCAGTTTACAGATAATTTGCTTGAGGTGTTACTGTGAGTTGATGTTTATGGCGTTATGCTTCTTGCAGTGATTTAATTTACAATATCTTCAAATTTCACTTGACGCAATAGATTGATTATGGTAAACTCTATATGATAAAAAATACCAATAACAGAAAAATGTAAGTAATACACCCCTGAGAAAAAACATTCTTTACAAAAGGAAAAAATTACTACTGCTTTGTTATTAAATTATATAATTATAGACGATCAGGTGAGGATATTTTGCCGGATATCTTCTTAGCAGGGAAGTCTGATGTGATTTCGACGCTGTTCCGCAACTGTGAAAGAGAGCTGCTTTGTCGTTAAGCTGTTGCTTAAACCTCTTACCAAGGGATAAAGTTGCAATGATCTTAAGCCAGGGTACTGACTGATTGTACATATTAAGGGTCTACGAGATTAGACGCGCTTAATGAGAGGGAATTTTTAAGCATTTCAGATTGCAAAATTTTTCTTTCATTGTTAGTGTGTGCTAATCTTTTTTTATTTTATATAGATGAAAATTATTTTTAAGCAATCATATTGCAAGGAGTGAGAGTATGAGGAGTTATCAACAAAAAAGATGGCAGCTGCTGGCTGCCGGCGTTTTGATGTCAGTATGCACATCATGCTTTACCGTATCACCTGTCTGGGCTGCGGAATACACCAAAGGCCTTACCGGTAATGCTGAAAATGATATGGCAATTATCGGCGGTGACGGTAATACAGTTGTACAAAACGGCAACACCGTTACTTATGATTTTCAGGGTAAGGACCACACCTTTACCGTAAAAAATAAGGATGCCATTATGACCGATAAGGATAATGATGGCTATGATTACGTTTTGAATAACGTTGACAGTGATGGCAATAAGGGTACGCTGCACTTATACCAGACCAACACCAGAAAAAATGATTTTGCAGGTGTAACCGGTCTGGCAGCAGGCGGCGGTAAGGTTGTAGTAAACAGTAATCTGGATATTACTGCTTATTCTGCCTATGCTTCTGTAGGTGTCGGCGCAGCAGGCGGCACTGAGCTGACTATCAACGGCAACGTGAAGATGCGCAAGGATGACCCCAACAGTCCTTGGGGTATTATTACTAAAAACGTTCACGGCAATATCGGTCCCGGCGGTGTAACCTCTATGGACCCGACGGACGTTAACTATACCGGCGCACGTTGGCAGCCTAGCGCCTTCAGCGTCGGCGGCCTTGATGCCAGCATTACTGTAAACGGTAATGTGGATGTTGCTGTACGTGGTACTGCGGTACAGACGAATACCTATTCAAAAACTGATGACAAAATGCTTGGCTGCAAGCTGTCAACAATCAGTCTGCTGGGCGACTCTATCAAAATAGAAACTCCGTCTGACGAAAGAAACGAAGACGGCAGCTTTAAGGAAGCATATTATGCTATGGCCAGCTACGGCGGTACCATTAACATCAACGTTGTTGATACCAATAACAGCAAGGATAAATATTCCCTTGAAAACGAAAATCTCGTAGCTGCCGAAGGCAAAACAACCAATATTATCGGCAACGTTATCGCTCTGAAGCGCTCTGAGCGTACCGATAAGCCTGACGTATATCAGGATGGCCGTGTTAATATCGGTTTGACCACTAAGGATTCTACCTGGAAGGGTGTTATTGATAACGCAGGCACCGACCATGCAGGCGAGGTTAATGTTTGGCTGAGCAACGGCGCACAGTGGACCCATGAAGCAACCTCCCGTGTAGACGGTCTGGATTACAGCCACATGCCGGCATACAGCAAGCCGAGCTATGATAATTTTGACGGCGTATCTTATGTTAATAGGCTTGTCGGCGGCCAAAAGTCTGCCAACAGCGGCTTTATTTACCAGAACAGTGATGTAAAGCTGAATATTGCAAATTACAGCGGCTACAATACCATCGTTTATAAGCACAATAATAAAGGCATGGAAAAGGCTGACTTCATCGGCGGTGATGTGACTATTCAGCATGCTAATGCCGGTGCTAATGTTACCATGGCAACCGATAATAAAAATATCGACCTTAAAAACGGTGATGAGGTTGAAGCAGTACTTAATGCTTTGGCAAGCAAGCTGACCTATAGCGGTTATGTAAATAACGAAAGAGATCTTTCCGGTACTGTTATGATTGCTTCCGGCCTGACTGCCTCCAGCATTACTGCCGAAGCTAAGGGTATGATTAAATTTAACGAGAAAACCGGTGAAGGCGGTTACACCAAGCCGCAGGAGGGCGAGCAGAATACTGCGGAAATCACCAGCGGCATGACCGGTACTTCTGCAGACAGCGATTATACCTCTGCCAATATCCGTCAGGAGGACGGCTCCTATAAATTTACTCAATCTACCAAAATTGACGTAGAGAACGGTACTGCTATCGATGCAGCTGCCGACATTACTGTTAAGGCAGCAGATACTGCTTTGACTCTGGATGCTAAACAAGGCATTGTTACCAACGGCAATACTGTAGACATTACTTCCCGCACTTTGCATCTGACCACAAAAGAGGATGCTATCGTTGCTGATGGTGGTAAGGTTATCAGCATGGGTATTACCAATATCAACAAGGATGCTGCCAGCGATAAGCCTGCGGCAGAGAATGCTGTTAAGGCAGCAAACGGCGCTGAGGTTACCTTGGGCAATGGCGTTATCAAGGGCAATATTATCAGTGACGCTTCCGTAGTTAACATCAATAAGGATAACATGGATGCCGACGGCAAATATAAAGAGGGCTCTTTAGAGGGCAATCTTACTGTTGCTAACGGCGGCAAAATCGACCTGACTGTTGCCGATGGCAAATTCCTGGGCAGCATTGTGAAGCCGGGTGCGGCAGCTGCGGCTGTCGGTGACGACGGCACTGTTAACCTGACTGTTGCTGACGGTGCGGTATGGACCGGCGCGCATAAAAATGCCGATGCCGAGCTGAACCTGACTCTTTCCGGTGCTTCTTGGAAGAATACCAATACAGACGCAACTTTTGTCAACAGCTTAAATGGTGGCAAGGGTGTTGTAAAATCTATTAAATATATCAATCCGAACGGCGGAAATAATGAAGAAGTAGAAATTCCCGTCAACGGCTTTATCAGCATGGCTCCCGATGCCGGTGCTGTTACCGTAGGCAGCTTCGGCGGTACTCATATCGTAAGCTATGACCATGATAATGCAGGTACCGATGTAAGCGATTACAAGGGCGGTAACTTCACTGTTGAAAAAGCAGATAAGGGTTCTATGCTGATTGCGGCAACAAGCAGCAAGAACATCAAGACTAATGACCAGGACGCTGTAGAAGCAGCCTTCAAGGCATTGAGCCAGAAGATTTACTATGGCAATGCCGGTGTTGACGAAAACCTGACCGGTAAAACTATGATTACCTCCGGTTTAACTGCTTCCAGTATTTCCCGTTGGATCGGCGATATGAAATTTGACAGTGCTAACGGTGGCGTAGGCAGCTTTGTCGGCGGCAGCGGTATCAATATTACCGGCGATTACGAAACCGCACTGATGAAGGGCGCAAGAGCGGCAACCACCAGCGCAATGCTTTCCTGGCGTGATAATGCTGCGAACGTAATTTATCGCGGCGATTTGCTGCGTGCGCATATGGAGAGCGATGGCATCTGGGCTAAGACCTACGGTGGCAAGGATACCTACAATGCGAATGCGGTTGATCTGAGCAACAGCTACTGGGGTGCACAGGTTGGCTTTGACCGTATGTATGACCACGGCTGGATTGCAGGCGCTGCTATTGATTATCAGAAGGGCAGCTCCAGCTACAACTATACCGATGACGATTTCGGCAATATCGGCGGCAATACCGGTGACAACAAGCTGTACAGCTTCGGCCTGTATGCTTCCAAGGACCTGGGCGACGGCGCACATCTGGACTTCGCAGCTAAGGCCGGCAGCGTGCGCAACGAGTTCAGCGTACACAACGGCATCGGTACCGAGCTGAACGGTACCTACAGAAACCGCGGCTACAGTGCTACCGCAAGTCTGGCAAAACGTATCGGTACATATAAGAGCTACCTGGAGCCTCAGGCACAGCTGACCTGGGCACACTTGGGCGGCAGAAACTTTGCGGCCGTAACCGACGGCGGTGAAGTTCTGGACGTTAACCAGGGCAACTACAACAGCCTTGTTGGTCGTCTGGGCTTAGAACTCGGCAAAACCGGTCGCCTGGGCTCTGTTTATGCACGCTTCGGTTTGGCGCATGAGTTCTCCGGCGATATTACCGGCAGCTACAGTGCAGAGGACGGCGGCAGCAAGACTACCTCTGTAGAAACTAAGGGAACATGGGCTGAAATGAGCCTTGGCACTACCTTGAATATTAAGCCTAACGCAAGCGCATACTTTGATGTATCCCGCAGCTACGGCGCAGATTACGAGCATGACTGGAAGTTCAGCGGCGGCCTGCGCTTTGCACTGGACCGTCTGCCAAAGCAGGAAATCATCGGTAAGGCTGAGGCTGAACAGTTCATTGCAGGTAATGCGGCAGAGGTTCAGGAAAATGCGGCTGCTAATGTAAAAACCGACTCTATGCCGGGTATTGCTGCACAGGAGCAGACTCTCAATGCCCAGCCTGCAGTGCAGGAGGCAGAAGAAACAACTGCTGTTGCAGAGCATTCCGAGCCGAAATATGTTGAAACAGTAACCACCTACGATGCACCGGAGCCGACCGCAGCAGACTTTAACGAAATGAACTTTGAGCTGGCACCTATCGTTGTTACCGCTTCCCGTATGGAGGAATCCATCCTGAAGGCTAAAGCAGATATGAGCGTTGTCGGCCGTGAGGAAATCGAGCAGATGCACATGGACAACGTGGAAGAGGTTCTGCGTACAGTTCCGGGCGTACAGTTCCTGGATTACGGCTCCAACGGCTTGAATGCCAACGTAAGCGGTATCCGCATCAACGGCAGCAAGGACGTTGTTATCCTGGTTGACGGCGTGCGTGTTAACGACTTCAAGGGCGCAGGCAGCAGCGGTTATATGTTTGCCGCACTCATGAACAATATGGATAACATCGAGCGCGTCGAGGTAATGCGCGGCAGTGCTGCTACCATGTACGGCAGCGGTGCTAAGGGCGGTGTTATCAACATCATCACCAGAAGACCTGAAGGTGCAAAAACCGTTATTGATATTGCCAAGGGCAGCTTCGGCAAGGAAGCCTATAAATTCAATACTCAGGCTGCCAAAGACAAGGTAAGCTACAATATTTACCATGACAGAACCATTTCCGGCACCAGCAAGGACGGCAGCGGTAAGGAATGGCCGGGTCAGAGCAATACCAAGAGCAGCGGTGCTAAATTTGAGTATAAATTCAACGATGCCAATAAGCTGACCTTGAACTATGAAACCATCGGCTCCAACTTCAGCGGTACCGACCTGGTATACGGCGGTCATTATGTAGGCATGTACGACAGCAATAGCGTAACCCTGAAGCATGATTGGCAGATTAACGATCAGTGGAGCAATTCTCTGATGTATCGTGCAACCAAAGAAAAATCCTCATGGGATAAGCCGGGCGGAGAGGACACCGATATTTCCGAGCCAATTACAAGCAATCTGGAATACAAGCTGTACAGCGATAACTTCAAATATCAGACCGACAGATATACTATGGTCGGCGGTATCGAATACAGCAAGGGCAAGGATAATACTAACCACAAGGAAACCAGCAATACTTCTCTGTTCCTGCAGGGTGATTGGGAGCTTGTGCCGCATGTAACCTTATCCGGCGGTATTCGTCACGACAGACCTGACAGCTATGAATGCCATAACTCCATCAGCTATAAGCTGGGTTGGGATATTACCGAGAAGGATACCTTGTATGCAGGCCGCAGCGATTACTACATTCTGCCGAGCCTGACACAGCTGTATGACCATAAATACGGTAATGCAGACCTGCGTGCTTCCGAAGGCCGTACAACATCTATCGGTTACAACCACGAATTTACACCTGATAATTACATGATGCTGAGCTGGTTCGAAACCAAGTCCGGTGTTGGCATGACTATGAACAGCACCACCGACAAGGACGATCCGAACTATGGCCAGTATCAGAACAGCATAGGCGGTATTTCCCGCGGCTGGAACGCACAGTACAATGCTCGTCTGAGCGATGCTGTAACTGTTAAGCTGGGCTGGGCACATCTGTTCTATGATGAAAAGGACAGCTTTACTCAGGGCTATGCACCTAAGGACAAAGCAACCTTCGGTGTATACTATGACAAGGATAAATTCAGTGCTGCCTTCGACGGCTTCTACTTCATCCGTGATAAACGCGGCATGAAGGAAGGCGTTAAGGGCTGGCCTTCCGATAAGTATGGCGTTTACAACCTTGCTCTTAATTACACAGCTGATAAGCAGACTAAGTTCTACGTTAAAGTAGACAACATCTTCAACAAGCTGTGGGCTGAGCACACAGACGTTATCTGGAGCGGCGGTGCCGACAGCTGGTATGCTATGCCTGGCAGAAGCTTCGTAGTAGGCATGCAGTACACCTTCTAAGCTGAGTATTAATCATGTTATATACGGAGCAGTAAGCTCTGCTCCGTATCATATAAAAACTTTTTTGATGACGTAAAGGAGATTTTTATCATGGCAAAAGCTACTAAAGAAGAAACTAAAGTAACCGAAATGGAAAACAAAATCGAGAAGATGACTCAGTTCCTGGCTGACAATAAAATCGAATGCTTCGATATCCAAAAGCTGGAGGACGAGCACCATACCACTATCTTCCGCAGCCGCATGGAAGTTAAGGGTCAGCTGCTGCCGATGGCTCTGCTGATGGATGACAGCGTTTATATGCTGCTGCAGGTGCAAATCGCTCCGCAGGTAATCGATGAAGAAAAGCTGAAAGCACTTGCCGGTGCTATCAACAACATGAACAACAACGTTCGTCCGTTCAAATTCACCGTTTCCGAGAGAGGCGACTTCATGCTGAACGCATGCATTACCGCCGAAAACACCACCTTTAACCCGGCTCTGGTAAACGCTATCATGGGTGAAGCAGTTAAATTTATGGAAGCACAATACGGCAACATTATGGAAGCCGTTTGGGCTAAATAAGGAGAGTGGCAGAAATGAAAAAGAAACTTATGACTTTGCTGATGAGTGCTGTTATGGCTTTGGGTATCAGTGCCAGTGCGTTTGCCGCACCTGTAGGTGTTGTTAATGTTAATGCCGTTCTGAACAGCTATCCGGGAATTACCGAGATTGCCAAATCCGTAGCACAGGAAAAAACTCGCCTGCAGGAAGAGTTCAATAAGCAATCTGCTAACATGAGCGATGCTGAAAAGCAGGCTCTGGCTGAAAAGCTCAGCAAGCAGCTGGCAGACTTTGAACAGAAGAAGATGGCTCCTGTACAAAGAAAAATCAACAAAACTATTCTTGACGTAGCTAAAGCAAACAATATTGACAGTGTTGTAAATATGAATGCTATGGTAGCAGGCGGCAAGGATCTTACCGACGAGGTTATCAAAGCGCTGAAATGAACGCAGCGTGTTTATGATAAGCTGAATAATTTTGTTATGAAATCGCAGGCTGCGCTGATGAGAAGCAGCCTGGCCGGTTTCTATATAAACTGCGCGGAGAATGACTTTGCGCAGAGGGGTTAGCAGAAGCAGTGGTTGTTTCTGCTTTTTCCTGATTTTTTGATAAGGAGGACTATATGCTGAAGCTTAGTCAAAAGAAGAGAAAAGCTCTTTTAGCACTGGCCGTTGCCGCAGCTGTTATAGGTGCTAATAATGCATTCGCAGCAAGCGTGCATGACAAGGCTATTACTGAAAGTAACCAATATGGCAGCGCTGTGCGTACATATTGGAAAGAAGCAGGTGTGTATAATGCCAAAACACACACCTACACCTTTAATGAGGATGTAACCTTAAAGCCTAATGCATCGGACCAGGATTTTAACCATTGGACACCGATGTTTGGCGGTATCTATATAGCCGGAAACAAACCGGTTACCATTGATATGCAAGGCCATCGTCTTGATCTGGCACTGAATGTCGACCAACCTAAAGGAGTTAATAACGTAAGGGCTGTAAGTCCGAACGCTATTCATGTTAGCTCTGCCGATCTGGTAATCAACAACGTTAAGGGTATGGAGCTTTCTGCTAAAGGCAGCTTTTTGAGTGCAGGCAAGCTGCGCGGTATTTACGTTGCAGGTACTAACCAAGAGGGCGCCTACGGCGACGGCAAGGGACTTGCCAGCCTGACCATCAATAATGCCGATGGTTGGGAAAATGCTGTAAAATTCCATTCCAGCCAGCCTCAGGTTGAAAACGCTATTGAGGTATGGAAAAATACCGGCAGTGCCGATTTGAAAATTTCCGGCATGGTTGACCTGTATGTAGGCAATGACAGCGATGTTATTACCGTAAGAGGCGGTAACTCCTCTTACGATATCGACAAGGCACCTACCGCTTATATCGGCGGCGGCGCAATTAAGGCGGCTAGGGGACGTGAATCAGGTAATTGCTCCTGCTTTGGTAGGTTTTTCAGCCTTGGAGCAGCGTGCCATCGATTATAAGATGTTGGAACTCGACGGTACCAAGACCAAGTCTAACCTGGGTGCCAATGCCATCCTCGGTGTTTCTTTGGCTGTGGCTCATGCTGCTGCTGAGTATCTCCACATCCCATTGTATCGCTACATCGGCGGTTGCAATACTTATACCCTTCCTGTTCCTATGATGAACATCATCAATGGTGGTGCTCACTCTGATGCGCCTATCGCCTTCCAGGAGTTCATGATCCGTCCTGTGGGTGCTCCTTCCGAGAAGGAGGCTATCCGTATGGGTGCTGAGGTGTTCCATGCTTTGGCTAAGCTATTGAAGAGCCGCGGTCTTTCTACTGCCGTAGGTGATGAGGGCGGTTTTGCTCCCGCACTCGATGGTATTGAGGATGCGCTCGACAGCATCTGCCAGGCTATCAAGGATGCCGGTTATGAGCCAGGAAAGGATGTGAAGATTGCCATGGACTGTGCTGCCAGCGAGTTTGCCGTTCAGGAAAATGGTGAGTGGTACTACGATTATCGCCAGTTGAAGGATGGTAAGAAGAAGGATCCTAATGGTAAAAAACTGACTGCTGCGGAGCAGATCAAGTTCCTGGAAGAACTGATTACCAAATATCCTATCGATTCAATCGAGGATGGCCTTGACGAGAACGATTGGGACAACTGGGTGAAGTTGACTGCTGCCATCGGCGATCGTTGCCAGTTGGTAGGTGACGACCTCTTTGTTACCAACGTGAAGTTCCTGGAGAAGGGCATCAAGATGGGTGCTGCCAACTCTATCCTCATCAAGGTGAACCAGATTGGTTCTCTTACCGAGACACTGGATGCTATCGAGATGGCTCACCGTCATGGTTACACCACCGTAACTTCCCATCGTTCTGGTGAAACCGAGGATACAACAATTGCTGATATTGCCGTAGCAACAAACTCTGGTCAGATTAAGACAGGTTCTATGAGCCGTACCGACCGTATGGCTAAGTACAACCAGCTTATCCGCATCGAAGAGCAGTTGGGCAATAGCGCAGCTTACGGTTATACGAAGTTGAAATAGGAATGATGATGTGAAATTGGAAAACACCAATTTCACCATAACAAAATATAATTAATAATAACTGAATAGATCAGATACGAAATAGATGGGCATGGATGACTGTGAGGGTTGTCCATGCTTTTTTTCTTCTATGATGTATCTGCATCTTCATGTGTTTAACTGGATAACTTCGATATATTTTATTGATTATGACAAACGTATTGATTAGTGCTGCCGGGCTTTGCGGTGCCACGATTATAGGTGCCATTTTGGGATTCTTCGTCAAGGAGTTGCCTCATAAATGGAACGACGCCGTGTTGGGATATTGTGCTGGAATCATGCTGGCAGCTTCCACGTTGGGACTGATAGTGCCAGCCTTCGAACAGACCAGTCTTTGGTGGCTGGTAGTAATCGGCGTGATGGCAGGAGCCTTGTTTCTGAATGTGCTGGATCTGGTAACTCCCCATCTTCATCATATCACGGGACTAGACCCCGAGGAGCATCGCAATAATGCCCGACTCAGTCAGGTGATGCTCTTCGTGATGGCGATAGCCCTACATAAACTGCCCGAAGGCATGGCTGCTGGAGTGAGTGTCTGTTCGGCAGAGGGAGCAACGGAGTGGGGGGTATCCTTCGGTATCGCCCTGCAGAACATCCCTGAGGGTATGGTGATTATTGCTCCTTTAATGATGGCTGGTGTTACAGCAGTCCGCACCTTCTTCATTTCCATCTTCATTGCCCTGCTCGAAGTGGTAGGCATTCTGTTAGGTTTCGGTTTGGGTTCAGCCTCTTCCACCTTCCTCCCCGTGATGTTGGGCTTTGCCGGTGGCGCCATGCTCTATGTAACGAGCGATGAGATGATTCCCGAAACCCATGCCCATGGCTTTCAGAAGCAAGCCACCTATGCCCTTCTCCTGGGCTTCATCACCTTTGTGCTGATGGAGAAATATGTATAATCTTCTTTTTCCCATCTCTCTTATTTATGTTTGTAGATTCGTCTTGCCTGTAATTGAGGATCCCACTTGTAAATCTTCTGCAAAAGTACTCACAATTTATGAGAAAAAGAAAAAACTGCCGGGAATATGAGTGTGGCAGATGAAAAATACGCATATTTGTAATAAAATTGCGACAAACGTAATAAAAAAACGTAAATATACGTCTATTGCAAGGTAAAAATTCGTGAATCTGGAAAAAAAATCATATTTTTGCATAGCAAAAAATGTAAATAAACAGAAAAATGGCTACAGCTGATCAAATATTATCTCTGATACGAAATCATCTGAACAACGATGATACGCAATTCAGAAAGGTTGCCCTGCAGATTTCCGCTGTGGAGGCAAGGAGTGGTCATGCCATAGTAGCACGTACCATACAAGAATTGCTCAACCAAAAGAAAACATCCTTGGGTACGGTACGTTTGGTGTCTAAAAACAAGGATATAGATGACTTGCTGCTGCAAGTAGATACCTATGGTGACATGACAAGTCTGGTACTCAGTCAGGAGTTGAAAGAGAAACTGGACAGAGTCATCAAAGAATATCTAAAGAAAGAAACCCTAAGTAAGTACGGATTGGCAAATCGCCGAAAGCTCCTATTGTATGGAGCATCGGGAACAGGAAAGACGATGACAGCCAGTGCCCTTGCAAAAGAATTCAATTTGCCATTCTTTGTTGTGCGAACTGAAAAAGTTGTGACCAAGTTCATGGGAGAAACAGGTCAGAAGCTAGGTAGAATCTTTGATTTTATCAACGAAGTACCAGCTGTATATCTGTTTGACGAATTTGATGCCATAGGCTCTCAGCGAGGAATGGACAACGAAGTTGGCGAACAACGAAGAATACTCAATACGTTCCTACAACTGTTGGAGCGAGATGATTCTGACAGTTTTATCATAGCTGCCACCAATAGCATAGAATCCATAGATAAAGCCATGTTTAGGCGATTTGATGATGTCATAGAGTATAAATTGCCAGATACAGAACAGCGATTAGCATTGCTGCGTGAATATCTCTATACAGCAAAGGACCTGGATTTCTCATCAGCAGAATCCTTGTTTGATGGCATGAGCCATGCCGAAATCAAGATGGTTTGTTCAGACATATTTAAGGAATCCCTACTTAATGACAGGAAGATAGACCTTCCACTGGTTCAGACCATAGTGAATATGCGTCAGCAGTTAAATCGTCAAACCAGCTAAATAATGGAACTATATGCATAAGAAACATTTCTTTTTAAGCAACAATATAGCCGAAGCCCGTGGTTTCTCACCACAGAAACAGGGCTTTGACGGTCATACCCTTCCTTCAAAAGACAGAGTTGCACAAGCAAGTATGGTAAAGGAGCAATACGTAGCTGTGGTTAATCAGATTGTTACTCATTTGGAAGAAAGAGAAAAACAGGGACAGCCTGTGGCTAACGGAATCTATGTCGATTTGAAAATGGACAAAAGTTTCATACCAAATTCTTTGGGTAAACAAGACAGTCCAAAAGGAGCAACCATCATGAAAGTAACTGACAACGGAGACGAAAATGATGTTGACGTTACTGTATATGTAAAGAAGGACAAGAAGGATTGGCTTAAAAATAAAGTTGACGACTATTCTTCCAAGAACACAGCAAAGGGAAAGCCATGCAATGAAAGGTTGATTGCCCCTATCAATGGTGTAGTAGCAACAGACATTCGCACACTCTACGTGTCAGCGGAAGAATTTGAAACAATACCAAAAGAAGGTTCATACATTTACGAATTGTGGATGAGCCATAGCAAAGAAAACAGCCAAGAGCGCATAGAGAACACTTTGCATCAACTGGGCATAGAGAAGATGGCAGAGCCTTTGCTTTTTGATGGTGTTGATGTATGGTTGATTAAGTCAACCAAGCAACAACTCTGCACCCTGCCACTGTCATTGGGATATATTGAAGGCATCCGCCCCTATCATAAGCCGTCCATTCTGACAAGCAGCAACCCCGAGAAAAGAGAATGGAGTGAACTCATCAAAGGAGAAATCACCTACGACCAAGATGCGGATGTGATAGTCGGCATATTGGATTCGGGTGTGAACAATGCACACGAACTATTAAAGCCAGCACTACCAGACGAGCGAATGGATGTAGCCATTGGTGTACTGGAAGCAACAGACAAGACAGACCATGGCACTGGTATGGCAGGATTAGCCCTGCTTGGTGACTTGACAAATATTGCCTACCAACGAGAAACACCAGTAGCTGTGCATCATGCACTGTCGTCGGTTAAAATTTACGAGGCTGGGTATGAAACACCAAAGGAATTTTATGGAGCAGTCATAGAAGAAGCCATAGGCAAAGCTTCGGATATGGGTGCATCCATTCTATGCATGGCCATTACAGACGAAAGCGCCTACAACGGCATAGCCACCTCCAGTTCTGCAGCACTTGATGAAAGCATCTACCATCAGGGGCAATGTGACAGATTGGTTTTGGTTTCTGCAGGAAACATACAGACACCCGATGTAGACCATAACAACTATATAGAATCATGTAAGGCAAACGCAGTGCAGAGCCCTGCACAGGCTTGGAATGCCCTAACTGTAGGGGCCTATACCGAAAAGACTCTTGTAGGCGATGAGAGTTTCAAGCCATTGGCAGCCCCAGGTGGTGTATCGCCATATTCATGTAGCTCATACCCATGGCATGAGAAGCGCAATAAGCCAGAAATTGTGATGGAAGGAGGAAATGTAGCTTATCATGACTTGCTCAGAGAAACCTCACATAGCGACCTGAGTCTTGTAACAACCAGCAATGAGCAAGAAGAGCCATTGGAACCTTTCAATGCGACAAGTGCTGCTACAGGATTGGCGGCAAGGCTTGCCGCACAGATAAAAGTGGAGAATCCGCAACTGTCAATGCTCTCCATCCGAGGCTTGATGGTGCATTCTGCTCGATGGACAGATGAAATGATGCGTATAAATAACGTTGAAGAGCGTATGACACTCTGCGGATACGGCGTTCCAGATGAGAACGCAGCCGTATATAGCAACGAAAAATGCGCCACTTATATTTTTGAGAATCAACTGGAGCCCTACACACAAGGTGACAGTGGCAACATATATGGCAAGATGCACTACTACGATTTGCCATGGCCAAAAGAACTGTTGGAAGATATGGGAGACGAATACGTAAGAATCCGCATCACCTTATCATATTATGTGAAGCCATCCCCTGGCTATGCCGGAAGGACAAGTAAGTACCGCTACCCATCTGCTACATTGCACTTTGACCTAAAGACAGCAACAGAAACAGAAGAAGAGTTTCTGTGTCGTAGGAACAGGCAAGAAGGAGAAAAGACCACCCAAAACGATGCAACCAGATGGAACGTGAAACAGCAAAAGCGAGAAAGAGGCACTGTACAATCCGACTGGATTGAATGTACTGCAGCAGACTTGGCTGAAATGGACAAGATAGTAGTATTTCCAGGTCAAGGATGGTGGAAAGAAAGGAAACTGGACAATGTGGACAATTCTGTTCCCTATTCTCTCATAGTTTCAATAGAAACCAAAGAGACAGACATATACAATGCTGTAGAAACAGCAATTAGCAATCGTATAGGAGTACCTATTGCACAAGAAGTGTAATATACTCCATAAGACATTGAAGAAGGGCAAAGCTAAACACTCAGCCCTTCTTATTGTTTATACCTATAATAGGTAATATCACCAAAAGCACTTCACTTCATCTACTTTTACACATTATATACTTGGTCATGCCGATGCTTTAATAAATGGCAAACAATAATTCACCCATTTAAATTAAAGTATTATGGCAACAGTAAAAGTAAAATTCAGAGCATCCTCGGTGCCAGGAAAGGAAGGCACATTGTATTATCACCTCATCCACCAGCGCAACTTGCGCTGGATCAGTACCGACTATCATGTCTTTCCTGACGAGTGGAACGACAAGAAGTCGGCTATCATTGCTTCTAACCGCAACAACCGTCAGGCACATCTACAGCTCATCCAGTCGCAGATAGATTGGGAGATGAAGCAGATGCAGCGTATCATCCGTGATAAGGATGCCAAGGGCATCCCTTATACCATTGACGACATAGCTAAAGAGATACAGCAGCTGCCACCCTGTCAGAGCGTTTTTGCTTTCTTCCGCCAACAGATAGCCAAGAAGGAGCAGATGCAGTGCATCGGCACCAAGAGCAACTATGTCAGTGCCGCCAACAGATTTATGGAGTTTCGTCATCACGAAGACCTCACCTTCTCACAAATGACCAGCGAGATGATGGAAATGTATCAGGCATGGCTGTTCAACAGAGGTGTCGGACAAAACACCGTGTCCTTCTATCTGCGAACCCTGCGCACATTCTACAACAAGGCAGTGGAAACAGGCCATGCGCCAGCCAAGGATATCTTTGCTCACGTGCAGACCGCTAACGTGCGAACTGCCAAACGAGCCATCTCTGTAAAGGATATTCGCAAGATAGAAAACCTGGACTTGCCAACAGGTTCCTCCCTTGACAAGGCGCGAGACCTGTTCCTGCTCAGCTTCTATCTCCGAGGTATGGCATTCGTAGATATGGCGTTCCTGAAGAAGACCGACCTGAAATGTGGCTTGGTAAGCTATAACCGTCGCAAAACCCACCAAAACCTCAATATCGAGTGGATGAAACCAATGCAAACCATCATCGACAAATACGCCGAACAGACCAAGAACTCCCCTTATCTGCTACCCATCTTGACAGGCAAGGAATCCTCTCTATACACGGCCTATCGCAAAGTGGAGCACAACACCAACTACAACCTGAAGAAAATCGGTGAGATGGTAGGCTTGAAGATACCGCTCACTACCTATGTGGCACGCCACACATGGGCAAGCGTAGCCTTGCACATGAACATCCCAATAGCCACCATCAGCCAGGGCATGGGGCACAACTCCTATAAGACCACACAGATTTACTTGCAGTCATTAGACGTAGCAACCATCAATGAAGCCAACAAGCGGATTATAAAAACGATCTCAAAAGAGTTGTAAACAAATCGTTATGTTTACCCCATTTCGGAATGATGGGGTAAAATTTTTAGCAAACTTCGCCCTTTCTTCTTAGAAGAGAGTAATTTGGTTACAAAAGTACGAAAAATAGTTGGATTACGTGTCCATTTTTTATATTTTCTGTGTCCTTCCCTAAAATTTAACACAAATGTTTAGCAAATCTGCCTAGGTGATTCCTATAAATGGCAGATTTGCACTTATTTCGGCAGTTGTTGCCCTTTTCTAAGAAGAAAGCGCAAATGATGTAAAATAAAGCTACATGTGTAGAGGCTGTATGGCTAATACTCATTATATAAGATTATGCATAATCATAAGAAATGGACCAGGCTTCCACAACCATCATGTATGGTTGCAGCTGAGGACATAAAGTAGAACGAGAATATGACGCAGGATTGCTTGAATTCACCTTCTACAGCCGACGTAAGCAAACGCTTACCAAAGGGCATCCACGTTATCGGGGCTGAAAGACTTTCGGATCCGAGTGTAGAAGGAATATCCCGACGTAAACGGATCAGAAAGAATGAAGACCCTTCCACCAACCCCACTTCATGGAGTTATATTTTTATTCTTCACATGGCAGCTAAAGGGATGGAAAAATGGCTTGAAAAATTTAATGCTGACGAGAAAAATACCAAACAACCTTATTTCATTCATAAAACCCTTCGTTATTCCTACAAGGATGAGGAAAAACAACAAGGAGTGAAAAAGACTTTGG
>ENA-OPTA01000962-OPTA01000962.1-human-gut-metagenome-genome-assembly--contig:-NODE-962-length-18685-cov-3.829844_pt1 | contig 18685 bp, 16 predicted proteins | sample MGYA00241813_ERZ501917 | MGnify/ENA primary metagenome ERZ501917 (study PRJEB25962, sample SAMEA2042408) | human gut metagenome | biome: human gut; feature: human-associated habitat; material: faeces...
AATTTGCCGAAAAGGCACGTGTATACGCTTGTGAAGACGGGTTCTTATTCTACTTCGATCAGCTCAGCATCTGCTTTCCGCAGGGACAGCTCGTAGCCTCTGACGGTAACTTCGATCGGGTCGCCCAGGGGAGCGACTTTACGGATATAGACTTCCACACCCTTTGTGATGCCCATGTCCATGATCCGGCGCTTGACAGCCCCCTCACCGGTCAGCTTCTTTACCCGGACGGTCTGTCCGATTTTGGCGTCTTTTAATGTAGCCATGTTGAATTCCTCCTCTTATATCATAATTTTTGCAGCCATTTCTTTGGTAATGGCAATACGGGTCTCTTTGACCTTGACGATAAGGTTTCCGCTGCCGGAATTCACTACCGTCAGTGTTCCGCCAACCACAAAACCCAAATCCTCCAGGTGCTTTTTGGTTTCCGCACTTCCGCCAACTTTTTTGATGATAACTTCGTCACCAGGGCTTGCAAACATCAGCGGCATCATACCAATTCTCCTCCTTTTTCTGAATGCGCCTGCCGGTTCGTGCAAACGCACAAACGGGCAAAAATTTGTTAGAAAAAGCAAATCTATTGAAAAACGGAAAAGTTAGAATATTCTAACTCTCTTGTTAGTATACAACTTCTGACTGCATTTGTCAAGGGGAAAACGCTTTTTTTTGAATTTTGTGGGATTGCACAAACTAAAAATAAAAATGAGAAATCAGTTCGTAAATTTTTTCACAGGAAGACGGAAGTATCGCCGGCAGGCGTGCTTTCCGCAACGCTCGTCCTAGTCATTGCGCAGTTCCTTGAAACACCGCAGTTCCAGAAGCAGGTGCTTTCTCTGCGTAATAACAGCCTGCACAAGCCGTATCACCCAGCACACCGGCAGCAGAAATGGATACCGTTTCAGCGCCGGGAACCGTGCCTGACACACTGCCCTCGGCGGAAACACTCGCTGCACCAGATAGTGCCATTTCGTACCGCCGGTCTCCCCGGCACAGTATGCCTGCATCTGCCGCTGAATGCCTTGCTGCACCGTTCCGTAAGCGCCGGAGATCAGGCAGGACTCCAGCTGTTTCCGCTCATCCGCAGACAGCGCCGGCAGTTCCACTGCGGAAAACACCCGAAGACTCAGCTGCCGCATCTGCTGTTCAAATTCTGACAATCCAAGCTGACGCAGTTCTGCTGTGAGATATGCCCAGTCCAGCACTTCACTTTTCTGCTGCAAATAGACATAATAGACATAGATGTCCAGCAGGGCACGCAGTCCGGTTCCGCAGCCAGTGGCGTGCTTGTGGGTGTGTGCGATCATATAGAGGTAGAAGTCCTCCGCCGTCATATGGCAGCCGAAGCGATGGTCTGTGTCTTTTCTCAGCAGGCGTTCCGGATTTGCATAATACGCCTCGATCCGTTTTTCCCGTCCAGCCGGATAGAGGCTGACATGCATCTCGAAGTGATACACCGGCGGTTTCTGGTACACATCGTGGTGCGATTTCCCGAAGCTGATTGCCTGATAGCCGTTTGCCGTCAGAAACGTTCGCACCTTGTCCCGTGCGGTTTTGTCGTAGAGAATGTCGTTGTCCGCCATCTGGCGCATGCCGATTTCAGGGTACATCGGTTCCAGCACGATGCCTTTCAGCGGCAGATACCAGATCCCGTTTTGTTCCAGAAATTCGCAGAGTTTTCGGCGCTCTGCTGCCAGCAGGATGCTCTTGCGGACGGCTTTTACGTGTTCCTCCTCCCATCGGGGCGAGCGGATTCCCGCCGACCGCAGCGCTACCGCAACCATCGCCGTCAGACAGTGGAACTGGCACATGATATAGAGCTTTTCCGGATCGACCTGCGCCAGAAGTTCCTGCGACGGGACTTTGCCATGGAGCGCACATGCTGCCAGTTCCCGCATCTGGTATGCTGTTTTCCTCATTGGGGTTTCCTTTCCAAGAAAAGCAGCAACATTTCTGTCGCTGCTCTCTGCTGTTTTATTCCTTTTTTGTCCTTTGTCGTTCAACCTACGAAAGTTATTTTACACCGTAAAAAATCCCTTTTTGAAAGGAGAGATAAATGGGCAATCCCGAAGAAAAGTTTAAAAAGCCGCCGATTACGAGCCAAATGAGTTCGGATGAAGCGCCTGCATACAGCACGATTTGAAGGATTCCGATCACAGCCCCTGCCAGTCCGGCATAAACCGTCACGCCAAAGCTAAGGTTCTTTTGATATCTTGTGGCAATTTCCTTTTCATGGATTTTGTTCAGATAAATGGGATAAGCAACACCAAACACGACGGCAGCCACTGCAATGAGGGCAATGCCATCTAACACATGGTGAAATCCATTTCTGCAAAAATAAAGGATGCCTGCTATCAGGTGTATGAGTCAACCAATATCACTGAACAGCCCGAATACCAGAAACGGAACATCCGGCATCATAGCCGTATAGCGGACACCTTTTTTTCCCTCCTGCTGGAGCTGTTTGATATGGTCTTCTGTTGTTTTCTTTTTTCATGCAAAGTTTCCTTTATCGTACTCATGAAAATCACCAGCTTCTCATTTGTTTTTTCCATTATACCACAATTTCCACCAAATTTCAATATGGGAAAAGAGGCTTTCTAAAGTTGAACTCTGTAGGATTTATTTTAGGTATTTCATAGTCAGCGTTACTTCTTCTAAAAAGTCATCTGGAATATAGATCTCCCCATTTTCGTCAAGCCACTCTCTTCTTATATACATCATGAAAGCATCCTTTAAATCTTTATCCTGAATATACTGCAATATTTTAGGAACATCAATCGTAATTTTATTATCGTCATCATACATTTTACAAGACAAAACATGATGTGCAAAAAATAGAAGCATCTCAGTATCTTGTGGCGTTTCATATATGTACGACCAAATCGTTTCTTCAATTGTTTTAAGGTCTTCTGATGCTACAAAATCATCATCAAAACGATTAATGTCCGGTATGATCGACCATATCAAATTCTTGATAAAAATTCTTTTCTGAAATTTATCATTATAGGATTTCAATTCATCTGTTCCCTTTTTGCCATCTGTAAACCATTCATTTCTATCATTTCGCAGCAACCACGCATCTCCCTGATCTCCTATTTCATAGATAAACAAATAATCATTATATAATTCAAATAGAATTCTAAACGCAGTCTCTTCTGTACAATAATGCATGCTTTCTATTCTGTCATCATACAGAATATTGGTAATTGCGTCGAATGGGAACAGTGGCTCTCCATCAACCGCAAACATTTCCACTTTAGATTGGTGATCCCTGTACACCATAAATGTCCCCATTTTATTAACATCTTCATTGACACTGATGAAATCATCCAAGCCTGCTTCGGCTATTCTCTGTTTCAATTCTGACATTACTTTTTCTTTCACCATGATGGTATCCTCCTTCAAGAATAATCCGCCAATTCAACTGCACAAATCTGATGAGCAATTCCATTGACAAAGCAGCGGTTTCTTTTCGACAAAATTCGTGTTTTCTTGTTTGATATAATTATACCTATTCCGCCCGTCTTTATCAACACTTTTTGCATATTTTGGTGCAGCAAATCACATTTACTTTCGAAAAAGCGGAAAAGTAGCCGAAACATGAAAAAAGCATCTCAATTGAGATGCTTTCTGCAATTTCTTGACAGACACTTTCTTTTCCCGCTGCTCATGCTTGAAGCCGATCGGTTCCGCAATCATATCCCTACGATTTTTCCAACTCCGCCGGACGCTCCAGCGTCTTTACCCGAAACAAGAAAAACCAGACGTGACAAATCCAGACCACTGCCAGAATCCCGCAGGGAATCCAGATTTGTTTTCGTGTCATCATAAAGAACCCGAATCCCATCAGGCTTGACAAGCGGCGGAAAAGAATTTTTGCTGAATACCAGTTCCTCTGTTGATTTTATCGATCTGCTGGAGCACAAGGTGGTATTCGAACTGGAAAACATCCGGAGCAGCGCAGAAAAATCTCTCATCATGGGCTTCATCCTAATCAATCTTTCCGAAGCAATTCGTGAAAAATATCAGATGGACGGAAAATTTCAGCATATTACATTGGTAGAAGAAGCGCATCGATTGCTAAGCAAGTATCAGTCTGGTGACAGCCCTTCGAAAAAGCAGAGCGTTGAAATGTTCTCGGACATGCTTGCGGAAATTCGCAAATACGGGGAGTGTCTGATTATCGCCGACCAGATTCCGAACAAACTGACACCGGATGTTCTGAAGAACACCAACACCAAGATCATTCACCGTATCTTTGCAGCGGACGATAAGGAGGCCATCGGGAATACGATCATGCTGAAAGATGAACAAAAGGAGTTCTTGTCCAATCTCCCCGCTGGTCGTGCGGTTTATTTTACAACTGGTACAGATAAGGCAATCCAGATCAAGATCGATCGGGAAACGGACACTTCTGAACAGGCACCGACAAATGCCGAAGTGCGAAACAGCGTTCTCGCATATTATCGGATCAATTACAAAAGAGGCTTGTACAAGGGGCTGGAGCTGTTTGATACGGAGCCGACAGAGGAACAGTTTGCCTGGATTCGGAAAATGAATTCCGAATTGCTCGAAAATCCGCATATATTTCCTACGAACACAAGCTCTAAGAAACGGGATTCCGATTCCCGCATTACAAAAATAAAAAAAGGAGTTTGATAATCATGGGTATTTTTAGTTCTGTTTGCGGTGCACTTAGCGGTGCGTTTCATAGCGTTTGCAGCTGTGTCAGCAGTATTTGCAGGGGAATCGGCGGCGCACTTGGCGGAACATTTCTCGGCGGAGCGATCTCTTCATTTATCGGAAAGATCGGGCTTGCACTTCCCGGCCCGAATGTTGCGGCTGCGATCCTGCTGGTCGTCGGGGTTGTGTGCAAAATTGCCGAATCGCTCGGGGTGAAGGAAAAAGAAAGGGATGAGCCGGAGGAGCTTGCATTCAAGGCGGAAAAGGATAAGGAATCCAAACCGGAGGACTTTGATTCCACCGAGGAATATATCAAGCACTTGCAGCAGGACATCAAGATTTCCAACGAGGACAAAGAAAAGCTTGACAAGATGTCGCCGGATGAAAAATCCGCCTATCGTGCAACGGGCGCTTATCTCTATGCGAAAGCCTGCAATGAAAAGCTTGGTTTTGACACAGACGGATTGAAAAGTCCGGAACTTGTTGGGATCACTGCGGAAATTCTCTCCGATCTTGCCAAGATCAAGGACATTCTCTCTCCGTCTGACTTTGTGGTGTACAACAAGTACCTGCAGGCAAACGGCATGGGAATGAAAGAATTTTCGGACTATCTCCACGGGTGCTCCGTCAATCTCGAAACATTTAAGAATGTGAAAGACGCTCTGTCGAATGCGATGCGGGAGATCACTCCGGGCATCAGCGACAGCGACATCGGCAAGAACCTCTATCAAATGAATGAAAAAGTCAATGAAACTTTCAGTATTGGGGAATAAAGAATGAAAATATGTCATTGTCTCTTCTGGATCGAAAAAAACAAAATTGCCGCCGTGCTCAGCAAAGACAACCGGTTTGAAGTCATGAAATTCGGCGGGAACTGCTTTACCGGCTATACGGAGGACTTTTGGGAAAAGTGGCAGGATTACGCCGGTTTCCTAAAGACCAGCCAAACCGATTTTTGTCTGGTATACGACGACGCTCCAACGATTTCGGAGGAGCTGCTGCATCGGGAATGTGCGGACGAATCCGGCGTATGGAACAGATACACGATACAGGATGCCGTGCATCTGCTGCCCATTACAAAGCCCACACAGATTTCCAATGAAAACGGTGTGTGCATTGCCAAAGCAGGCGCATTCCGAAAGGCGGAAACAACTGGAATTGTGAATCTCACGGCGAAATACCGGCATGCGGAAACCGCACCCGCCGAAGCGGAACGAAAAATTTTGGAGACGACGCCGTTTATTGACGAAATGTGCGAAAGACTGAAAATTTACGACAAGGGGGAATAGAACCGTGGCAGAAGTAGAAACCACCAGACAGGTGGACAAGGTCGTTTTGCGGGACGATGTCTTGAAAAATGTGCTCCATGCGGAGCTTTACAAAACACTGCGGGAGATGCTGAGTAAGAGATATGCTGAAATGGAAAAAAGCTATTTCGAAAAGCTGTGGATTAAATTTAAAGTCAACAATGAAATTGGCTATTGGAATGGAAAAGCGCAAATTGCAATACCTGTTCAAAACAAATATGCAAGCATCAACAATTCCTATTTTGGTTTGCTCACTATGGCGTTGTCTGAAAAACAAACTAAATTCCTATTCGGAAAAGATATTCCAGAGGAAATCAGAAAGGGCATTAATGCTTCGACTAGTTATCATAATGGTCATTATATAGGTTTTCAAGGCGGTTCTTATGGTATTGAAAATCATGAAGTTGTTGATTGGAATGATACAGATTCTGTAAAGATTGGTGCTGTTTGTATTAGTTCCAAGAAATTTCGAGAAGCAGTTCTCTCTCAGGAATATCAGATCTTCGATGATGAGATTTTTCAAAAAGCCATCGCATTTCTGAAAAATCGGAAAGATCGGAGCATTCTGGAAACCGAAGACAAATCCAAGTGTCTCTCAGAGAAAGAGATAGACCGGCTTCAGACCATCCTCGGATTGAACCGGACACAGATCGAAATAGAAGTTTCCAAAAGACTTGCAAGCAATTTCACACTGTCGCCGGAACTCATCGATACGTACACGGCGGGGCTTCTTGCATGCGACAAAGTGCGTGCAGATCTGGAGGTCTACGATAAAAAGTGCCTGGAGGATGTCAACTCCGGCCATTGGGAACTCTGGTCGGACGAAGCGCCGAAAGCGGAAGACGGACAGGTGCTTGTTTCTCTGAAAAAGCCGCTGATCGCACGGAATCCGGCTGCCGACATCCACGAAGACGGGCTTATCGGCATTGACTTTGGTACCAAAAGCACCATTGTTTCCAAACGGGACGGCCGTGCGAAGACGACGCTTCTCCGTGTGGGCACCGGTCAGCTGAGCAAAAAGGCAGAGGCGCAGCACTATGAGAATCCGACGATCATGGAGTTCATTGATCTCGAAAAGTTTCTCAAGAGCTACGGCACCAGAAACGGCAGACCGGAAACCTCCATCGATGATCTCCGTGTTTCCCACACCGCAAACTACGACCTGAAATCCTGCACGATCAGCGACAATTTCTATTCGTTCTTTTATGACATCAAGCAGTGGTGCGGAAACAAAAACCGCAGTGTAAAGATCATCGACCAAAAAGGCGTGGAGCGTGTGCTGTCACCGTTCACTTCTCTGGAAGAAAGCGCATTCAATCCTTTGGAATTATATGCGTACTACCTTGGTCTGTACATCAACAATATGCGGAACGGCATTTATCTGGATTATGTTCTCTCGTTCCCGACCACCTATGAAAAGACCGTAAAGGAAAAAATCCAGAAGAGCTTCGAGATCGGTTTGAAAAAATCGCTGCCGGATTCTATTCTGAAAAATGCAGAGATCATGGCAAAATTCAGAGTAAGACAGGGCGTGAGCGAACCGGCTGCGTATGCCATTACAGCATTGCAGGGATACGGATTTGAGCCGGATGAGGGCGAAAATGTTTTTTACGCCATCTTCGATTTTGGCGGCGGCACAACGGACTTTGATTTCGGCTTGTGGAGATGCGCAGACGACAGCAAACGTGAAGAACGGCGCTATGACTACGTCATCAATCACTTTGGCTCTGAGGGCGACAGATATCTCGGCGGCGAAAATCTGCTGGAACTGCTTGCGTTTGAAGTATTTCGTGCAAACGCCGATCTTCTCGGCGGCGACAAGAAAGGCAGCAGCGGGGATGCGGTGGGATTTTCATTTTCAAAACCGCAGGAATGCGACGCTTTTCCGGGCAGCGAGATGCTGATCTCCGATTCCCAGGAGGCAAAGCGGAACACCAAGCAGCTGATGGAAGTGCTTCGCCCTTTCTGGGAGGGGATTATCGGAATTGACAGCAAGACTGCTGCGCCCGCAAACGCCCCCGCTGCTCCGAAATCAAATGCAGCAAAGGATGCGGAAACCGTTTCCTATAATGGCTATATCTTCAGAAACGACGAGATCTGCACATTCCCCATCAATGACGGCACGATCACAGTAGATCTCTTTGACAAGGAGGGAAAGCGGAAATCCAACTTCAAGCTCTATGTCGAAAACAAGGACAGAAACATTCAGCTGAACCTGGTGGAAGTGCTGGAAAAACGCATCGAACGTGGCGTGTCGAACTTTTTCACCTCTATCTGCAAGGCGTTCCGCAACGAATCGCTGCAGCAAAGCGGCGTCAATGAGATTCAGATCTTTCTGGCGGGAAACTCCAGCAAATCGCCGATTCTCCGAAAGCTGTTTGACAAGTACATCAAGGAGAACAACGACAGCTTTCGGGAGGTATCCGGCGGAAGCCACTTCTACCTGTTCCCGCCCCTCGGCACAAAGGAAGCCATTGCCATTCAGCGGGAAAAAGGCATCAGAGTCGATGAAAACGACATCACTGCGCCCACCGGAAAAACCGGCGTTGCCTATGGTCTGATTACCGGACGTGAGGGCGGTAAGATTAAGGTGATCTCGGAGATCAAAGCGGACGAACAGACCAAGTTCCGCTTTAACATCGGCATCGAGAAGCGTGGAAAATTCAAGATGGTGCTGGACAGAACACTGGTTGCCTATGGACAGTGGGTGTGCCTGACCGATGCAAGCGTAGAGGATTTCGAAATTTACTATACCTCTCTGCCGAACGCAGCCAAGATGTCTATCGACGAAACCGGCATTTACAACAAGCGCTGCCGGCTGCCATATACCAGCGATAACGCAGATGTTTTCATTCGCTGCGTGGAGGATGCGCCGGAGGACATGGAATATTGTATTTCCGAGGGAGAACCCTCCGCAGATCCTGCGGGTGTGGTTCGTGTGCATCTGGGAGAGTGAGAAAGGAGTCGATTATGTCAAAACGTATTGTTACGCTCGGTACCTGGGACGGAACGCCCATCCAGTGGATCGTCCTGAAAGAGAGCAAGCTTGGCTCGGTTGTCATCAGCAAAGACAGCCTTTTCCAAAGGGAATTTGATTCCAAGAACCGTGACTGGCCTGACAGTGACATCAGAGCATACCTAAACAGGGAATTTTTTCAGCAGGCGTTTCGTGCAGAAGAGAGAAAGCGCATCATCAACACCATCATAGACGGGAAGAAAACGGATATTTTTCTCTTGAGCAAAGAGGAAGTCGAAAATTGGATGACGTCAAATGAAAGAAATTGTTCTGGAAATTGGTCTCTTCGTTCTCAATATAATAGCGACTGTATTGATGTAGTATATGATAATGATAGAGACATAATTGGTGATATATGCGCATTCGTTCATACACTAAAGAGGGGGTCGCGTACTATTCGCCCCGCTTTCATTTTGGACCTTTGATATTTCTTCAGCACACAAACAATGAGCTTCATATTCCGCACCCCCGGCACGAGGAGCAGGCATTAACCGCCTGTTCCTCGTTTTTGCTGTCCATCTACAAAACCAGCTTGAGGTTCTGACAATTGTGATTTGTTTTGAATATTAGGTTTTCTTCTCGGAACTTTCATGATTAGCTGTATTGCTTTTTTCTCGGTTGCAATGTCTGTGTAATAGTTGAGCGTTTTCAATTGTTGTTTTGCCACCTTGTGAGAATGCAGTAATATGGTCAACTTCTGCATCATCAATGCTCAGGATTTCGTTATTGCACCATGGGCAAATATAGCCAGGATAAAAGAGTTCTTTTTTTATGCTTTCAGAAAATGTGCGCTTACTGTCATCGTTGCCATAGCTGCCTGTAATGTTTATAAGGAGATTGTAGACAGCTAAAATTCTTCCAAGCACTCTTTTTCTAGTTTGTGAAGCAACATATGTGTCATCGAGATACTGTGTATTATGCAATCGCAAATTCTCAATGGCTTCTCGTATTTCATCAGCATGAGCCATAAGATCGTGACTGCTAAAAAAAGAAAATGGAATGATGATAGAGTCATAGACCGAGCCACTGAATTTTGTCATAAATTTCTCGTTGTCTCTATTCACTGCTGAAAAAGCAGTGTTTCCGAGAATTTGCTTTATAATATCAATTGTTCTATTAAATAGGTTCTTGCAATAAGTGATTTCTGTATCATCAGCATTTTGGTGGGCGTACATATGGTTATTCATTGTTTGCATGAAATTTGTTTTATACTCAGAAAAGTTACGAAGTGCAAAAAAACGCAGGATTCTTTCTTGATATTGTTTTCTTTTGTTTTCATCATGAAACAGAGTCGGGAGATGCTTATTAGCTGCCAATTCTTCAATCATATCATTATAGCTGCCACGATAAATACAATTGCGGAGTTCTTGTGGCTTTAAAGATACCGAGCCTTGATTTAAACGAGCAAAAATCTCGTATTTTAATTCTTGGGACTCTTTTAAGATACAGATGGCACTTAACGATGAAGACTTCAGCTTTTTTTGAATGCTCTTCTCCATATCTTTAAAATATAGCCCGTTCAGTTCTTTCAATTCGCTAAGACCTGAAAGCGGAAATTTGTTCTCTAAATAATGTACAAATGAGGTGATTCGTTGTTGTCCATCAATTACACTCCATGTTTCATCATTTTCCTGACAAAGATAAATGGTTGGTATAGGGATACCAATTAGAATTGATTCGATGAGTTTTGAAGACTGTTTGGGTGAATACACGAAATCTCTTTGATAGTCTGGATTTGTAATAATGTCTCCATCATCAAACATTTCTCGAATTGTTGATAGCGGAAAATCCTTTTGTGTAGTATAGACAATTTTTTCAGCTGATATCATAAACAAGTTCCCTCCAGATTTAAAATGTTGCAGTGAAAATAAAAAAGTCATTCTCTTTTTATTTGCTACTATTTACATTATATTCAAAAAAATGATTTTGTCAAGAATTTCATTCGATTTTAAAGGTGAAATTATGACAAAAATCGAGAAACTTACAGTTACTTAGAATATTGGAATCAAGACATAATTTTAAAATTGTTTAAGCAATCGCTAATATGTAGGATGGGTCGAATACGCTAGAATCTTAGGATGGTTTTTTACTCCCGCAAATCAAAGGAATAGCGCATTCATCGATAGCACTGAAATGTTATGATTTGTTGTATAATCTCTGCTGAATATTTGATTTTTTCTTGACACCAAACGGACGGGTGTGATATAATAGAGATATCGCAGGTGTGTGACACACCTCAAACAAAAAGGAGGCATATTGTGAAGAAACAGTGGAAACGGCTGGCTGCCCTTTTGTCGGCAGCGGTCATGGCAGCGGGAACGCTGCTGTATTTCCCGAGCGGAACGCTGCAAAATATCCGGTGGGAGATTGCTGCGAATGCGGAGAATGCGGATGCAGGGAATACGGGTTCAGTGACGTGGACAAAAACAGAAGATGACGGTCTGGTTTGGACACTGTATGACAACGGAGCACTGACCATCAGCGGTACAGGCGCAATGAGAGATTACGCTTATAATGATAAAAGTCCTGTATACGGGGATGCCAATATTACAAGTCTGGTGATCGAAGACGGCGTTACCAGAATCGGAAAGAATATGTGTTGGGGATGCAGCGGATTAGTCGATGTCATGATTCCTGATAGTGTCACTGAAATCGGCAGTTTTTCATTTGCCTGCTGCAGCAGTTTGCCCGGCGTTACAATTCCGGAAAGTGTCGATACCATAGGAACTTCTGCCTTTCAAAGCTGCACGAATTTGGAGCGTGTGACAATCCCAAACAGTGTAAAAAGTATCGGAACTTCCGCATTTCAGATGTGTACGGCCTTAACAAGCATCACAATTCCGGAGAGTGTTACGGATATCGGGGAAGATGCATTTATATGGTGCAGCAGTTTAGCCAGCGTTGAAATTCCGGAAGGTATTACAGATATCAGAAATGGAACATTTCGGGAGTGCAGCAGTTTAGAGAGTATTACGATTCCGAGCAGTGTGACAAATATCGATAGCTATTCTTTTTATCAATGTACTGGCTTGAAACATGTGACAATTCCAGATCGTGTTACCAGAATCGGACATGGTGTGTTTGCCGGCTGCACGAGCTTAGAGCGTATGACGATTCCGAACAGCGTGACCAGCATCGGAGGCGGTGTGTTTGAGGACTGCTCTGATTCACTGGCGATTACTGTTGTCTGCGGTACGGTACTGACAAAGGATGATTTTGAAGACCGGGCGGATTCGGTGACGATTATGCAGCACGACTTTGATGCCAACGGTTTCTGCCAGAACGACACCACCCACTATCAGCCGGCAGAGGATAGCGATGGCGACGGCACATACGAGATCTCCAACGCCGGTCAGCTGTACTGGTTTGCAGACAAGGTGAACAACGGTGAATACAGTCTGAACGCTGTCCTCACAGCGGATATCTCCGTCAATGAGGGCGATGTTTCCGGCTGTGACGGCAACAAGGCAGAAGGCTGGAGAGATTGGACACCCATTGGAAATGTTAGCAACATAGGAAATGTTAGCAACATATATTCTGGCACGTTCGACGGACAAGATCACACAGTCAGCGGATTGTACTTTAATGATGAAGACGCTGAGTATGTTGGTTTGTTTGGACGTTCATGTGGCAACATAAAAAATGTTGGCGTTGTTGATTCCTATTTCAAAGGAAATAATTTTGTGGGCGGTGTGTGTGGAAGCAATGACCGCACAATCACAAACTGTTATAATGCAGGGAATCTTACCGCTATTGAGTCATCTGCTGCTATAGGCGGTATATGTGGACAAAATAGTGGCACAATCGCAAACTGTTATAACACAGGAACTGTTACCGCTACCGGCTCAAGAGCTTCTGTGGGTGGTGTGTGTGGTTCCTGTATTGCATCAATTTCAAATTGCTATAACACAGGAACTGTTACTGCTAGCTCAGGTGCTGATATAAGCGGTATATGTGGATACAATATTGGCCCAATCACAAATTGCTACTACCTCGCAGACACAGAAGATGAAAATGGCGGCAAAACCGCAGAACAGTTCAAGAGCGGTGAAGTCGCTTACCTGCTGAACGGCAGCAAGTCCGAGGGCGACACGGTACACTTCTACCAGATCATCGGCAAGGACAAAGCACCGGTTCTGGACAGCACTCACGGGGTGGTTTACAACGGAACGACCTGCACCGGCATTGTGTACTATACCAATGATAAACGCAAGACGGCTGAAAGTCATGCTTGGGACGAAAACGGTTTTTGTAAAAACGATTCTGCGCATTACCAGCCTGCAATATATAGTTATAGTAATGTTGCATACGAAATCTCTAATGCCGGAAATCTCTATTGGTTTGCGGAGCAGGTGAACAAGGATAATAAAAATTTTTGCAATTCAAACGCTGTCCTCACTGCGGATATCACCGTAAACGAGGGGGATCTTGCAAGCTATGCCGGCACGAGCGAAAATGATTGGAGAACATGGACACCAATTGGCCGTGACAGTTCTAAGATTTACAGCGGGATATTTGACGGACAGGGACACGTTATTCGGGGGCTTTATTTGAATGACAGCACGGCGTCATATATTGGCATTTTCGGTGTGGCTAAAGGCAGCGAAATCCGGAATGTCGGTCTGGAAAATTCCTATTTCAGCGGGGACAAGAATGTTTCCGGTATCTGCGGAGAAAATATCGGAACTATCCAAAACTGTTATGATGCCGGCACGGTAAAGGGTAACGCCTATATTGGCGGGATAGCTGGCTGTAATTATAGGACAATTGCAAACTGCTACAGCATCGGAACCATTGTGGGCACAAGCGAAGTTGGCGGGATAACTGGCGGAAATCAGGAAACGATTGCAAACTGCTATTACCTCGCTGACAGTGAAACTGATGATTTGGACGGCACGACTGCCAAAACCACCGAACGGTTCCAAAGCGGCGAAGTCTGTCACCTGCTGAATGGCGACCAGTCCAATATCGCTTTCTACCAGAATCTTTCTACCGAAAAATACCCCACACTGAATGCCGATTCCAAGCAGGTTTGCCGTCTGGAACTGACCTATGACGAGAGCTTCGGCGAGGATGCGAAAACGAAGACTTCCTACCACAATTCCGGCGACAAGCTGGAGAAATCTCCGGATAAGGCGTACGTCTACCAGTATTTCAAGGGTGGGGAACAGCTTGCCGAAAGCGATACGCTGACTGGTGACACTGCGATCACCGTCAAAAAAGTGCCGGTGGAGATCGTGCTCTCTGAGGGTGTGAGCGACACCATGAAACTGACTTATCAGCAGGAAATCGCACCGCTGGATCTGACTCTGTTTGTGGAAAACCTTGATGTTCTAGGCAGCATTCAGTTTGCATTGGACGAGGACGGCACTCTGCCGGAGGGCTTGACGCTGACAGAAGATGGCGTGCTTTCCGGCACACCGGAAAAGGCTGCCGAAAAGGTACAGACGAAGCTGCTGCTGACAGCGAAAAACGGCGCAACCAAGGGAATGGAACTGACCTTCTGCATTGCCAAGGCGAACCCGGCGGTTGAAGTGACCGTGGACGGCGATATCCACACCGAGGGCGACCTTGTGAGTGAACTGAAGCTGATTCTCAGCGGAAACAGTACCAAGGGTCTGGCAAAAATTATTAGCGAGATCAAAGCACTGGCTGCCGGTGAAAACAACCTGATGTGGGAGTTTACCCCGGAGGACAGCGACAATTACAACGTTGTGACCGGCACGGTTGTCGTAAATGCACAGACCACAACTACCACAACAACTACTACCACCACGACAACAACGACGACTACTGCAAACGAAACAACTGCAACGACCAAGGCAACGACGACCACCAGCGAAACGACTTCCGCAACCAAGGCAACAACAGCCACCAGCGGAACAACCTCCGCAACCAAGACAACGACGACAACCAGCGGAACGACTTCTGCAACCAAGGCAACGACGACAACCAGCGGAACAACTTCCACAACCAAGGCAACGACTACAACCAGCGGAACGACTTCTGCAACCAAGGCAACAACAGCCACCAGCGGAACGACTTCTGCAACCAAGGCAACAACAGCCACCAGCGGAACAACTTCTGCAACCAAGGCAACAACAGCTACCAGCGGAACAACCTCCGCAACCAAGACAACGACGACAACCAGCGGAACAACTTCCACAACCAAGGCAACAACAACCACCAGCGGAACAACTTCCACGACCAAAGCAACGATGACAACCAGCGGAACGACTTCCACGACCAAGGCAACGACTGCCACCAGCGAAACATTTTCCGCAACCACAAATCCCACTTCTTCCATAACAGAATCCAACACAGAAACCTCCACAACACCGACGACACACACCGCCGAATCCGAAACCGCAGAAACCACGCTGACCACAACATCGGATACCACGAGCGTGACCAACATTGCAGACGAAGATCTTTGCAGCTGGGCGATCAACGATTACCAGAAAAAGACGGGTATCGTACCTGCAAATGCAGAAATCACCGCACGCTCGGAGGAAGCTTGCGAGATTACGCTGACCGACGAAAACGGCAATGTACTGGACGTTTACACCGTTGACCCGAAGACCGGCACCGGTACAGATTCTTCCAACGCAGAAGTCAACCTGCCTCAGACCGGAAACAACTCCATGACAAACTGGCTCCTGTGCGTGGGTGCGGTACTGTTCATAGGTTTCGGATTCGGTGCAGTAAAGGCGTCGGGTGTCCTCAAGCGTAAAGAAGATGCGTAAGACCAAAAAGCAGTGGGCGATGTTTCTCTCAGGACTCATTGCAGTTCTGATTGGTGTCAGCATCCTTGGATTTTTCGGTGTCCGAAAGTGTTATCGACTTTACCAAAAGAAGATATTGCTCGATAATAATCCTGTTGTGGAAATTGCAGATCTAGACATCAAAGCCCCTATTTTAGAGGGCACTGATAACGAAACGCTTTCCAAAGCGACAGGGCATTTCAAGGACAGCGGGGACTTCGGCGAGGGCAATTATTGCATTGCCGGACACAGTAGCACACTGTACAAAGAATATTTCAACAACCTGAAAAACGTCGAGATCGGCATGGAGATCACGCTGTATGACAAGCAAAAGCAGGCGTATCATTACACTGTGACTGAATGCAAAATCGTTGATCCGGATGACGTCTGGGTGCTTGACGATTTCGGCGATGACAGAATCACTATCATCACCTGCACCGATGACGGAACGCAGCGGCAGGTCGTGGTGGGACTGCTGAACGATTAGCGTTTTTTCACGGTATCTCAAAGAAAACAGCTCGGAATTCCGCAATAGGATTCCGGGCTGTTTGTTTTGCAGCGGGGGACACGTGAATTTCTTGTTGAAAATGGTTGTAATTGCAGTGGTAATATGGTATAATAGAAGTAATTGAAATTCACAACTCTATGAACCGCTGCTTTCGTGCGGCTTTTTCAATGGGTTGTGGTTAGCATTCTCTAACTATAGAGATGGAAAGGGAGCGTTGCATTGATATGGCTGAAACAATAACACTTTCCGGCGTGCCGGAAACCATGCTGCAAACGGTATATGCCCGTGCCAAGGAGAGCGCAGGGCGTGGCGTGATTCAAGACAAAAAAGCGGAGGAGATCATTGGCAAACTCCACTATGATTTTTCCCTTGCGGACAAGGATTCCGCCATGCACAGCGGTGTCATCGCCCGCACACTGGTGCTCGACCAGCTGGTGGGGGCATGGCTCGCCAAAAATGCCGGTGCAGTAGTCGTCAACATCGCCTGCGGACTGGATACCCGATGCTATCGCATGCAGGGGTATTCGCACTGGTACAACTTGGATTTGCCACAGACGATTGCTGTGCGGGAACAGCTGCTGCCGGAGAACGGCACGATTTCGCAGATTGCCATGTCTGCCATGGATGACTGGGGCAGCAAAATCACAGAGCAGGATATGCCGGCACTGGTAATCATCGAGGGTCTGACCATGTACCTGTCCGATGCAGATGTGAAGAAGATTTTTGCGGTGATCTCAAAGCGGTTTGAAAAAGCTGCTGTAGCGGTTGAGATCATGAATCCGGCTGTTGCAAAACGATTCAAGGAGAAGTCCATTGAGGGCAGTCGTGCAAAATTCACATGGGGCATAAAGAGCGGAAAGGCATTGGCAGCGCTTTTGCCGGACTTTCGGTTTGCTGAGGAACACTCCCTGACCGAGGGTATGGCAGCATTTCTGCCGATTTACAAGCTGCTGGAGAAGATCCCATTTGTGCGGAATATTTCCAACAAGATCGTGGTTCTTGAAAAATGGGGGAATGCAGAATGAAATACATGGGGATGCCACTGGGAATGTGGGCGCTGTTTGCCGGATCGTTTCAGAAACAGCTGACAGCCACATTCGGTTACGATGTGCAAACGGCAAAAGCCATCACCAAACACGCAAAGCCAAAATATCAGGAGATTATCCGTGAGCTGCCGGAGTTTGAAAAGGCGGATCGTTTCAAGATGAATGTTGTCAATACTGCAATGCTGGGCGCATTCGTTCTGTCCATGCCGGAACGGCCGGATGTGGAGAAACTGACGGAATACTACGCAGACGCCATGATGACAAAGCTGATGCGGTGGTTCTGCCGCAAGAGCGGGAGAAAGAAGTTCACCGAAAAGGATATCGCCGGAATGAAATCCACAGCTGCACTGAAAGCCGCCGACCGCAATCCGTACTCTTGGAATATGGAGTTTTATGAGTACCCCGACGGCAGCGGTTATGAGGGGCGCTTTACCGAATGCGGTATCTGCGTTTTGATGAAAAAGCTGGGATTGTATGATCTCACTCCGGCACTATGTCATCTCGACTATACCATGAGTGAGGCGAGTGGCGTGACGAATTTCGTGCGGGAATACACGCTTGCCTCCGGAGGTCCGTACTGCGACTGCGGATATCACAAGAAGAATTTCGGGGACGGATTCCAGTGATTTTAGACAATAAGAACCTGTCTTCACAAGCGTATACACGTGCCTTTTCGGCAAATTTTATTGCATACTGCGTGAAAAATACTTGCCGGGCGACAGCCCGCCTGCGTATTTTTGCCTTGTCTGCAACAAAATTATGCTCGAAAATCCACATATATTTCTTGTGAAGACAGGTCCTAAATTTTAGCATAGGAGGTTCTCATGGCATTTTCTTTGAAGAAACTGACGCCGAAACAACAGGAACAGTTTGTGCGAAAACAAATCGAAAACCCGCTTTCTCCTGCCCTTGGGGTGCTCCATCCCAGTGCGTGCATTGCAGACACCGAGAAAGATGTGATTTTTGTGGCAATCGGAACCCATCGGGATTATCCGGATGAGGAACTGTTCTTTTTGCATTGGAGGGCGTGGGAGATGATCCTGCCGCTGAGAAAAGAGAACAGATTGCCCAACACCAGAGTTTGGAGTCTGAACACATCGTGGGAGAATCCCATCCAATCCGTGCCGGATGAAATACAGCCGCAGATCATGGCGGATCTGAAAGAGATATTAGACGTCTATCGGGTGGATGGAACAAGGAATCCGGATAATTTGTCTGTGGAGATTTTGTATGACTTTTGAGAACACACCCCTTCTGCAATGAAACGGAAATCATCTGTCAATGCTGCCATAGGCTTTAGTTCCGCTTTTTACAATTTTTTCTGTTCCGGCTGTGGTATGATAATACTCGAACAAAGGAGT
>ENA-OPTA01000980-OPTA01000980.1-human-gut-metagenome-genome-assembly--contig:-NODE-980-length-18468-cov-3.091566_pt1 | contig 18468 bp, 9 predicted proteins | sample MGYA00241813_ERZ501917 | MGnify/ENA primary metagenome ERZ501917 (study PRJEB25962, sample SAMEA2042408) | human gut metagenome | biome: human gut; feature: human-associated habitat; material: faeces...
TCTGGGTAGCTCACGGAGAAGGTAAGTTCTCATTGCCTTATCCGGAAGACCACTACAATGTAGTCCTGAAGTATTCATACGATGAATATCCAGGCAACCCGAACGGTTCAGACTACAGCGTAGCCGGTATCGCCAGCCAGGACGGCCGTCATCTGGCCATGATGCCTCACCTGGAACGTGCTTGCTTCCCATGGGAAAACGCATATTATCCGCTTGACCGCAAAGACGAAGACCAGATCACTCCGTGGATGGAAGCTTTCGTAAATGCCCGCAAGTGGGTTGAAGCACATAAGAAAGCATAAGCCTAATAGCTTCTATAATGATAAAATGCACAAGCTTCATGATACAAAACCATGAAGTCTTGTGCATTTGTTGTTTATTCCAACTTCCTTTATTGCTAATTTATCAGCTTTTCATTTTGAGAACCCATCTATTTTTCCGACATTTGCAACAATCTTCATACGGAGTTCTCTATGTATCGATTTGTATTCATATTATTTATAGCTCTTTCATCCATACTTCAATCCTTTGGACAGACATTTAAATATATCGGAATGGAAGATGGATTAAGCAGCCAGCGCGTTTTATCTATCAGCCAGGGTGCACAAGACTATATCTGGATACTAACCCATAAAGGTATTGACCGATATAACGGAAAACAATTTGATCATTATACACTTCTGAAAGAGGGTACCCCTTTAAATTTCTATCCTGACTTAAATACCATCAATGTAGATATTGACCGAACTCTTTGGGAATATGGTAAAGATGGATATGTCTTTCGTTTCAATGAACTACAGGATACATTCCAATTAGTATTCGATTTGCGTAAGCAGTTTCCGCTACAAAAGAAACAACCGATTACAGCTGTTTACTTCGACAGCTTTAAAAGAATCTGGTTCTGCAGCAAAGGAAAACTCTATATATACGATACACAAAATCAAAAAAGTTACTCGCTTTCAAGCTCTATCAACGAAGAAATCATCTCTATTACCGAAAATGAGGAGCAGGGAATATATTATCTGGCCAGTCAAAACAAGATATATGCAACCCGGTTAGAAAAAAAGGCATTAAAGAAAATAACAGATATTCAAATTAAAAACATCTCTGTTATTAATTACATCTATTATCATTCTTATAGCCATCAGCTCATCGTTAACACGCTGGCTAATGGACTTTTAATATATGATCCTCAGTCACAGAAAGCAGATTTGATGGGGGATCTGTTAAAAGACATTCGTATCAATCGTATAATACCTTATTACAAATCACCGAATGATGTGCTGATAGCCACCGACGGAGATGGTGTATACTGGTTAGATATGAAAAGTCACCACTGTACACGCTTCCTGCAAGAGAATTATCAACTGCCCAACAAAATGAATGGAAGTATCATTAAAGACATTTATATTGATACGGCTCATCGAATCTGGAATGTTATTTACCCCACTGGATTAACTGTATATTCAGAACAATACCCTGCCTACGAATGGATTACTCACTCACGTAACAATACAAACTCCTTGGTAGATAACCGAATCAACGGCATCATGCAGGATTCGGAAGGAGATACATGGTTTGCAACGAATAATGGCATCAGCTGTTATAATCCGACTAGCAAAAAATGGCGCAACCACTTGTCATCGTTTGATCAGAATGCTCACAATGACAATCACGTCTTTATATCACTCTGCGAACTCAGACCAGGAGTCGTTATGGCTGGAGGATACATGTCCGGTATCTATTTGATATATAAAAATACCCAACAAGTAAGATACATTTCTCAATTATCCAATGAAGAGGAACCCCTTCCTGATAAATACATCCGAAGCATTCTACGTGACAACGACGGTAATATCTGGACTGGCGGATTTTATTGTTTACGTATGTTCAATCCCAGTAATGGTAAACGCTACCGTTATGATACGGTCTACCCCATTACACAGCTACTTGCCAAGTATGAAAACACTCTTTGGGTAGGAACGATCAATGGTATTTACATTTTTGACAAGCAAAAGAAATGTATGACACCTTATGATACAGACACAGAAATAGGCTGTATCAACATGATTTATCAAACGCCCGACAGAAGTCTGACCTACTTCGGTACTTACGGAAATGGATTATTTATCATCAATAACAAAACACATGCAATAACCCACTACAACGAAAAAAACAGTGGGCTTGTAACAGATAACATTTATTGCATTGCACCTGACAAATACGGGAATATTTTGTTAGGGACTGAAAAAGGATTGTCCCAGTTCAATATTAAAGAACAAATCTTTATCAACTGGAGCAAAGAACAAGGTTTAGTTCCGTCAAACTTTAATCAAGGCGCAGGCATTAATGCCAGAAATGGGAATCTGATATTCGGAAGCAGCAAAGGAGCCATCGTCATTCCTGACAGCATTGAGCTTCCCCGTACATTCTCCAGCCACATGGTATTTACTGATCTGAATATCATGTATAAAACTGTACATCCACAAGAACCCGGATCTCCCTTATGCAAACCATTGAATGAGACCACTAACATTGAACTGAAGTACAATCAGAATACCTTCTCTATGAATGTTTCCTCTATCAATTTTGATAATCCTTCGAACATTCTATACAGTTGGAAACTGGATGGATTTTATGACTTATGGTCTCCTCCTTCAAGTAACAACCTGATCCGTTATACAAACCTCTCGCCTGGTAACTATACCTTAAAGGTAAGAGCTATCTTGTTTGACAATCATCAGGTACTGGAAGAACGTGAGATCCAGATTTTTGTCGGCCGTCCATTTTGGCTTACCTTCTGGGCATTTCTCATTTATGCCTTAATCATTATTGGAACATTCTATGCATTAATACGATATCAGGCGATCAAACGAGAACGGCGTTCATCACGAGATAAAATCAACTTTTTCATCAATACCGCCCATGATATCAGAACACCTTTGACTCTGATCAAAGCACCTTTAGGAGAAATCTTAAAGAATGAACAACTGAGTGAACAAGGGATTTCCAATATAAATCTGGCTATTCAAAATACTGATAACTTATCAGAACTGGCCAATAACCTTATCAACTTTCAGAAAGAAGAATTATACAGTTCCAAGGTAACTGTATCTCAATACGAACTGAATCAATATTTACGTTCATATCTGCTTCAGTTTGAAAATTATGCGATCCAGAATGCCATAACCTTGACTTATCAAAGCGATTTTGAAAGTTTAGATGTCTGGATTGATAAGAATAAAATGGATTCCATTTTACGGAATTTAATCACGAACGCTTTAAAATACACTCCTCAAGGAGGAAAAGTATCCCTGAAAGCTACGCATAATAAAAATACATGGAGTCTGAATATAACAGATACAGGTATAGGTATCTCCCGAAATGACCAGAAGCGTCTCTTCAAATATCTGTTCCGAGGAGCTAATGCAACCAATCAAATGATTACAGGTTGTGGCATTGGTATGTTGCTTACTTACCGCCTTATCAAGAATCATGAAGGGAAAATCAGCTTCCAGAGTACGGAAAATGTAGGTACCAGTTTCCAACTCTGCTTCCCGATCAAAAGTAACCGGTACGTTTATAAATCAGAAGAATCTGTCAGCAACACCACTTTCTCTGTGTTGTTACAAGACAATACTCCTTCTACTCAGACTGGAGTTATTGCCGGCAAAGAATCCCATCCGGATGCTCCGCTCATTCTGATTGTAGAAGACAATATTTCTCTTCGGGCCTTTCTTATGCAAAGTCTGTCTGAGACTTATCGGGTAGAAGGTGCCGGGAACGGTCAGGAAGCCTTGGAACTTATACAAAACCAACAACCGGATTTAGTGCTTTCAGATGTCATGATGCCTATTATGGACGGTCAGGAATTATGTAAAAACTTAAAGAACAATATTGAAACCAGCCATATTCCGATCATTCTATTGACAGCACTGGGAGACAAAGAATACATATTAAAAGGATTGGGAAATAAAGCAGATTTGTATATAGTCAAACCTTTTGACCTGACTGTTTTATTGGCCAATATCAGTAATGTACTGGAAAACCGGGAACTGATCCGCCGCCGTTATCAACAACATGTCACTCAACTTCCTGAAGAAGAAGTTCCTGCAGCAGGACCCACTTTATCTCCATTGGATGAAGAGTTTATGCAAGAGGTTACAGCCATTGTCAAAGAGAAACTGGACAAGGACCTGACAGTTGATACTCTATGTGCTGCCATGAACATGAGCCGAACCAGTTTTTATAATAAAATAAAAGCACTTACGGGAATCGCTCCTGCAGATTTCATCCGTAACATCCGTATGCAGGAAGCTGCCTTATTGCTCAGAAGTAAACGCTATACCGTTGCCGAGGTAGCAGATCGCATGGGATTTGCCGATCCGAAATACTTCACGGATACATTCAAGAAATTCTACGGAATGCCCCCAAGTGTGTACATGAAACAGGATAACAATCAATAAAAACGTATGAATTTTTACATTAAAGCATTCCTGATCTTCAGCCGTATCGGACTTTTCACCATCGGAGGAGGATATGCCATGGTTCCACTTATTGAAGCAGAAGTGGTAGACAAACGTAAATGGATCAGTAAAGAAGATTTTCTGGATCTGATGGCTTTAGCTCAAACTGTACCCGGCATTTTTGCTGTAAATATAGCTATCTTTATTGGTTATAAGTTACGCAAATTAAGAGGAGCCTTAGCTATGGCTTTAGGTACAATCTTGCCCTCTTTCCTTATCATTCTGGCTATTGCTTTGTTCTTTCAACAATTTAAAAGTTATCCGGCTGTAGAAAGTATATTTAAAGGAATTCGCCCGGCTGTGGTTGCCCTGATTGCAGCACCGACTTTCAAAATGGCCAAAACAGCACGTATCAACCGTTATAACATCTGGATACCTGTTGTTTCTGCAGGACTAATCTGGTTACTGGACTTCTCACCTGTCTATGTTATTATTCTCAGCGGACTGGGAGGATTTATTTACGGACGTTGGCAAGCCCAACATAACAATCTACAGAAAGGAGAAATGGAACAATGATTTTCTTACAGCTCTTCTATACATTCTTTAAAATCGGACTTTTTGGATTTGGTGGCGGATATGCGATGCTCTCCATGATTCAAGGAGAAGTTGTAACCCGGCATGAATGGCTTTCTTCTCCGGAATTTACCGATATCATCGCAATCAGCCAGATGACACCCGGACCTATCGGTATCAATTCTGCTACTTATGTAGGCTATACAGCCGTTGTTAATGCCGGCTATTCACATCTGGTCGGTATCGCAGGATCCATAATTGCAACCCTGGCCGTTATTTTCCCTTCCTTTATCCTGATGCTTCTCATCAGCCGGTTCTTCTTGAAATACCAGAAGCATCCTTCCGTAGCTGCCGTATTCAATGGGCTTCGTCCGGGAGTAGTAGGTCTGCTGGCAGCTGCCGCACTGGTACTGATGAATGGAGAAAACTTCGGGAATGATTCCTGGCAGGTAATAGTCAGCATTCTGCTTTTTATCGGTGCTTTCATTGCATCGTTTCGTTACAAAGTTAATCCGATCCTGCTTATCGTTATCTGCGGTATTCTGGGATACATTATTTATTAAAGACTTATGCCATGCTACATACTCCGGAAATTGCAATCATAGAACCCAATACTCTTACAAGTATCGGACTGAGAATCATTCTCGAAGAACTGATTCCCAATGCTGTCATCCGTTCCTTCTCAACTTTTGAAGCCCTGATAGATGACACCCCCGACATGTATGCACACTATTTCGTGTCAGCTCAAATTTATTTTGCCCACACCAGCTTCTTTCTGAATCGTCGTCCCCGGGCTATCGTTCTTGCCGTAGGAGAACAACCTGCTCTGAACGGAGTTCCTACACTGAATATCTGTCTGCCACAGGATCAGCTGGTACAGGCTATCATGCAACTCCGCAAATATGGACATAGCATGCATCCGCATCCTTCCACCCAACAACAGGATACTGAGCATGAACTTTCTCCCCGGGAAATCGAAGTTCTGGTGCTGATCACCAAAGGATTGATCAATAAAGAAATTGCAGATAAACTCAACATCAGTCTGACAACCGTTATTTCTCATCGGAAAAATATTACCGAAAAGTTAGGCATAAAATCGGTTTCCGGACTGGCTATCTATGCAGTTATGCGTGGTTATATCGAAGCCGACAGCATTTAAAACAATTTCCAGAAAACGATACGACAATAGAGATCCTTTTATCATTCAGACGGAATAAATTCAGTCTCTGCTTTTTCAATAAACAGCGCTGAATGCCGGATATTCATATAGCTTATGCATAAAGGAATCCTAATAAATGAGGATTGCATAACACATCAAATAGCCGTTACTTTGCAGCCGAATAACTAAACGACTGATTGAAACAGAATGAAAAGACGTATTACCCTTGCCCTGCTGGCTGGCATAAGCACACAAGTGGCTTTCAGCTCCCCTACAGACGAGTTACTCCCCAAAGACACTACAAAAGTTTTCGACATCGAAGAAATAGTAGTCATTGCAACCCCTAAAGAAAACAGCCGCCTGAGACAACAGCCTCTTTCGGCTACCTCTTTCTCGCAGAATGAAATGCGGGGAAATGCCGTAACCTCTGTTAAATCGTTGTCCGGTCTGGTACCTAATCTCTTTATCCCTGACTATGGTTCCAAACTGACTACCTCCGTATATGTCCGTGGTATAGGGTCACGTATCAACACCCCGGCTGTAGGATTGTATGTTGATAACATTCCGTTTATTGATAAATCAGCTTTCGATTTCAATTATTCGGATATTGAACGTATCGACGTCATGCGAGGTCCGCAAGGAACCTTATATGGCCGTAACACTATGGGCGGTCTGATCCGAGTATTTACCAAATCACCTTTTACCTATCAGGGAACAGATCTTCGGTTAAGCGGAGCTACCTACAATGACTACAAGGCATCACTGACACACTATCACCGGATTTCTCCTCATTTTGCTTTTTCTGTAGGATTGTTTTATCAGCACAACGGAGGTTTCTTCAAAAACAGCCTGACCGGCAAACGGATTGATACGGACGACGAATTCGGAGGAAGAATCCGTGCAATCTGGCTTCCGAAAGAAAATCTGAAACTGGATTTTACCGTCAATTATGAATATACCAACCAGGGAGGATATCCCTATGAATACACCGGTAAAGTAGAAGGAGAAGAAGACCGGGCAGAGTATATTGGAAAAATTGCTTATAATAATGAATGTGGATACAAACGGAACCTGCTGAATACTGGACTGAATCTGGAACATCAAGCTGAGAACTTTATCCTGAGCAGTGTTACCGGCTTCCAGTATTTATATGACCAGATGAATCTGGATCAGGACTTCACCGAACAAGACCTGTATACCATGATGCAGAAACAGAACTCCAAGACATTGTCTGAGGAAATTGTCCTGAAATCAAAACCAGGAAGACGTTGGCAGTGGACTACCGGTATCAGCGGCTTTTATCAGTGGCTGGGTACGAATGCCCCCGTAACTTTCCAGGCTGACGGAGTCAATTGGCTGAACCAGACGATCAACACCAACGCCAACCGCTACATGCCGCAAATCCAGATGGGTCCCATGAGCATGAAGTTCCAATTCAGCGATCAAATCAACGGATCCCAACTCCCGATTAACGGACGTTTCGATACTCCGATCCTCAACGGAGCCGTATTTCATCAGTCCACTTTCAATGATTTATTCGGACTGGAAGGACTTTCTCTGACAGCCGGTTTACGGCTTGACTATGAAAGTCTGCGTCTGAAATACGATACCGGATGTGAATTCACACATACCTATTCATTAAGTGGAGTTCTACAACCGCTGAACAAAGAAATTTCCATGATACCGGAACAGTCTTTTGAAAGCCGGAACAACTATCAGGGAAAACTCAGCCATGACTATGTACAGTTGCTCCCTAAAATAGCCTTGCAATACAACTTCGATAAAGGAAACAACATCTATGTCAGTGCCACAAAGGGATACCGTTCCGGTGGATACAACATCCAGATGTTTTCAGACCTGTTGCAGAATGACATGCAAAGCAGTATGATGAAAGACGTTGCTGATGTTACAATTCCTGTTATCAACAACGTCCCCATGATCGGAGATGACATCAAGCAGAAAGTCATCGGTATTCTGGAAGGAATGTCTGCCAGTGGAGAGACCGATATTCAGGCAACGACACTCTACAAGCCGGAATATTCATGGAACTATGAAATCGGTTCTCATCTGACGCTGTTCAACGGCAAGCTGCAAACTGATCTTGCTCTGTTCTATATGAGCACACGCGACCAGCAATTGTCCCGTTTCGCAGAAAGCGGACTTGGACGTATCACGGTCAATGCCGGAAAGAGCAGAAGCCTGGGAGGTGAAGTTGCCTTACGGGCACAAATCACAGATGCGTTCAGCCTCAACGGTAACTACGGTTATACCTATGCAACCTTTACCGACTATGTAACCGAAGAACGGATCAACGGACAAAAACAGGAAGTAAGCTACAACGGACATTATGTACCTTTCGTTCCGAAACATACCTTTACCGTAGGGGGAGAATATATTTTTGCCCTGAAAAAAAACAATTTTCTGGACAACATTACAGTCAATGCAGCTTATCGGGCAGCGGGACGCATTTATTGGACAGAAAAGAACGATGTCAGCCAGGCTCTTTACGGAACACTGAACGGACGTGTCAGCTTCAACAAAGGAAACGGTCAGGTGGCTTTCTGGGTCAACAATGCACTCAACAAGGACTATCAGGCTTTCTACTTTGAAACAATGAGCCGCGGATTTGCACAGAAGGGACGCCCCGTACAGGTAGGTGTCGATATCCGCTGCAGATTCTAATCTGCTTTTATCCTAATTCAACTATAGTTCAGGCGGTAAGCTACTTTTTTAATAAGTAACTTACCGCCTGAACTATAAAAAAACTAAAAACGCGAATATATTCATATTAATCTATTACTTTTGAAAATAAAAAACATTCTCTTATTAACCCCTATTGCTTATGAAATCACATTTTGTTTCATGGAAATTACTGACAGTCTGTTTATGGGCTTTCCTTACCCTGACAGCCCGAGCTGACTATCAGCCAACTTATTCTACTGCGGGTTTCTATGAGCTGCCGAATACCGGACGAACCGTTTATAGCATGAATCCCGGATGGCGCTTTCACAAAGGAGCAGCAGAAGGAGCTGAACAAACAGACTACAACGACCGGGAATGGAACGTTGTATCACTGCCCGACGGAATAGAATACCTGCCTGCCGAAGCCAGCGGATGCATCAACTATCAAGGAGAAGTCTGGTACCGGAAACACTTTACTCCCGAAACATCCTGGAAAGGAAAAAAGCTTTTCCTTCACTTCGAAGCCATCATGGGCAAATCAAAAGTCTGGGTGAATGGAAAACTCCTCAAAGAACATTTTGGAGGATTTCTGCCGGTAATCGTAGATGTTACCTCAGCTTTGAAATATGGTGAAGACAATATTATCACCGTATGGGCCGACAATAGTGACGACCCGTCTTATCCGCCGGGAAAGACTCAGGACATGCTCGATTTTGCTTACTTCGGCGGTATTTACCGGGATTGCTGGATGATTGCACACAATGATGTGTACATCACTGATCCCAACTATGAAAATGAAACAGCAGGAGGAGGACTTTTCGTTTCTTACGACCAGGTATCTGACCAGTCTGCAAAAATCAGAATGGATGCACACATCCGTAACGAATCCGGAAAGTCCTTCAACGGAAAACTGGTCTATGAATTATGGGACCGGGAAGGGAAACAGATATTTACGCAGGAAAAAAGCTTGTCCGTCGGCAAAGGAAAGGCACGTCAGTTTTCTGTCCAGACTCAGGTAGAAAATCCTCACCTGTGGTCACCCGACTCTCCGTACCTTTACTCGCTGCGTGTCTATGTAAAAGACAAGAACGGTCATGTGACAGACGGATACAGTCGCCGTATCGGTATCCGAAGCATTGAATTCAAAGGAAAAGACGGATTCTGGTTAAACGGAAAACCTTATCCGGAACCTCTGATCGGAGCAAACCGTCACCAGGACTTTGCCATAATCGGCAATGCCTTGTCCAACAGTCTTCACTGGCGAGATGCCAAGAAATTGCGTGACGCCGGTTTACGTGTCATCCGGAATGCCCATTATCCGCAGGATCCGGCCTTCATGGATGCTTGTGACGAACTGGGACTTTTCGTCATCGTCAATACTCCGGGATGGCAGTTCTGGAACGAAGCTCCGATTTTTGCCGAACGGGTATACAGCGACATCCGGAACATGGTTCGCCGTGACCGCAACCATCCTTCGGTATGGATGTGGGAACCGATTCTGAATGAAACCTGGTATCCGGCAGAATTCGCCAAGAATGTAGTCAATATCCTCAAAGAAGAATACCCTTATCCATATTGTTATGCCGGATGTGATGTCACGGCTTTGGGACACGAATACTTCCCGGTTCAGTTTACTCACCCGCTAAACGGCATGGGAGGGGCATTCAATACAGATAAACTCGATCCCAATATCAGTTATTTCACCCGGGAATGGGGAGACAATGTAGACGACTGGAACTCCCATAACTCTCCCAGCCGTGTCAACCGGGGATGGGGAGAAGTACCGATGCTCGTCCAGGCACAAGGATATGCCAAAACAGATTATCCATACACATGCTACGATGTTCTTTACCGCAATCCGAGACAGCATGTCGGCGGATGTCTCTGGCATTCTTTCGACCATCAGCGGGGATATCATCCCGATCCGTTCTACGGAGGAATCATGGATGCTTTCCGCCAGCCTAAACTTTCCTATTATATGTTCTGCTCTCAAAGACCGGCTCAAAAAAATCCGGAACTGATTGCCGACAACGGACCGATGGTGTACATTGCCAATGCGATGACTCCTTTCTCGCCCAAAGATGTCACAGTCTACAGCAATTGCGAAGAAGTCCGCCTGACTTTCTGCAAAGATGGCCAGACACAAACTTACCACAAGCCGCAGACCAAGGAAGGAATGCCCTCACCCATTATTGCGTTCAAGGATGTATTCGATGTGATGCATGACAAACAGTTGGCACGCGACCGGAAGCATGCCGATTCTTATCTGCTTGCAGAAGGGCTGATCGACGGAAAGGTAGTGGCTACTCATAAGGTTATGCCTTCACGCCGTCCTTCCAAACTCCTGTTATGGGCAGACGATGAACAGGCACAGGCCACAGCCGATGGTTCCGATATCGTAACGGTAATCGCAGCAGTCAGCGACGATAACGGAAATATCAAACGCCTGAACAATTATGAAATTCAGTTTGAAATCGAAGGTCCGGGCCAGTTAATTGCCAATGAAGAAACCTTTACCAATCCGCGTCCTGTTTTGTGGGGAACAGCTCCTGTACTGGTTCGCACAACGACTACTCCCGGAGAGATCAAAGTGCGTGCGTCCGTGGTATGGCAAGGGAAACATACCCCCGTATCGGCTGAACTGATCATTCCGACCCGTAAGGCGGCTCATCCGCTCATTGCCAATCCGGAAGAAGTCAGGGAAGCTGAAACAAAAGATGTACGCAATTCTGCCAGTACGTCCGTTGGCACATCCGACTGTGAAAAGCGGATCCACCAGCTACAGCAGGAGCTGAACCGTCTGAAACTGAAAGAGGTGGAGAAGCAGCAAAGTGATTTTGAATAAATCTTTCCATGATGCCCAGGCGAAGATGTCCCGTTGTTACAGGGGGATCTTCGCCTGAACTTTAACAACAGATTCCAACTGATTTAAAGTCCGGATATTCCGATTTTTTTCTAATTTTGTTCGGACATTAAAACAATTACCATGAAAATCCTTCCTTACTTGTTTTTCCTGTTATGGACAATCACAATTACTTCCTGTGCGCCGCAGGAAAGTTCTTCCGGTAAAAATACTGCCACCCAGGTACATCAGCTACTGCAGGACGGCAAACGGTTTGAACAGGAAAACAAGGTCAAACAGGCACTGATCTGCTACTGGGATGCCCTGGATCTGCTGGGAGAAGAACGGGATACAGTGTTAAAAGCCAATACATACAATCAGTTAGGCGATCTGCTTTTCCGGTACGGCCTTTATGAGAAGGCTGTTGAAAACCATCGGAAAGGCTACAACCTTGCGCAACGTACGGAAGACCATCGGCTTCTGTACGAAACGACCAGCCGGCTCAGCCTCGACTATACTTTATTGAATCAGGGAGACACCGCCCGATATTTTAAGGAACTCAGCCAGCAGATTGCAAGCAAAAACAACCTTTCCCGCCTTCTTTCCGAAAGCACCCGGCTGACTTCATCAATCCTTGCCGAACAGAAAGATTCCATCTGTTCACTGTACGAGCGTGAGCAATTGCTGAACTGGGAGGCACGCTACAAACAGCAAAAGGCTCAGCTGCAGGCTGAACGGATCCGGAATGAAAGACTGACTCATCTGTCTGTCGGACTGGGAATCATCTTGCTTCTGCTCACCCTGCTGTTCATCACCTACCGCCGCAAAAAGCACGAAGAACAACGCCGGGAAAAAGAAATCCAGTGGTTCAAAAGTCTGCTGGACGAAAACCGGAAGAAAATCGAAAACTACCAGACCGAACTTTTCAACAGCCATACACATATCCGGGAACTGCAACGGACGCTGGAAGAAAGCCACGCTTCGCTCGAAGAAAACCGCCTGCTCCACGAAGAACTGGCGTACTACCTGCAACAGGAACAGCAGATGCGGGAAAAGGAGCAGTCTCTCCGTAACCGGGAACAGTTACTGCTTTCCGAAAACAGTCTGAAAGCCGTGGAGCTGTTGAACCGGATGAAAAACAAACCGGCTTTCATGCCTGTCTCCAGCGAGGAGGACTGGCAGGTTCTGATTGGTTTCATGGATATTCTCTATGACGGATATTCTCAGACGATCCGGAAAATAAAAGGACTGACCGGACGTGACCGGGAACTTTGTTACCTCATGCGCCTGGGATTCACAACCGGACAAATGGCCATATTCTACGGAATCTCACCGGGATCTGTCACGAAGGCCAAGTTCCGGATCCAGAAGAAAATGGAAGCTGAATTACCATCAGCATCCTGCAGAGAAGCAGCCTCCTGCGGATAGGGAAACGGACAAATGTCCGCATGCCCGTCCTTGACAGTTCAGACATTACCTATTGATTATCAATAAGTAGAAAAAGATAACGGACTCATTAAATGTCCGCATCCCTTGCTTGAGTGTCTCTTCAATCCGGAGTAACTTTGTCGCATAAACCAAACTGATTGATTATGCGATCCTATCGAACCATCAACCGTGTGTGCGGATGGGTATCTTTTATCCTGGCCGCCATCGTCTATACGCTGACAGTAGAACCTTCTGCCAGCTTCTGGGATTGTCCGGAATTCATCCTTTCGGCAGCCAAACTGGAAGTCGGTCATCCGCCCGGTGCTCCGTTCTTCATGCTGACCGGTAATGTCATTTCCCAACTGGCCGGAGATCCTGCACAAATTGCTCTTCTTATTAATATCATGAATGCCCTGCTGAGTGCCGGCTGCATCCTGTTTCTGTTCTGGACCATCACTCATCTCACCCGGCAGCTGATTGCCGGTAACGGAGACGGAGAAAACCTGCGGCCCGAACAGATCTTTCTGGTCATGGGATGCGGATTTGCCGGTGCGCTGGTCTATACGTTCAGTGATACCTTCTGGTTCTCCGCGGTGGAAGGTGAAGTCTATGCCTTCTCTTCCTTCTTCACGGCCGTAGCATTCTGGCTGATGCTGCGCTGGGAAGAAGAAGCCGACTCTCCCCGAAGCGACCGCTGGCTGATCCTGCTGGCCTATCTCATCGGTCTGTCCATCGGGGTTCATCTGCTCAATCTACTCTGCATTCCGGCTGCCGGACTGCTCTTCTATTACCGGAAATGGAAACAGCCTACCCTGAAAGGTACCTTACTGGCCCTGTTCCTTTCCTGTCTGCTGGTAGCCTTCGTGCTTTATGGTATTGTTCCGGGTGTGATGAAAGTGGCCGGACAATTCGAACTGGCTCTGGTCAACGGCCTTCATGCAGCCTACAACTCCGGTATGCTGCTCTATGTGCTGCTGTTGATGGGAGTCCTGATCTGGAGCTGTGCCGAAAGTATCCGTTCCAGTCATCCGATGCGCATGAGCCTCGCTTTCCTGCTCAGTCTCCTGCTGCTGGGCATCACCATGCAGGGAAGTGCTCTTTTTACCGTGCTGCTTTCAGCCATCCTTGCCTTCGGATGTCTCTTTTTGCTCCGGCGTTATCTCAGGCAACATCCGGAAGGAACTGCATGGCGCATACTTCATGTACTAAGCTTCAGTCTGCTGATGATGACCGTCGGTTATTCGTCGTATGCCGTCATTCTGATCCGGTCGGCCGCCAATACACCGATGGACCAGCAATCACCCGAAGACCCTTTCACGCTCAAAGACTATCTGGGGCGTGAACAGTACGGTGACACCCCGCTTCTGTACGGACCGACCTTCGCTTCTCCACGGGCTCTCAAAGAAAAAGACGGATACCTCAGCTACGACTACCAGGAAACAGAACCGCAATACCGGCGGAAAGACTGGACTGCTGACAGCACCCGGCACGAATATGTAGTAACCGGACACAAACTCAAACCGCTATATCAGCCGGAAACCTGCGTATGGTTTCCCCGCATGTATAACGACCAGTATGCCGATGCTTATAAGAGCTGGCTGGGAACCATGCAGGGAAAAACCGTAACCTATTATGACAAGGCTTCCGGAGAAATGACTTCCATAGAGATTCCCTCGGCCTGGGATAATCTCCGTTATTTCCTGACTTATCAGGTCAACTTTATGTATATCCGCTATTTCCTGTGGAACTTTGTAGGCCGACAGGACGATGTACAGGGAAACGGACTACCGGATCACGGCAACTGGATCACCGGCTTTTCCTTCATCGACCGGCATCTCACCGGTGACCCGGAAGCTTTACCCGACTCGCAGAAACACAACAAGGGACACAACGTATATTACGGACTTCCTTTGCTGCTGGGCTTACTGGGCATCTGCTGGCAGCTGCGAAAAGGACAGAAAGGAAATCAGCAGTTCAACATCGTCCTGCTATTGTTTCTCATGACCGGACTGGCCATCATTCTTTACCTGAACCAGGCTCCCACCCAGCCACGTGAACGGGACTATGCATACGCCGGTTCATTTTATGCCTTTGCCATCTGGACCGGAATGGGAGTTGCCGGCATTGCTGCTCTGCTGAAACGGAAACTGAAACCGGCGGCTGCCGTTCTTCTGGCCGGAATAGTGGGAATCCTGATTCCCCTGCAAATGGCAAGCCAGACATGGGATGACCACGACCGCAGCGGAAGAATGGTCTGCCATGACATGGGACAGAATTACCTGTACACATTGCAGGAGAAAGGAAACCCCGTTCTGTTTGTCAACGGTGACAACGAAACCTTCCCATTGTGGTATAGCACTGAAGTGGAAAACATACGCACCGATACACGTGTCTGCAACCTGATGTATCTGAGCGGAGGCTGGTATGCAGACCAGATGAAACGTCCGGCCTACAGCTCGCCCGGACTTCCCTTCTCCATTCCGCGGGCTTATTACCGGGACGGAGTGAATGATGCGGTCAGCGTAAATCCTGTTGTCGGGCAGGATGAAAACGGAACTGCTATCCGCCTGAAAGAACAAATTGAAACTTTCTATCGGGAGCATCCTGATGAAAATCCTTTCGGGGAAGATCCCTGGGAATGGAAGAACATTGTCCGCCACTGGCTTACAAGCGACAAAGCCGACTTACGCTGTATTCCGACGGACGAAATCCATATCCCGGTAGACAAAGAGGCAGTATGCCGTTCAGGGATGCTGATTCCCGAAGGCACAGAAATCCCCGATACCATGATCATCCGTCTGAAAGGACGAGGCTACCTGACCCGCTCCAGCCTGATGCTGATTGATCTGATCAGTTCGTGCAACTGGGAACGCCCGCTCTACGTCGCCTCCACGATGAGAATCGAGGAATATCTGGACATCAGCCGCAATCTGGGACAGGAAGGACTGGCACAACGCATCGTACCTTACGATGCTGTGGCTGCCGGAGCTGCCATCGATACGGACAAAACTTACCGGAACCTGATGGAGAAATTCCGGTACGGAGGACTGGACGACCCGGATCTGTATCTGGACGAAACCAATATCCGGATGGTACTTTCCCTGCAACGCATCATGACGGAAACTGCCGAATGTCTTTATCAGCAAGGAGATACCCTGCGGGCCCGCCGCCTGCTCGACCGCTGTTGCCAGGAGATCCGGAATCCCGCCGTACAGACCGACAAATATGGTTATTCCGACCGGATCGGCATACTTTACCAGCTGCTGGGAGAAACTTCCCTGGGAATCAGGCATTGGATGGACTGGTATACCGACCGGACCCAATATGCAGACTGGTATCTCACCCTGTCACCGGAACGGCTGCTGGCCTGTGATGAAGAGCTGGTACGGATTCTCTATGCACAAAGCGACGGACTCCAGAATGCTCTCCGCTGCGGCATGCCGGTTGAGGAGAAAACGATTACACGCTACCTCCATACCGCACAGACTGCCCGGCTACGGCTCCAGCAATGCGGAAGCAGATATACCAGACTGATTGACGAACTGACGGCTCCTTTCAACGGAACGGAAGGAGATACTATTCATTGATGGCACCACAATGCGGACAAACTCCTTTTGTCCGCATTTTCGCGCCACAGGCTCCGCAGGCATAAGGATAGGCTCCCGATTTCCGAAGACGGGACACACACCAGGCTGTGTAGGCCACAAAGCAAAGATAAGCCAGCCAGATCCAGACCATCGTGAAAAAGATATAAAGGAAAATGCAGCAGGCTGCCAGACCGACCAGATAAAAGAAGGCAACCTCCAGCGAAGTCTGATGGAAAAGATCGTCGAGCAATGCCACTGATACCAGCAGGATCAGCGCCACGCTGATGATGAACAACGACAAAATAAACGGCAGTTCAAAAGGATTCAGTGTCGGATTATAGTAATAACGCTCCCAGGTCTCAGGCACAAAATGCTGCAGACTGTTATATAGCGTCGCAGCAGCAGCCATGAGCCAGGAAAGCGTGATCGAGAAAACACTGTCAATGTCGTTCAGCCAGATCAGACGGATCTGTTTCCGGTGAACCGCCCGATAAGCGTAAGCCAGAAAAAACACACCCAGTATGATGAAGAAAGGCAAGGCGTGAGAACTGCTGAACCAATGGATGCACTGGGAAATCGGATCGACCGGAACAACCTCTTTCAGCAAGTCCTTTTCGCGTACCCAGCCGATCGTGGACTGATCGCGGGCCACTTTTACCCACCGTTGGCCGATCGTGTCTTCGCTGTGAACGGATATTTCAGCCACCACCAGTTCATCTCCTTCCCTTACCGGAATAGAGTCGAGCAACGGAAGCAGACGCAACCAGAGCGTATCAGCTGTCACACGAAAATTGCTGTTCAGTGCATACGGGCGTTCTTTCTGTACCGACACGGCAACCGAGTCTTCCGAACCGTTCTTCACAGCCGAAGACAAGGTGGTGCGGTAATGACAGGCCGTCATACACAGCAACAGAAAGAGTATGTCCAGAAAATATCGTAAGTGCTTCATGAAGATGCCCGATTATCCAATGAGACTTTCATCTGACAAACCTTACAGTCAAAATCAAGGCGGAAACGTCGTCCGTCCGTACTTACCAGATAATACGGCTCACGATAAGGCGACTTCACCTTATGATGCACCGGACACCATCCCATGCTATAACGCAGGCAATGCTTGCATAACATCAACACCGCATCGGCCTGTGCTTCCTTTTCAAAAGCCGGCTCCACGCGCTTCACTCCATGGTCATGGTAGAAAGCCTGCGCCTTGCCGTTCATCACATTACCTAAATAGGTCAGTTCGCCTGCCGGAAAGGCATGAACTGTTTTCGGGAAACGGACTCTTTCCTGCGGATAGTTGATACGACGAGCCTCCAGCAGTTTCTCCACTGCCGTACGACGTAAATCTGCAAGCACTGACGAAGGAATAAACCAGTCTCCCGATAAAAAAATATCCAAGCGTTCCAGCTCAAAAGGCGTATTTCCCAACTTGCCCAACTGATTTCTCAGGTTTTCAGCCTGGGGTGTACGGGCCGGTGCTTTTTCGTACGGCAACGTCACGCTGATGCTATTATCGTCCTCATCGGTCAAAGTCAGTGTAAATCCGAAATTGTTTTCTTCCAATGCCATGGCCACGGCCATCTTTCGCTCTGCCGATTTCTTCTGCATCACTCGTTCAAACTCCTGGTCAAAGTTACGGTAAAGCTTGGTCTTCGGTCGAAGGCGTGGCATTTCCTGCGGATAAAGTTTATTGTTTTCTACGCGATTTACCCGGAATCCATGCAGTTTTCC
>ENA-OPTA01000981-OPTA01000981.1-human-gut-metagenome-genome-assembly--contig:-NODE-981-length-18462-cov-24.192644_pt1 | contig 18462 bp, 24 predicted proteins | sample MGYA00241813_ERZ501917 | MGnify/ENA primary metagenome ERZ501917 (study PRJEB25962, sample SAMEA2042408) | human gut metagenome | biome: human gut; feature: human-associated habitat; material: faeces...
AAAGTATTATCAATGATGCTAACAATCAGATTTGTTCTGATGTGAAGGAGTACATAGAAAGTCTACCATACAAGGTTGGCGACAAAGTTAGATGCTCTAGATGTGATGTTTGTTGGATTACAAGCATCGTCCCTAATCGAGGTTACGGTGGCTATAATGGTGAGATTGAAGTAAAAATCAACCCTGCTAAGAAAAATGGCACTCGCTCCTGTAGAGAATTTGTACTATGGAGTATGGAAGTTGATAGCATCAAGAAGATTGATTAACCATCCCGCAAAGGATATAAATAGATAGTAATATGAATACAGAAAAATTAGAAAGAGCAAATATCTTAGCAAAGAGTTTAATTCCTAAAGTAAATGAACTCTTAAATATGTCTACAAAATCAATGCGTAGTAGTCTTGCTGATGCTATTTATGGGCTTTCAGAGTGTGATGAAGAGTTTAAAACAAAATTCAAGCAGCTTCTGAATGAAACAAAACAGAGATTTCAGAAAGAGTTTGATGATTTGTAACTAACCACCCTCTCCTTGGTGAAATTAAGATAATAACGAAAAAGCCGTGCTCGAATTAGATTGGTTGGCATTAGGTGTAGCCGTAAAATATCAATTACCGCTTGACAATTCACCTCAGAGCACTCTTATGTGGAAAAGGCATCAAGCATTTAGTACACATCGAAGAACGTTAATGAGTGAAAGGCTCATAAAGACTCCAATCCGTTATTATTTTGATAACATCATGGAGAGGGTAAAAAGATTAGAATATGGCAGAGATTATTTATTTTGGAACGAATGGATGTTCCTGTTATTGTCCTATCGGCATCGACAAAGTGCTGACCTCGGCAGAATATGGAATGTGGTGCGAATGCGATAATGAAACTTGGATAAATAATATCCGAAAGAATCCTGGTCGCCACGTTATCAAACATCACGGAGAGGTTTACACTAATTATGGTGTTCCGTTCTCTGTAGATGAATACAGAGTAGGCTCACATACCGAACTATTTTGGAAAGGCATTCATACGAAAGAAGAAATCGTCAACTTGATAAAGAATAATCAGTTTTTGGCTAGACAATTCAAATTAGATGAGGCAATTAAAGATGTGGCAACAGTTTGTGGTGTCAGGTACGAAGATATTAAATCTGCGATAAACATTACAAAAGTATTCGCAGGTGGTAAAAAGAAGAGAATATGAATGCAAATAAAATAACATTAGCTGGCTATATTGTATATCTCCAAAGTATGTATAAACGATATGGCAATATAAGTATAGCGCAACTAAAGCATATAGAAAGAAACAGAAAAAGGAGGATAAGCAATGAGTAAAGAAAAAGCTATTGAGTTAATTAAAGACTCTTTATTAGAAATTCCAGATATTGATGCTGATAGAGGTTATCCTGCACTAATGAGAGTTAAAAAGAATTTGAATGAAATGCTTAAAGAATTGGAGGATTGAATTATGGATATAAAGAATCTTAAAAAAATTATGCCTATTCTGCAGGCTATTGTAGATGGCAAAACGATACAACATAAAACAATTAATAGAGAATGGTATGATACTAACGTAGCTAGTTTAGACCATTTAGTAACTTATTATAAGGATTACCGCATCAAGCCAGAGACTACCTACCGCCCTTTCAAGGATGCTGAGGAGTGCTGGGCTGAAATGTTGGAACACCAGCCGTTTGGGTGGGTAAAAGACAGAAATGGTAGTAAATTCGTAATTGAAAATGTAGATTCAGGAGGTTTTGTCGAAGTTTATGATGATGGTACATGTTCTTTTAAAGAAGTGTTTGAAAATCGCACCTTTGCCGACGGAACTCCGTTTGGTGTAAAAGTTGAATAGCTTATGTATAGACCGATTACAATGTATCAGATTGTTTGCGATAGATGCGGAGAAGTATTTGGAGGTACAGATACTTGCTCTGCACTATTCAGTAACAAAGAAGTTGATATTGGTGACTACTCTGATTGGGAAATGATAGATGGTAAACACTATTGTCCCGATTGTTATGAAGTAGAGGTCATTGATGGAGTGTATAACATTAAAGCAAAATAGATATGAAGATAGAAAATATCAAATTCAAGGCTATACGTCTTGACGGAAAAGGATGGGTTTGCGGATATTTCTACGAGGAGAATGGTAATACATACATTATTGAGAATCGTCAGAAAGAAAGCAAGTTAAACAGAAATCTCACTTATCAGGTTGACCCTTCTACCGTCTGCCAGTTCACAGGGTTAAAAGATAGTGAGGGAAAGGAGATTTGGGAAGGTGATATAGTGCATGACAGTTATGACCTTTTGTGTATAGACAATCTCTATGAGGTAGTTTATATTGAAGAAGAAGGAACGTTTGCCTTCAAGAGTTTAGATAAAGTTGACAATTACGAGCCGTTTGTTAATTTATTTGAAGTTTATGTTGTCAGCAACAAATTCGATAAGGAGTAGCGCATGAAGAATAAGATTTTAGAATTAGCTAAGTCAGCCGGTTGGCTCGTTTTGATTTTCATAATAGGGGTAATTGGTTTTAGGATTTCTTTCAGCTTAGGAACTCTACACAAAAAAGAAGAGTTTAATATAAAAATATTCACCAAGAAAGGGCATGACTACCTGTTTGTGGGCAGGGGACATGGAGCTTGCGTTATTATTCACGCTAGTAGTTGTCCTTGTAATAAAAAGAAGTAACATATGAAAGTTAGGTTGGCAAAGAAGATATTGAAAGCAGACACTTATGCTGATTATCCAAGTAAGCATCCTTCACCTTACTGGAAAGCGAAGTTTAAGGAAGCTTATAACGAGTATGGTTGTGTTACGTTCTGTGAAGATTCGAGCAAGTGTAAATACCGCAACAAGTTCGACCATCGTATTGTAAAGGCAGAAAAGATTTCTGCAAGATATTCTCGCAAGCTGATGAATTACCTTAATAGGCTGGCTGGTAAAAATCCTTTCGATATTAGAGATATATTAGGTAGTTCAAATAAACTAAAAAAATATGATCATGAAACAAGAAATGCAAAAATCAATCTTAAAGATTCAAACAGCAGTCGAAACTCTGACAAGACAGAAAGTTATCGATAAAAATGCGTATGATTTTGTCTATGGAGAAATCAAATCTCTTTCGGAAAGTGTAGAGAATATAGTGGAAGTAAATAACCTAGATGAAACACTCCTTACCTTCACAGATAAGGAGGAGTATGTAAACCAGCATATCAACCTTGCTGATACATCTGTACTTTGCAAAGAGTTGAATAGAAGAAAAGACATTGGTGACGATTTCTTTGTAGTAGCAACAGAGGGAAAATAAGTTAGCTTATGGAAAGATTAATTAAAGTAATGGATAAGTATTTATCAGAAGCAAAGAAGAAGGTTCTTACCCTTGCAGTCAGCAAGGAATGGTTCGATATGATAGTGTCGGGCGAAAAGAATGAAGAGTATCGGGTAATTAAATACTTTTGGATGAGTCGCCTTCTCCTTATCAAGGATGAGGAATTCAAAGATTTCGATAAGTACGATAAACTTCATATCGGTAAGACATTTGAGATGCTTATAGACACCAATACTATCAAGGAGAAACTGAATAATGGTACAATGAAGTTCGTACCATTCACTCACGTTCTATTCAAGAACGGCTACTATGACGATAGCCCAAAGGTAGAAAAGGAGATTGAGAGTATCAGCATCGGCAAGCCGAAGAGAGGTCTTTGCCCAGGCAAGTGGTTGGACCATGAGTTTTTCATTATTAAGTTCAAGTGATATGATTGCAATTAAAGTATCTTCCGAGAACATCCAAGAATTATGGAAATGCCCAGACGTTTCAGAGTTAGTAAAGACTGTCAGCGGAGACTGCACTAAACAGACATTGATAGTTAGGTTGAGAAATCGAGAGTTCTATGTTCCTGATGGATTCTATCTCGTGAAAGACGAGAATGATCAATGGAGCACACTCAGCCCATCACTGTACGAACTTATAAAAGACAAGGTTCATGGCGAGAAGTGAGGAGGATATCCGGGAATACCATAGAAGGTACTACCAGGAGCATAAGGAACATTTATTAGCAAGAATGGAAGTCTATCGTAAAGAGAACGCTGAAAGGATTGCTGCAAACAGAAGATATAACAGAAAGAGAAAGAAAGCCTTGGGCGGCTTAACGAACCCAAATATTAAATAATGAGTAGAGGAAAACATTTTAGTGCAGAAGAGATTGAGTTCATCAAGGTTAACGCTTTGGTGATGACGACAACGGAGATTGCAAAGCAGCTCAATCGTAATTATTGGGCCATCCATCGAAAGATGAAGGAAATGGGTATCAGCAAGAGCCACGTGTTTACTGCTGACGAGGATTTCATCATTCGCAGAATGTATGGCAAGTACCCGGTAAAAGCCATCGCTACCAAGATTGGCGTGGATGAGAACGCTATTTACAACCGTTGCAAGAAGCTTAAGCTAACGAAAGGAGGTGCGCAATGATTGTCATAGTTACCGCTATGGATAAGGAATACGACCTTATCAGCGAATGGATTGCAAAGAATTGGCTTGACTACAAAAATGTTCAAAACATAGCTCTAATCAAGTCTGGTATTGGAAAGGTTAATGCGGCATCTTGCTTGACAGAATTTCTTTCGTCGAATACGTCCAGCAAAGTTACAAGAGTTATATCGGTAGGATGCGCCGGTGCTGCTGTTGCAGGATTGAAACCTGGTAATGTCGTGATTGGCAATTCGTACTGCTACCACGATGTATATTGCGGCGAGCCAAATGCCAATGGACAAGTTCAAGGTATGCCGGCAGTCTTTCCTTCTGATTTCTACTGGATTGATATGGATGAAAGATTCCAATTAGGAACAATAGCTACGGGAGATAAGTTTGTCACTACGAGAGAGCAGGTATTGGCAATTAAGGAGTTTCTTCCTAATTCTTATAACGTATGTGCTATTGACATGGAGTCTGCTGCCCTCGCGCAGGTATGCTACAAGAAGGGTATTGGTTTTACGTCCATCCGAGTTATTAGCGATAATCCCCTGGAGTCGAACCAGACCGAGCAGTATGCAGGTTTTTGGGATAGTTTTGCCGAAAAGGCATTTAGTGTTGTTTGTAAATTATTAGAGAATGATACCAAGTTTTAAAGTTGATCATACGAAACTGAAGCCAGGTCTTTATGTTTCGAGAGTAGATAAATGGGGCATGGAGACTGCTACCACATTCGATATTCGCGTGTGCAAGCCAAACAAAGATATGATGTCACCTGCTGTCGCGCACACAATAGAGCATTTGATGGCGGACTACCTACGCAATGATAGCCCTCTTAGCAATTCCGTTCTGTATTTTGGTCCGATGGGATGTCTTACAGGTTTCTATCTTATCCTTAAAGGTACGTGGACTTCAAAGCTCATAAAGGAAATGATAGTAGAAGCCTTCAAGGCTTGTTCGCTATCAAAGACGATTCCAGGTGCATCGGAAGTGGAATGCGGTAATTACAAGCTCAACGACTTAAAAGGAGCAAAAGAACTATGTGATATGTTCTCCGTATATCTATCCACAGCTGGACCGGATAAGCTCAATTATCCAGATTAATATTTATATGTAACCATAAAGTATTTAATCATTAAGTATATTTCCTTGCAATATATTTGCTGATTAAATACTTTTTTTATAATTTTGCAGCATTACTTATTGCTATCGCTTCGTACTGGGATATTTCTTGAATTTTATTGTTCAATTAAATATTTAGTTAGAATGAAAAAAAGAACGAAGCAAGTTTTAGTTATCCTGAAACCCAAATCAAAGGCGTTGGGGTTCAGTAGAGAGGAGTTAGAGGGTATTGCTGCCGATGTTGCCAATAACTTAGAACTCGATGAAGAAGCCTCAGACGAGGATGTAAACGCAGAGATTGAAAAGCAGGTCAATGCGGTTCTTCCTTATCTTAAGATTGCGCAAAAGACTGCGCAGCGTACTATCCAGAGTTTTAAGGATAGTCAAGACTTGGATGACGACGAGGTCGATGACGATGATGACCCTGCCGGCAACAAGAAACCAATCCGCAAACAGAAGAGAGAGAAAGATGAGCAGGTCCCAGCATGGGCGCAGGCACTCATTACTCAGAACAAAGCCTTGCAGACCGAAATCCTCGGTTTGAAGTCAGAGCGTGAGAATGATGGCCGCCGTTCTAAGCTGAAGGCACTCCTTAAGGACAAAGGTACGTTCGGAAAGACTGTCTTGAAGAATTTCGACAAGATGAAGTTCGAGAACGAATCTGAGTTCGACGATTTCTATGATGGTGTTGTGGAGGACTTGGCAGCTATCGATCAAGAGCGTGCTAACGAAGGTCTCGGAAAGCTTGGTGCTCCTGCGGCTCAGAGAAAGCCTAAGAAGGAAGAGGTTGAGGTTATCAAGGACAATGAGATTGATGAGCTTGCCGAAACTATGTAATCTTTAAATTTTAAAAGTTATGTATGGCGTAAGCAAGACAAAAACGTTTGATTCAGGCAAGGAGTCTGTAATCATCAGAAATTACGTGAATGGCATCATGGGTGGTGTCGTTCTTGACATGACAGGTTTCTCTGGAGAGTTCATCCAGTGCGGACACATTATCATTCGTGACACTACGTCTGGCGAGTATAAGCCAATGCCTGTAACAGGTAGGGCTTATGCTTCATTGCCGGGAAATCACGAGTATGTAGGTGTCTGTATGACAACTGCTCCTGCAGATACCCCTCATGTAGGTGTTATGACGGCAGGTGAGGCTAATGATAAGGCTGTCCCTTATCCTGTCGATACGATCAAGGCAGCTTTGAAAACAGCCGTTCCTACTCTTCAGTGGGGACACGATGCAATCGGTTAAGGAGGTGATTTATGCAACAGAGTTCTTTATTTCTTAAGTATATCTTGAGTTTCTTCCCAATCCTGAAGACATTGATTGAGAAGATTAACGGTAAGCGCAAGAACGAGATGACGTATCTCCACAAGGATACATCCATTCTTCGCCGCGCTTATTCTACCGACAACAAATGGGAAGCCGACACGGTTGATACCTCTTATGTAGCTGCTGACTACGTGGCAGTGGATTCTCCGGTTCCTTTGAAGTCTCGTGACAAGATTTCAACCGCCAACGGCAAACTGCCAAAGGTCGGTATGAAGAAGTTCTTGAAGGAGTCAGATATCCTCGCTCTCAGACTCATGGAAGCACAGGGCGGTCAGACAGCAGAGATTCGCCGTAAGTTGGCTCAGGACCCGGTAGCTTGTAATGTCGGTGTTGACGAGCGTAATGAGTATGCCCTTCTGTATGGTCTTTCTAACGGCTACGTAGCTGTTCGTGACGACGATAATCCAAAGGAGTTGCTCCGTATCAAGTATCAGTACTTGCCAGAAAATCAGCTCGGCATCAACAATGTTGATACTGGTATTACCGTTGCAGACTTGAAAGAATGTATCAATCGAGCATCGAATGATGGCAACACAATCTTGATCTTCTGGATTGGTAAGGCTAAGTTTGACGAACTGAAGAAGGCACAAGACGCTCGCGAGCTTGTTGCCAACTACAAGGGTCAGACTTATGACTCCAACACAAAGCTGCCGGTTCCTACTGCCAGCGTATTCCAGGAGGCATTCTTGGACGAGACCGGTGTATCATTCCGCATCATCAACCGTACTGTCCGCTTGGAGCATGATGGTGCAAAGAAGAGCGTTAAGCCTTGGAACAACGATATGATTATCGGTGTCTGCTCACAGATGATTGGTGCCCTCGTTTACGGTCAGGTAGCAGAGGCAACCAACAGAGTGCCAGGTGTAACCTATCAGCAGATTGATTACAAGCTTATCTCTCAGTATTCAACAACTGATCCATTGCGTGAGACAACTGCGGTGCAGGCATACTGCTTGCCTGTCATCGAGGACGTTGATACAATCTATCAGATTAATACTAAGCTGGCAGACCCAGACGTTTCGGTTGATACCGAAAAGGAGAAAGCAGATGCAGAGGACGCTAAGGTAACAATCTCTGATGTGACCTACAAGAAGCCGGAGGCTATCACAACCCTTAATGCTCTTGGTGCTACACTTCCTAGTGACGCCAGCGACAAGGAGGTTATTGATGCCTACAATGAGCTACCTCCTACAAAGAAGAAGGAGTTCAAGGATAACGCAGCTAAAGCTGAGGAGTAATCATGAAGACGGTCGGACAAGCTTTGGTGGATGAGGTACACATCCCTATCCCCTATGGTTTCGTGGAAAACGCTTGCATAAAGCGTGACCTCGATATCGAATCAGAGTTCACTGGTGACGTTGCCAGAAGTGACGCCTACAAAGGAACGCTTGCCGACTGTCTGCTTTCTCTCATACAAGCCGTTAGCTTCTCCGAAGCGGACAAATCAATAGGTTCCCTCTCGGAAGACCAGCGAAAGGCTATATTAGTTCAAGTCAATCGTTTATATAACTCTATCGGCGAAGAGGAGGTTTCACTTACTCCGAAGCCGACAGTTTACATTAATTGCTGATGAGTCTATTGAGTTTTCATGCCTCAAAGCTATACCGGCAGCAGAAGGTAGCTGGCTATACAGATGATGATGGAAATTATCACCAGGGCAAGACCGAGTGGAAGTTCTGCTGCACTTGTGATGTAGTTCCTGCTGGCGAGGCCAACAAGTTAGTTACATCTGACGGTTCTATTGATTACTACTCCTACGAAGTGCATAACTTGCCCGTAGGAATTGAAAAGTTCTCTTATGGGGATTTTATCAAGCTAGAAATTTTAGGGGCTGAGGATGTAATTATCAAGGTTAAGGGATTTCATCGTTATCAACTCCAGTGTAAGATATGGGCATAAGAATGACAACCAGCGCTTCCGCTCTTGACGCCTTCCTACAAAGAGCCGCAAGGAAGATACAGGAGAATGTGCTTAAGGCATTGAGCAAGCTAGGAGACGAATCTGTGGTTAGAATCCGTAACAGGTCTGCCAAGGAAAGCTGGATAGACCATACGGGCAACCTAAGAAGTTCTATAGGCTTCGCCGTGTACGAGCAGGGAAGTAAATATATGGAATCAGCCTTTTCGCAGGTTCTCAGTGGCACAGACGGCTCTGCAAAGGGCAAGAAGATGATCAATGACCTTGCTAAGGAATATTCCAGGGTTTATGCTTTGGTTGTCGTTGCCGGAATGGAATACGCAGGAGAGGTGGAAGCCTTGGAAAGCAAGGATGTCCTCGCATCAACGAAGATATGGGCCACATCCATTGTAGAGCAGCGTGTGAAGACAGCAATAGACTCAGCAGTTAATGAAATAAACAAGTGGAAGATATGAAATCAGACGGAGCAATTAAGACAGATGTTTACCGGTACATCAATGAAAGCGGTTTCATGAACAACGTCAATGGCAAGCTGTCAAAGACGATGAGACCGCATAATTCTCATAAGGAAGATGTCGTTATCTCCATCTTGGCTAATGAGGGAACGCAGCTTCAAACGGCGATTATAAATGTAAATATATATATACAAGACCAGGACGTAGATGGGCAGTTCGAGGAGAACACTATCAGAGTTGACGAAATCTGCAAACTGGCTTGGAATCTCTTGGAAACGTTCAGAACGAGCGAGTATGCAGCCCACGCTATTGAGCAGAGGGTATATGCAACAAGCACGGGAGAACATGTAATAAATAATCAAGTTGAATATAAACTCATAAACGATTAAATTATGTCAGTAACATCATGGGGCAAATGCACTATCTACGTTCAAGAGGTAGGTAGCAAAAAGAATGAGTGGACTAAGCTCCCAACTCCAAAGGATGGCACTACTACTGTTACTCCAACGAAGGGCGATACAATGACCCAGGTTGAGGAAGGTGGCGGAATTGTTGACCGCAAGACAAAGAAGTCCACCTACGAGGCTGCATATCAGCTCTTCATCAAGAAGAACCAGTCGCAGCCATTCAAGACCATCGACGGTACCGTAGAGGGTAACTTCCGTTTGGCTATCCAACCGGAAGACGCCGAGCTTCCTGGCGTTTACATGGGTAACACTACTATCGGTGCAGAAGAGGCCTATACAACTGAGAGCGGTGCTCTTATCACGTACACTCACTCAGCTCTCATTCCAGAGGGTGACGTGGTGGCTAAGACTGTCAACTCGAAGGGTGAGGACGTATATTGTGCTTACCGTTGGCGTGTCATTACTGCCACAAAGGGAACAGGTGAAAAGTATGCCTTGACTTTCAAAAAGCCGCAGGATGGCAATACCGCTCCTGCTGAAATCACGGAAACTTACGAAGAGACATAGGCATATCCTAATATCCCTTCCGCCGACTGAGGGTTATCAGCCGGCAACATACCCAAGTAGCTCAGTTGGGAGAGCGAGACCAAATAGTCCGTCGCATGCAAAAAAAAATCCAGGGTCTTCAAAAGCTGGTTGAAAGACGCAGGTTCGAGTCCTGCCTTGGGTGCCAACAATTTAAATTCGAGTGATATGGAAGAGTTAGGAATCATTATATCGAATACGCTCACAGATATGCCGATAGGCTTTGATACTGAGCACGCTCACGTTAGCATCTACCCTACTACACTGGGCATGATGTACCTAACGTCGCAGTTAGTAGATAGCTTGGAGCTAGACAAAGAGTTACTTCAAGCTGATCCATTCTTGGAAGCATTGCGAGTTGCAAACACCAAAAGGGAGACATGCTGCAGATTGATTGCATATCACTCACTCAACACAAAGAACGAAATACTAGACTCCAGATGCGTAAGCAGGCAGACGGAGTTAATCTTCAAAGAATGCTCCAACGAGGATATAGCCACTCTTCTCATCATCATCCTTAAGGCTAACTCATATCAAACAATAGCCAAAGAGACAGGAATGGAAGAAGAAGCGAAGCGTATGGCAAAAGTCAACGCAGCAAAGAAGTCGGAGAATAGCTTTATCTTCGGAGGCAAGACAATATGGGGAACTCTCATAGACGCCGCTTGCGAAAGATACGGATGGACTTTCGATTACGTGGTATGGGGAATATCGTATAACAACCTGACTCTCATGCTCAAAGACAAGATTACTTCAATCTATCTGTCTGACGAGGAGAGGAAGAAAGCCCATATACCGGCAGCAGGGGAAGAGGTCATCGATGGCAACAACAAGGAGGCGGTCATGAAGGCGGTGATAGAGTCCGAGACCGAGATTTAACCGAAGTCTACCTGCGCACGCACGTAAAGTTCCCATATCGAACACTCATATTTGGTGTTTCCCCGGCGATTCTTTATAACAGAGTATAAATTCAAGGAAAAATAGAACATTATGCCAAGCATTAAATTCGATACAATAGTCGAGACAGCCAAGGTCGTTTCCGGTTTTCGAGACATTCAGAACGCAGTTCATCAGACTGCCGAGAGGGTTGAGAAGGACGGAAAGTCTATTGACGATGTAATCTCGAATATACAGAACAGTATGAACATTGCCATTGGCGGTTGGAGCATTGGTAAGTTCGTCAATCAGATGATGCAGGTCCGCGGTCAGTTCCAGCAGACAGAAATGGCATTCAAGACGATGTTGCAGTCTGAGGAGAAAGCCGATGCTCTCATGAAGCAGTTGATCCGCACGGCAGCCGTCACACCTTTCGGGGTTGAAGACGTTACAGAGGGAGCCAAGCAGCTCCTTGCGTTCAACGTAGCGGCCGAGGATGTCAACAAGACGCTTATCGGATTGGGAGACGTTGCAGCAGGTATGGGTCTAAACCTTAAAGACCTCGTGATGCTTTACGGCACCACCATCGCCAAGGGCAAGATGGACACAATGGATTTGTACCAGTTCCTCAACCGAGGCATTCCTATCGCAGACGAGATAGCCAAGGTTATGGGTCTTGACGTTACCAACGCCATCAAGGAGGTCCAGAAGCAAATCAAGGCAGGCAAGGTTACCAGCGACATCTTCATCCAGGCAATGCAGAGTATGACCGCCGAGGGTAGCAAGTTCGGTGGATTGATGGAGGCTCAGTCCAAGACTATTACAGGTCAGATAAGCAACATTGAGGATGCCATCGAGCAGATGTTCAATGACCTCGGCAAATCCCAGGAGGGTGTTATCAATACCGGATTGGGAGTCGTTTCCACCCTTGTTGAGAATTGGGAGACGGTAGGCAAGGTGCTTATGACTGTCGTTGCAGCGTATGGAGCATACAAGGCTGCGGTGATAACAATGATAGCAATATCTAAGGCACAGGTAGCTTGGGAGAGTGCGAAAGCATTCTTGTCTTTAGCGAAGTCTATCACAACCGCCAAGGATGCCATGGCTCTGTTCAATTTGGTCTCTTCTTCAAATGTTCTCGGTCTGGTTCTTGGTGCAGTAGCAGCTGGAGTCACGATGTTCAATCTATTCGGCAATAGCGCTGAGGATGCCGCTACCAAGACTTCCAAGTTTACCGAGAGTGCAAATGAAGCTTCAAGCAAGGTCGAGTCGCTAGTCTCCATTCTGAAGACTGCAAAGGAAGGCTCCAAGGTTTACAAGGACACTATCAAGGAGCTGTCAAACATCTATGACAACTACGGAATTGCTATTGACAAGATCAAGGAAGACGAGAGCAACCTTGTGGATGTTAAGCAGCAGGAGATAGATAAATCTAAAGAACTCGTCGAGCAAATCAAGCTGGAGGCTACAGAGCGCAACAGAGCCAATGCAATCTCCAAGGCTAATGAAGAATACAACAACCGTGTTGATAGCGCTCAGCAAGCCCTTTTGGGTAAGTTGAAGGATTATGGAACCTCTAGCAGCGGTATAGCCGTCGGCATACAGAACATCGTATCTGACTCGGTTATCAAGCAGTTTGATGACCTAACACAGAAGATGGCTGGCTTGAATGAGCACTCCAAGGAGTATCAGACCTATCTGAAACAATACAATCAGCTGGAAGCTTCTTTGATATCCGAATCTGAAAAGCTAGCTAATGCTTTCGGATTTACAGGAGACAAAACAAGCGATGCCAGGAAGGCATTGATTGGTTATCTCTATGAACTTCGAGCTGCAAAGAAGCTGCATACCGAAGAGGCAGATAATATCAACCGGGCGGCAGATGCAACAGAGGATTTCGGAAACAAGACCACCTCTACAAAGAATAGGATAAATGCTTTGCAGAAGCAGCTCCAGGGTGCCGGCGAGGATGTACACGTTCTCTACAACCGTGTCAAGGAGTTCATGCAGAACTATTCGGAGAACAATATCAACTTCCACGTCAACTTCGATGCCAAGATACCATCTTGGATGCAGAATATGAATATTCCGGAGCTAGGACGCTTAGGTAAATACTTCTCTGCTTTGGCACGCGACCTTGCAAACAACAAGAAGTCTGGTGCGCTAGTAAATGGCAAATGGATGTCAACCAACGATATCGCACAGCGAGGATGGGATTATACCAATGCAGCCAACACCAAGCAGACCAAGGCAGAAGACGATGCTAAGCAGAAGCGTCGCGAAAAGGAAGAGGCAGAAGCCAATGCCAAGAAGAACGCTGCCAAAGCAAAGAAAGCAGCCGCCGATGCCAAGAAGCTAGCAGAAGACCGCAAGAAGGCCCAGGAAGAACTGAATGAGGATTTGAAGCAGCTGCAGCAGGAAAATATCGACACCGATATATCTCAGATGCAGGAAGGCACGGAGAAGAAGCTTGCTGAAATCAAGAACGACTATGCCAAACGCAAAGCCGAGATTGACAAGCAGGAAGCAGAGTTCAAGAAGAAAAACAAGGAAGCTGGCAAGAAAGAAGCTCTTACCTCTGCTCAGTCCGATGCCCTCAATAAGGCTAGAGACCTCGCTACCCAAGAGTACAACAAGAAGCTTGATGAGGTCAACAGGGAAGCTCTCACCTCCATGCGTGACTACTTGAAGGAGTATGGTTCTCTCTATCAACAGAAGCAAGCCATTGCCGAGGAGTACGAGGAGAAGATTGCCAAGGCTCAGACGGAAGGCGAGAAGAAGACGCTCCAACAGGAGAAGAAAAAAGCACTCGCCAACTTCGACTACGAAAGTATCTCTATGGGCATTGACTGGAAGGGTCTAATGAGTGGTGTAGGCAATATGAGCAAGGAAATGCTCAAACCAATGCTTGAAAAGCTAGATGCTTATACCAACACTGACAAATTCCAGCAAGCCGATACTCAGACACAGCAGAAGGTTGTTGACCTCATGCAGGAGATTCGTACCTATCTCGGCACTGATCAGAATGCAACGTGGCAGAACCTTGCTGCATCCATCAGCAGTTTCAATCAGTCTATTCTCGAATATCAGACAGCAGTCAAGAATGAAGAACTATGGAATGCTAAGCTAGCCAATGCCGAGAAGGACTTGAAAAATGGTAACATAACACAGGAGGCTTTCGACAAAATCAAGAAGTCCTCTGACGATGCAAGCCAAGCTGTAGTTGATACCAAGAACAAAATGAACACCTTCGGCATCAAACTCAACTCCGCTACTGAAGCCGTTACGAACTATACTTCGGGTCTCACCGCTGCGCTCAATAAGCTCGGAACATGGAAAGGCAACGAAGGGTTCTCGGAGGTACAATCTGCGGTTGGCAACATAGATGCTTTGAAAGGTGCTCTTGACGAATCACTCTCCACTATGGGCAACGGAGTAGCCAAGACAATGGGCGCGACAATATCGAAAGGTCTAGGAAGCACTCTCGGTTCCATCGGAGACGGAATAACCAATATGATGGGTAGTGCTCTCGGCTCAATCGTAGGAGTGGTGGCACAGATACCGAAACTCATCCTCAATCTCGCAAGTTCCATCAAGAGCTTCGTGACCGGTATTCTTGATTCGTTTACTCAGCTACTTCAATTCGAATGGCTATCAGATTTGGTTGACAGCATACTTGGAGCGGTTGGCAATCTCATTGATGCTATCTTTGACTTGCCCGAAAACCTATTCAAGGCTCTTGAAAGCATTGTTGTTAATGGTGTTGGCGGTCTCTTAGATAACGTGTTAGGACGTGTAGGTAACGTTCTCTCTCTCGGTGCACTTTCTTCGAAAGGTCCATCTGATTGGTTCACCAACTCGAATGCAGCGAAGGTAAATCAACGCATATCGGAGTTAACGGATAGTAATGCGCGGTTGGATGATTCCATCAATAGGCTGAGGAACACCATGGATAAGTCCTATGGTCAACAAACCAAGAAAGCCTATGAGGAAGCCAAAAGACAGCAACAGCAGAAGAATGACAACCTTAAAGAGATTGCCAAGCAGAAAGCAAGCTATCATGGCTCCCATCATTCTTGGAATGACTATTGGAGTGGGTTCAGTAGTGATGAGATAAAGAAAATCCAAGAAGCTATTGGCAAGGACTTCAATGGTGACATCTGGAGTTTGGATGAGAACGACATAAATACCTTGTTAGGCTATGAGTGGTTCACGACTAAGATACGCAGAACAGGCAAGATATACAAGGGTCGTTCCGCTTATGGAGAAAGTGTCCTTTCAGCCATGCAGGACTGGGGAGACTCAGCAGGTACGATAGATGAAATTACTGACGAGTTCAAGGAAGCTCTCACTCAGATTTCCTTCGACAGCATGAGAGATAGTTTCATCAGTAACCTCATGGATATGAACAAGTCAGCGCAGGATTTCGCTGATGATTTCGCTGAAATGATGCAGAGGGCTCTCCTCTCCTACTCGATGGACGACATCATTGAAGGCGACTTGAAGACGCTCTATGATGATTGGGCAAAAGCTATTGACGAAAAAAATGGCAAGCTTGACGAAACAGACATAGACGCATTCAACAAGCGTTACGATGATATAGTCCAGAAAGGCTTGAAGAGACGTGACGAGTGGGCAAAAGTAACTGGCTACACTGGTTCATCATCCTCATCACAGACCGCAACAAGCGGAGGATGGGCATCTATGGGGCAAGATACCGCAGACGAGCTGAATGGTCGCTTCACCGCTCTACAGATAGCAGGAGAGTCCATCGCTCAGAACATGACTACCACCATATCTCAGATGGAGAGCATCGTTACACTCGGAATCTCAACCAATGGTGCAGTATTGGAGATTAGAAACATGATGATTATGACAAACAGCTACCTCGAAGACATCGTGAAGTATTCAAAGCTTACCTATAATGACTTCGGAGCCAAGCTGGATGACATGAACAGAAGATTAAAGGATATTTGACCTCTATAGGCTTTTCGCTTGTCTGCCCTTACAACTACACTCAACAATAGAAAAAGCGACTCACAGCGAAGCCTATGAGGTTATTTAATGATTAAATAGTTATGCTTAAAGGACAACTTTACATAAATGGTAATGATGCCTACCTTACGTGGGGCATCTTCCTAGACGAAACTGCCCTCAGTGCGCTCATGACCCCTGCACCAAACAAGGAGTTCATCAGCAACAAGTATCGCTCAAAGGACGGAAAGTCGGTTATCAAGCACAATCCTAGATTGGATGAGAGGGAGATAACGCTGCCGTTCAATATGACCGCCAAGGACTCAGATACGTTCTTGACGAACTATGCTAGGTTCTGCGAGGAGGTTCTTGCCAAGGGAGAGTTGGTTATCCGCACCCGATTCCAGCCTAATGTGTGGTATCGGTGCATCTATCTCTCCTGCACTCAGTTTAGTCAGTGCATTCGGGAAATGGCAAAGTTCAGCCTAAAGCTCAACGAGCCAGACCCTAGTGACAGAGGTGAAACAAGTAAATATACAAGCTAATGATTCAGATTAAGAGAAATAACAAGGTATTCTTCACATTAGAGGACTTCGGTGAGGGTTCTAAGCTGTCATATCAGCTTATGGACCACCACTACATCATCTTGAAGTTCACTACGGCTACTCCTGTCTATTTCGAGATTGGGGACTCCGTAGAGATTCCCGACTTCGGCTACTTTGAGCTTACATCATCATACTTCCCTAAGCACAATGATAGTGATGGCTACGACTACGAAATGCAGATGGATGCCTACTATATGTCTTGGAAGAATAAGATTTGCAAGTATCGCCCTCAGCACGGAGCCAACGAGACCTTCTTCAACCTCACCACAACTGTAGGTGTACACATGAACGTTATACTCGGCAACCTAAAGGCACTAGGTCTTACGTATAATGGCGAGGATTTCTCTGTTGACTACACTACGTACAACAACAAGGCTTTCGATGTTCAGAAGAGATTCTTGATAGAGTACGGCTCTATCAGCATTCTCGATGCTCTCAACGCCATCTGTTCTGAAGACGCACTCAACTGCGAGTGGTGGATAGATGGCTCTATTATATACCTTGGATATTGCGAAATGGAAGGGCAGACAACATTCGAACAGGATGTTAATGTTCTGTCTATGTCCTATTCGGAATCTAAGTCAACTTATATTACGAGACTGTACGCATTCGGCTCAGACAGAAATATTCCGAAGGGATATTTCACTGGTGCCGATGCGGACGTCACCACCGATGGTGTAGCTACCGATTACCTCATGCTCCCTAACAAGGAAGTAGATAGTGATGGTTTCTATGCCAAGGATGGCTACCTGGAGAATGTGAATGTCGTGAAGAACGACAAGCAGGCTATCGAAGGTGTCGTGATGTTCGAGGAAGAATACCCGAAGGTTGAATGCAGGGTGAGCAGAATCAAGACCTACGATAGCACTGTTGATAACGATGATGGAACTAAGACTACACAGACGTTTTGGCAGATTGGTTCAACGGACTCCTTCGCTGAAAGCTTTGAAGCTAGTTGGATAAAGAGCAACCTCACTCTAGGTATCAAGTTCACTAGCGGTGCCCTCATGGGTATGGAGTTCGATGTTAGTTTCAAGATTATCGACAAGGAGAACTTTTTCGAGATAGTGGCTAATGACACTTACGGAAGAACTCTTCCCGATAGTGTCATGTGTCCGAAGGAAGGTGATAGGTTCTTCCTGTTCAATTGGGACGCAACCAAGATTACAGATACGGACCTCATCCCTACTGCTCAATTATCTCTGTTCGATAGAGCGAAGCAGTACTATCAGAAGACCATGATCAGCAATTCAAACTTCACCTGCACGATGGATGGCGACAAGTTCTACAATGATGGAATATACGATTACCATCCTCTCGGTGAACAGGTAAAGCTGATTAATGATATGTTTGCGCAGGTGGCTGCGGATGGCAAGCACTACCGAAACTCTCGTATCATCGGAATGGAGATACCTTTGGATATCCCTTACGACCACCCTCAGTACACGGTTGGCGAAAAGGCAGCTACTAGCCGGTTGGGTAAGTTGGAAGACAAGGTTGATTCCATCAAGGTGAATGGAATGCAGATAGGCGGCACAGGAAGCGGTAATGGTGGAGGTGTCTATGTAATTGGCATGAACGATACCACTCCTGCATCCGATAGTAACGTTTATTCTGCTAGACGCTCTAGGATGGAGTTTATATCTAGGCTGCTGGATAACACCGCAAAGGGCACAATCACTTGGGAAAAGGTGCAGAAGTTCTTTAGTGGGTTGCATGTC